>Ga0070681_10002002_pt1 | contig 18450 bp, 17 predicted proteins | sample KBSC83BmetaG_FD_65650 | JGI IMG/M metagenome (GOLD analysis project Ga0070681, IMG submission 65650) | Corn rhizosphere microbial communities from Kellogg Biological Station, Michigan, USA - KBS C8-3B metaG | ecosystem: Host-associated > Plants > Roots > Rhizosphere | place: USA: Michigan... | reverse complement strand
ACCGCGTCCTCGCCGAGCTCGGGGTGGACGACGACGTCCTGCTCTGGAACGTCGTCCCGACGCACCCGGGCACGGAGTCGTCGAACCGCGCGCCGACGCGGCGCGAGGTCGCCGAGGGGCGCGTCTTCGCCGACGAGCTCGCGGTCGGCCGCCGGGTGCTCACGGTCGGCCGCGTCGCGCATGCCGCGCTCGGCGGCACCTACGTGCGGCATCCCTCCCGCGGCGGCGCGACCGCGTTCACCGCCGCGCTCCATGCTCTAATCGGCGCATGATCACGGACGTCCGGCGGAACGCGTTCCTGCTCGCGCTCGGGCTTGTGTTCCTGTCGGGGATGGTGCAGCTCGCCGTCGCGCTCGGCACGGTCACGATCGTCGCCGTCACCGGCGTTCACAGCATCCTCGGCCTCGGGCCGGCGGTGTTCCTGATCGCCGGTGCGCTCGCGGTCGGGCCGGCCGGCCGGCTGTCCGATCGGTTCGGCCGCATGCCGGTCATCCGTACCGGCTACGCGCTCGGGATCGTCGGCCCGCTCGTCACGGCCGCCGGATGCCACTGGGTGAGTGGCGTGCTCGTGTTCCTCGGCCTCGGGTTGTGCGGCGCGGCGCAGTCGATCGTGCTTCTCTCGCGCGCCGCCGCGGCCGAGATGTTCCCGCCGGAGCGCCGCGCGCGCGGCATGTCGATCGTGCTGTTCGCAGTCGTGTCCGGCGCGATCTGGGGGCCGGTCGTCTTCGGCCCCATGTTCTCCGGCCGGCAGTTCGACGCGCACGACCTGACCGTGCCATGGCTCGCCGCGGGCCTCTTCACGTTCGCAGGCATCGCGATCTCCTTCGGGATCCGCCGCGACCCTCGCGACCTGTCGGCGGCGTACGTCGCCCGGACGGATCCGAAGCCTCTCGGCGAGATCCTGCGCCGACCCGGCGTCGCGACCGCGATGGTTGCGGCCGTCAGCAGCTTCGGTGTGATGGCCGGGGTGATGAACCTCGCCGGCTACGTCGCCGTCGGGCACCACCATCCACAGGGAAGCGTCTTCACGATCATCAGCATCCACATCGTCGGGATGTACGGGCTCGTGCTCTTCGTCGGCGACGCGATCGAGCGGATCGGGCGCAGGCGGTCGATGGTGATCGGCCTCGGCCTGATCGCGCTCTCGAACGCGGGCATGGCGTGGTTCGGCTCGATCGGCGGGATGAGCCTCGCGATGTTCGGTCTCGGCCTCGGCTGGTGCCTCTCCTACATCGCCGCCACCACAGAGCTCGTCGACCTGGCCGGGCCGTCGGAGCGCGGCCGGCTCGTCGGGCTCTCCGACCTGCTGTCGAGCTTCGGCGGCGCCGGCCTCGCCCTGGCGGGCGGCGTGGTCTACACCGGCGCCGGCGGCTCCGTTCCGCTCGCCTGGCTGGCGACGGGCCTCGCCGTCCTGGCCTGCGCCTGGGTCGCCGGGAACAAGTCCGCAGCTCCGAGCCCCGCCGTAGCCGACTAGCGACGGCCGCTTTGCGGCCGTCGCCTGGTACGATCCCCTGCCGGCGGCTTGGCCCGCCCTTTCTCCGTATGAAGACCTACAGCGCCAAACCGGGCGAGATTCAACGCGACTGGCTCGTCGTCGATGCCGAGGGAAAAACCCTGGGCCGGCTTGCGACCGTGATCGCGGACCGCCTGCGCGGCAAGAACAAGCCGATCTTCACTCCGCACGTCGACACCGGTGACTTCGTCGTCGTCGTCAACGCGGAGAAGATCGCAGTCACGGGGAAGAAGCTCGACGAGAAGATGTATTACCGGCATTCCGGCTACCCGGGTGGGTTGCGGCAGCGGTCGCTGCGCGACCAGCTCGAGCGGCAGCCGACCGAAGTCCTTCGCAAGGCCGTCAAGGGCATGCTCCCGCGCAACAAGCTGGGGCGCGCCCAGCTGACGAAGCTCAAGATCTACGCCGGCCCGGAGCATCCGCACGAGGCCCAGGCCCCGACTCTCCTCGAGGTGTAAGCAGATGGCGACTCCCGCTCAGTATCTCGGCACCGGCAAGCGCAAGACGTCCGTCGCGCGGGTCATCCTTCGCCCCGGCAGCGGCGCCACGTGGGTGAACGGCAAGTCGCTCGACGAGTACTTCCCCCGCATGGTCCACCGGATGCTCGCGACCTCGCCGTTGAAGACGGCCGGGCTCGACGGCCAGTACGACCTGCGCGTCCGCGTACATGGCGGCGGCCCCTCGGGGCAGGCCGGGGCGGTGCGGCACGGGATCGCGCGTGCGCTCGTCGAGGTGAACCCGGAGCTCCGCGTTCCGCTGAAGCGCGCCGGCTTCCTGACGCGCGACGCGCGCCAGGTCGAGCGCAAGAAGGCCGGCCTCCACAAGGCCCGCAAGGCGCCCCAGTTCAGCAAGCGGTAGGTCTCCGAGCTTCATGGCCCGGAGGTACTTCGGCACCGACGGTGTTCGCGGAATCGTGGGTGAGTTCGTCACGCCCGAGCTCGTCGAGCGCCTAGGCCGCGCAGCAGCAACCTGGACGGGTGCCGCGAAGGTCTTCGTCGGCCGCGACACGCGCGCGTCGGGCGAAGCGCTCGAAGAGGCTTTCGCCCGCGGCGTCGTTTCGGTCGGCGGCGACTGCATCCTCGGCGGCGTGCTTCCGACGCCCGCCGTCGCGCTGCTCGCGCTCGACCTCGGCGTCGTCATCTCCGCGTCGCACAACCCGCCCGAGTACAACGGCGTCAAGTTCTTCGACTCGAACGGGCACAAGCTGTCCGACCGGTCGGAGGAGCAGATCGAAGAACTGCTGGCCGCGTCTCCCGGAATCGACCAGGGCCGCATCGAGCGCGTCGAGGTCGCGACCGACTCGTACCTGACGCACATCCACGAACGCTTCGGCTCCGACCTCAGCGGACTGAAGGTCGTCGTCGACTGCGCGAACGGTGCGTACTCGGGGCTCGCGCCGTCGGCTTTCTCTCGTTGCGGTGCGGAGGTGCATGCGATCGGCGATGCACCCGACGGTGAGAACATCAACGTCGGCTGCGGAGCAACCGACCTCGCGCTGCTGCAGCGGACCGTGCTCGAGCTCGGCTACGACATCGGAATCGCGTTCGACGGCGACGGCGATCGGATGCTCGCGGTCGACGAGCAAGGTCAGGTCGTCGACGGCGATCAGATCGTCGCCGTCCTCGCGCTCGACCAGGAGGTCGACCAGGTCGCGGTCACCGTGATGACGAACCTCGGGTTCCACGCGCTGATGAGCGAGCGCGGCATCCGGGTGCACACCACCGACGTCGGAGATCGGTATGTGCTCGAGGCGTTGCAGCGTGAGAACGCGATTCTCGGTGGGGAGCAGTCGGGTCACGTCATCGTCTTGCGCGACCACGTCACCGGGGACGGCCTCGCCGCGGGGCTGCTGCTGTGCGGCGCGCTCAAGGGCCGCCCGCTGAGCGAGGTCGCCGCGGTGATGCAGCGCTACCCGCAGGTAAAGGAGAACGTGCCCGTCGCCGAAAGAGATCTGACACCGACAATCGTGAAAGCCGTCGAGAAACTGAATCGTGAGTGGGCCGGAAGCGGCCGCATTTTGGTCAGACCTTCCGGAACCGAGCCCTTGATCCGCGTCCTGGCAGAGGCGGAGAATGAAGCGGTGGCGCGGGAAGCCTGTGCTAGCATCGCCTCCCTCGTACGACGAGAGCTCGGCTGACCCGGCCCGACGCGGGGACGGGATCACATCAGCCGGGCTTTGCTGTTCTCGGGTGTCTGACATTGGTGGTCGATCCCAGACACCGGAAAGGAATCTGATGTGCGGAATCATCGGATACGTGGGGCATCGGGCCTCGAAGCCGCTGCTCTTGCAGGGTCTGAAGCGACTCGAGTACCGCGGGTACGACTCGGCGGGAATCGCCCTCCTCGAAGAGGACGGCCTGGACTACACGCGCGCCGTCGGGCCGCTCGACAAGCTCGTCGCCGCGGTCGGGCCGAACGGCTCCATGTCGACGACAGGCCTCGGCCACACGCGCTGGGCAACGCACGGCGGCGTCACCGAGGCGAATGCGCATCCGTTGACCGCATGCGACGCGAGCAAGCTTGCGATCGTGCTCAACGGCATCGTCGAGAACTACCGCGAGCTGCGCGAAGAATTGCTCGAGGCGGGGCACACGTTCACGTCGGAAACCGACGCCGAGACAATCGTGCACCTGCTCGAGGACGCGTACGACGGTGACCTCGTCGCTGCTGTTCGCGCGGTGTTCCCGAAGCTCGAAGGGCACTTCACCTTCGTCGTGATCCATCACGACCATCCGAATCACCTCGTCGGCGTGCGACATCAGACGCCGATGGTCGTCGGCATCGGCGTCGGCGAGAACTTCCTCGCCTCGAACCTCGCGGCGTTCCTCGCAGAGACGCGCCGCGTGCAGTTCCCGGACGACGGCGAGATCGTTTCGATCACTCCCGAGCGTGTCGAGATCATCGACGCGATGACGGGTGATCCCGTCGAGCACGACATCGTCGAGGTCGACTGGGACGACGATGCCGCCGAGCGGTCCGGCTACGAGACGTTCATGCTGAAGGAGATCTACGAGCAGCCCGAAGGCGTCGCGGAGACGATCGGCGACCGCGTCCGGCACGGGCACCTCGTGCTCGAGGGCCTCGGCATGACCGAGGAGGAGCTCAAGCACCTGCGCCGCATCGTGATCGTCGCGTGCGGCACCTCGTACCACGCCGGCGTCGTCGGCCGGTATGCAATCGAGGAGTGGGCGCGCGTGCCGGTCGAGCCGGACGTCGCGAGCGAGTGGATCTACCGCAACCCGGTGATCGACCCGGGCACGCTCGTGATCGGCATCTCGCAGTCCGGCGAGACGCGCGACACGATCCAGGCGATGAAGCTCGCACGCGAGCACGGCGCCCGCACCGTCGCGATCACGAACATGATGGGCTCGCAGATCACGCGCGAGGTCGACTCGGTGCTCTACACGCGCACGGGCCTCGAGGTCGGCGTCGCCGCGTCGAAGACCTTCACCGCGCAGGCTGCGCTCCTCTTCCTGATCGGCCTGAAGCTCGCGCAGTGCCGCAGCACGCTGCCGGACTCGGAGATCGAGTTCATCCTCGACGAGGTCTACGACCTGCCCGAGAAGATGCAGCGGTTCCTCGATGGCGACCATCCGATCGAGGAGATCGCGCAGCGCTTCCACGACCGCCCGTTCTTCCTGTACCTCGGTCGCCACATCGGACTGCCGGTCGCGCTCGAGGGCGCGTTGAAGCTGAAAGAGATCTCGTACATCCCGACGGAGGCGTACTCGGCCGGCGAGATGAAGCACGGCCCGATCGCGCTACTCGAGGAAGGGACGCCGGTCGTCGTCGTCGCGACGCGCATCCATGTCTACGAGAAGATCGTGTCGAACATCCAGGAGACGCGTGCGCGCGGTGCGCACGTGATCGCGATCGCGACCGATGGCAACGAGGACATCCAGCATCACGCAGACGACGTGATCTACGTGCCGAAGTCGCCGGCGTTCATCCAGGCTGCGCTCGCGATCCTGCCGCTGCAGTTGCTCGCCTACCGCATCGCGCGCCTGCGCGGCCTGAACGTCGATCAGCCGCGCAACCTCGCGAAGACCGTCACGGTCGAGTAGTCGCGGTCGCCACAGCGGCTTCGACGAACGCGCGCGCGGCCGGCGAGTAGTAGCGGTCGCGGTGGCGCGCGATCGCGATCACCCGCGGCGGCATCTCCTCGAGCTCGCGGACGACGATCCGTGGGTCGGCCTCGTCGACCGTGAGCCGCGGCTGGATCGCGTTTGCGATCCCCGCTGCGACCAGGCCCTGGACGGTGCCGTTGTCGTTCGAGCGGAACGCGTATCGCGGCTCGAGCCCTGCGGCGCGGAGGACCGCTTCGACCGCCTCGACCGAGCGATGCGGCTTGAACCCGATCAGCCGCTCGGCCGCGATCTCCGCGAGCGTCGGTGTCTTCGTCGAGGTGGCGAATGGGGAGCCGGCGGCGGCGACGAGCACGTACGGGTCGTGGACCAGCTCGCTCCATTCGAGCGGTGCGTCGGAGACCGGCAGCGCGACGAAGCCGACGTCCAGCTCGCCGCGCTCGATCGCCTGCTCGACCTCTTCGTCCTCGAGCTCGCCGATCACGACGTCGATGCCGGGCCACGCGGAGGTGAAGCGACGCATGACGGCGGGGAGGAGGCGCGCGCCCGCCGACTGGAACGTCCCGACGCGGAGGGTGCCGACCTCACCCGCCTGCAACGCGTGCAGGTCGGCCTGCGCGGCCTGCAACCGCGACACGATCGAGTCGGCGTGCCGGAGCAGCAGCTTGCCGGCCTCCGTGAGCGAGATCGGCCGCGGGCCGCCCGGCCGCTCGACGAGCTTCTCGCCGACGATCCGCTCGAGGGTGGCGATCTGCTGGCTCACCGCCGACTGCGTGTAGCCGAGCCGCTCGGCCGCTCGGCCGAACGAGCCCTCGCTCGCGAGCGCCTGCAGGGCCGCGAAATGCCGGAGCTCGACGCCCAGCCAGCTATCAGACGAGTTAATCAACATCAGCATTATAACGATTTGCGCTGATAGTCCCTGCTCGGCCACACTGAGCCCATGACCGCTCTCGCCATCATCATCGGCCTCCTCGCGCTCTGCGTGCTCGCCGCCCGCTACGGCGCGGACAGCCGCTTCGACCGCCCGGGCCGCCAGATCTAGGCCGATCACCTAGTAACAGACTGTTACAAGCGCCCCGCAACGCGCCTGGCACTCGGTCGTTGGCGCGCTTCGGAGCTCGTAACAGACTGTTACTAGCTTCGCGCGCCCGGACCTCGGGCCGCGCCGGCGTCGTAGGCTCGGCGAGATGTTCCGTGCACGCATCGGAGCGGTGCTCGTCGTGCCGGCGCTCGCGATCGCGGCCGGTGCGACCGCGAGTCCCACGACCGGCCCCGGCAGCCGCGACTGCGCCCCGGGCGAGGCGCACACGACCTTCGACGCGTTCGTCCGCGCCTTCGACGCAGGGGACGCCGCCGCGCTCGACCGGCTGGTCTCGCCTGCCGGGTCGTTCATGTGGTTCTCCGTCAGCGGCGCCGGAAAGCGCCTGGGTGAGCCGTCGAGGGACCGCGCGACGCTCGCGCGGTACTTCCGGCTGCGGCACGCTCAGCGCGACCAGTACCGCGACGTCACGTGGCGCGGCAACGGAATCTCGCACGGGTACGCAAACTTCCAGTTCCGCCTGACGCGCATGGCTGACGACGAGCTGCCGTCGCGCTACGAAGGAAAGGGCGCGATCATCTGCGAGGGCGAGTCCCTGGCGGTCTGGTCGATGGCGCGCAGATCGACTCTCCCCGTGACGGCGCCGCCGGCCGAACTGCCCGCAACGGGCTGGCACGTCGGCTCCGCCCGCGTCGCGGGCTGCGTGGGCTGCGTGCAGACCGAGAGCTGGGCGTCCACGATCGCCTATCGAGACCCCGCGAATCAGCTGCCTCCGCACCGAACGATGGCGGTGCTTCCGCGCGACGGCGTGATCGTCCACGTCACGCGGTCGTGGGAGCCGTCGCCGCCGGCGTGGGTGCACCTGAAGCACCCGCTGCGCATCGCGCCGCGTGAGATCACCGCCTCCTTCGAGGGGAACACGACCGCCGGCCGCGTCTCGCGCTGGACCGGAACGACCTGGCGGGCCGGCAGCCACGTCAGCGTATGGGTCGTCTTCGGCCGGCCGGCGCCGACCGCCGCGCAGATCCGGACGGCGCAGGCCGAGCTCGACGGCGGGGTGTTCGCGCCGTGGCGTATCGCCGTGCGCTGAGTCTGTGGTACTCAGAGGGCCATGTGGCTGTGGGACGGGCTTGCAAACGCGCTGCGCATGGCGTGGGAGGTCTGGTGGGCGCTCGTGCTCGGGTTCGCGCTCTCCGGCATCGTGCAGGCCTGGGTGCCGCGCACGCAGCTGCAGTCCGCGCTCGGCGGTCGCGGCGCGCGTGAAGCGGCGCTCGCGACCGGCCTCGGCGCCGCGTCGTCGTCGTGCTCCTACGCCGCGATCGCGATCGCGAAGTCCCTGTTCGAGAAGGGCGCGAGCCTCGCCTCGGCGATGGCATTCCAGTTCGCCTCGACGAACCTCGTCTTCGAGCTCGGGATCGTCCTCTGGTTGTTCATCGGCTGGCGGTTCACGCTCGCCGAGTTCGTCGGCGGTCTCATCCTGATCACCGTGATGTGGATCGCGCTCCGGCTGCTCGTGACGCGCGAACGCGAAGAGGAGATCCGGACGGTCGCCGCCGCGGCGGACGCGGGGCACGTTCACCCGACCGCGTCGTCGGAGCTGCCGTTCCGCCGCAAGCTCGTGTCGCTGCAGGCGTGGTCGGACGTCGCGCACAACTTCCGCGGCGACTGGCAGATGCTCTGGAAGGAGATCGGTGCCGGCTTCCTGATCGCGGGGTACATCGCGCTCCTCCCGACGGACTTCTTCAACGGGCTCTTCATCACGGACGCACCGACGCCGGTGCGGATCGCGGAGAACGTGATCGTCGGCCCGATCGTCGCCGCACTCGCGTTCGTCTGCTCGATCGGGAACGTGCCGCTCGCGGCTGTGCTGTGGGCAGGCGGCATTTCGTTCTCCGGCGTCGTCGCGTTCCTGTTCGCCGACCTCCTGATCCCGCCGATCGTCGCCTACTACCGGAAGGTGTACGGCGGCCGGTTCGCCGCGCTCCTCGTCGCCGTCATGGGCGGCTCGGTCGTGCTCGCAGCGCTCGCGGTCGATGGGCTGTTCTCGCTCGTCGACCTCGTCCCCTCACAGCGGCCGTCCGTGGAGTCGATCGCAGAGCGCCCCGTCACGTGGAACTACACGTCGGTGCTCGACATCCTGTTCGGGGTCGTGTTCGTCGCGCTCGTCGCGCTCACGCTTCGCCGCGGCGCCAAGGACCCTGTGTGCGGCATGACCGTCGACCGGAAGGCCGGCAACCCGACCTCCGTCCATGCCGGCAAGACGTACTACTTCTGCGGCAAGCACTGCAAGCACCGCTTCGACGGGCAGCCCGAGGTGTTCAGCTCGCGCTCGCGCGACGCTGCCAGCGATCACCCCACGTCTCACGCGTGATGCCCGAGAGGATCGCGCGGCGTACGAGCCGGCCGCCGCGGTCGCGGCCGAGCAGATGGACACGCAGCGGCGTGTCGCCGATCGGCAGCTCGACGCTCGTCGCGTCGCCCGGCAGCTCGCCCGACTCGCGCACCTCGTAGTCGCCGCGCGGATCGGGACGCTCGCTGATCCGGATCTCCCAGCCGGTGACCTTCGGCTCGGCGCGCCAGGCGAGCGTCGCCGCGCCGTCGCGACGGACGTCCATGTTCCCGGTGATCGTCGCGCGGCTCTTGAAGAGCGGCGCGCGCGGCGCGGGGGCCACCGGTGCCGCAGGCGAAGCGGCCCGGGCACGGTGCACCGCTCCGACGCGCTCGAGGCGGCGGAGGGCGTCGCGCTGGTCGCCGCCGAGCGCGCGGATGCGGTCCCGGAGCTCCTTCCAGTCGGGTGACTTCCCGGCCGCAACCAGCGCGCGAGCCTCGTCGATGATCGTTTCCAACGTCAAGCCCGCTCCCGGCGCCGGCAAAGCCGGCACCTCCGCTCTCTGATGAGCTCCGTCGAGCCTACGCTCATTCGTCCAGGGTACGTCGAAGGCGCTTCGTCGCGCCACGGCGCTTCTTCTCGTCGAGCCGCTGCTCCTTGGAGGCCGCCGTCGGCCTCGTCGGCCTCCGGCGCCGGCGCACCTTCACCGCCTCGGTCAGCTGCTCGAGGATGCGGTCGGTCGCGAGCTCGCGATTGCGGAGCTGCGACCGTTCGTCCTGCGCGACGGAGCGCACGACCGGCCCGAGCTTCGCGAGCACCCGCGCACGCTCGGCCTCGGTGAGCCCTCCCGACTCGGCGACGTCGAACAGCGCCTCGGCGCGGGTCGAGCTCTTCTGCGCATGCTGCCCACCCGGACCGCTCGAGCGCGAGAACCGGAACGCGATCTCCGACCGAATAGACTCGATGTCCATGGCGGCCATTCTCCTGGACGTGGACGGCGTGCTGCACGTCTCCGGTGCGCCGATCGGTGGGGCCGCAGCCGCGGTGCGACGCCTGCGTGAGGACGGTCACCGGATCCGCTTCGTGACGAACTCCACGACCCGGTCGCGCGCACAGCTCGCGGAGCAGCTGCGGGAGATAGGGATCGACCTCACCGACGACGAGCTCCAGACGACGGGCAGCGTCGCCTCGCAGGCGCTCGCCGGGAAGCGCGTCCTCGCGCTGACGATGCCGGGCATCCTCGAGGACCTCGAGGGCCTGCAGCTCGTCGGGATGAACGTCGACGCGGTCCTGATCGGCGGCGCCGACGAGGGCGAGGAGACCGGGCGCATCTTCTCGTACCTCAACCTCAACAGGGCCTTCCACGAGCTCGAGGGAGGCGCCGGGCTCTACTGCCTGCACAAGAACAAGTGGTGGCAGACCTCCGACGGCCCGCGCCTCGACACCGGCGCGTTCGTGGCCGGCCTCGAATACGCCGCCGACATCGAAGCGACCGTGCTCGGCAAGCCGTCGACGGCGTACTTCGCGGCAGCGCTCGAAGCGCTCGACGCAGACCCAGGGCTCACCTGGATGATCGGCGACGACCTGGAGGGCGACATCGTCGGCGGCCAGAAGCACGGCATGCGAACCGTCCTCGTGCGCACCGGGAAGTTCCGGCCCGACGAGGTCGAGCGTTCCGGCGTGCAGCCGGACGGGATCATCTCGTCGATCGCGCAGCTGCCGGACTGGCTGGAGCGGAACTCATGAAGGTCGGCGTCGACCTGATCGAGATCGAGCGGATCCGCCGTGCGCTCGACCGGCACGGCGAATCGTTCAAGGCGCGCTGCTTCACCGACGCGGAGCGGGCGTACTGCGACGCGAAGCCGAACCCGCCTCAGCACTACGCGGGTCGCTTCGCGGCGAAGGAGGCGATCGGGAAAGCGCTCGGTTCGGGCGTCTACTTCACGTGGAAGGAGATCGAGGTGCGCGGCCGGCCGAAGCCGGGCGTGTACCTGAGCGGCCGCACCCTGGCGTTCGCGGAGAAGGTCGGCGCGGGCACGATCGAGCTCTCGATGACGCACTCGCGCGAGCTCGCTGCGGCGATCGCGGTGGCATTGCCTGCATGAGGCTGCAGCCGCTCCTCACCGCCGACGAGACGCGCCGCGCCGAGGAAGCGCACCCGGGCTCGCTCGAGGAGCTGATGGAGCGCGCCGGAGCTGCGACCGCCGACGTCGTGCTGCGCGGGTACCCCGGACGCGTGACCGTCGTATGCGGGAAAGGGAACAACGGCGGCGACGGCCGCGTATGCGCGCGCGTGCTGCGCGAGGCCGGGCGCGAGGTCACGGTCGTGGAAGGCGTCGGCGACCTCGGTTCGCCGGACGTCGTCGTCGACGCGCTGCTCGGCATCGGCTTCCACGACTCGCCGCGCGAGGACGCCGCGCGCATGATCGAGCTGATCAACGCATGCGGCCGACCGGTGATCGCGATCGACATCCCGTCCGGCGTCGACGCCTCGACCGGCGAGGTGCCCGGCATCGCGGTCCGCGCGACGGTGACGGTGACGTTCGGTGCGGCGAAGGTCGGGCTCGCGGTTGCGCCGGGACGCTTCCACGCCGGTCGCGTGCAGATCGCGCCGATCGGCTTGCGCCCGCGCGAGCACGAGCACGCACTGGTGCCCGCGACCGCGCTGCTCGACGTCCCGCGCAAGACGTCGACGTCGACGAAGTACTCGGCGGGGTCGGTGCTCGTCGTCGGCGGCTCGCGCGGGCTGACCGGCGCGCCCATCCTCACTGCGCTCGCCGCGTTCCGCGCGGACGCCGGCTATGTCGCCGTCGCCGCTCCGGAGTCGACCCTGCCGGTGCTCGAGACGGCATTGCTCGAGGTCGTGAAGCGACCGCTGCCGGAGGACGCAGGCGGGCGGCTGCTGCCGCGCTCGGCCGACCTCGTGCTCGAGGCGGCCGAGAAAGCCGACGCCGTCGCGCTCGGCCCGGGCCTCGGCCGCAGCGACGGGACGATCGAGCTCGTGCGGATCCTGCTCGAGCGGCTCGCAGTCCCGGTCGTCCTCGACGCCGATGCGCTGTGGGAGCTCGAGCCGTTCGCGCGCGCGGCGCCGACGGTGCTGACGCCGCACAGCGGCGAGCTCGCGCGGCTCCTGGACGTCGACGCCCGCGAGATCGACGCCCACCGCCTCGACGCGGTGAGGCGCGCGTCGTCCCGCTTCGGTGCCGTCGTGCTGCTGAAAGGCGCGGACACGATCGTCGCGGCGCCGCGTGAAGGTGTGCTGGTCGCGTCGTACGGGACGTCCGCGCTCGCGACAGCGGGTTCCGGTGACGTGTTGACGGGCATCGTGGCGGCATTCCTCGCGAAGGGGATCGAGCCGCGCTTCGCCGCGGCGACCGCCGCCGTCGCCCACGGCATCGCCGCCGAGCTGCTCGACCCGCAGCGGGGTGCGATCGCCTCCGATCTCTTGCCGGCGCTCCAGCGCGCGCTCGCCGGCCACGGCCTGCAGCGCGCGCCGCTCCAGTGAGCGTAGGCTTGACGGAGCTCACGAAAGAGCGGAGGCGGCGGCTTCGCCGCCGCCGGGAGCGGGATTCGTGAGGTCCCGGATACAGATCGACCTCGGTGCGCTGCGCCGGAATGTCGCGACGCTGCGTCGCAGGCTCGACGGTGCCGAGCTCTGGGCCGTCGTCAAGGCCAACGCGTACGGGCACGGTGCGCTCGACTGCGGCGCAACGGCGCTCGACGCCGGGGCGACCGCGCTGTGCACGGCGACGGTCGGCGAGGCGCTCGCACTGCGGAGCAAGCTGCCGCACGCACGACTGATCGTGCTCGGGCCGTACTCGCAGGCAGAGTTGGCGCAGGCCGGCGAGGCGGGGCTCGAGCTCGTGGCCGCCGGCGGCGCGATCCCGGAGGGCGTCCCCGTGCACCTCAAGCTGGACACCGGGATGGGCCGCTGGGGAACGTCGGAGCTCCCGTCGCCGACGCGCGACGTCGTGGGCGTGATGACGCACCTCGCGACGGCGGACACCGACCTGGACTTCGCGCGCGTGCAGCTCGAGCGCTTTCGCGAGGCGACCGCCTCGCTTACCGGCGTCACGCGCCACGTTGCGAATAGCGCCGCAGCGCTGCGTCTTCCCGAAGCGCGTCTCGACGCCGCCCGCTGCGGGATCGCCCTCTACGGGCTGTCGCCGTTCGGCACCGACCCGGGCGACGACGGCCTCGAGCCGGTGCTCTCCTGGCGCAGCGAGCTCGCGCTCGTGAAGCTTCTTCGTGCCGGCGAGTCGACCGGTTACGGCCGGCGCTTCGTCGCGGCGCACGACACGTGGGTCGGCGTCGTGCCGGTGGGGTACGCCGACGGTTTCCGGCGTGACCTGACCGGCGCGGAGGTGCTCGTCGCGGGCGAGCGGCGGCGAGTCGTCGGAACCGTCTCCATGGACGCGGTGGTCGTCGAGCTCGACCGCGAGCTGCCTGTCGGCACGGACGTGGCGATCGTCGGAGACGGCGTGCTGCTCGAGGAGCACGCGCGTGTCGCCGAGACAATCACCTACGAGCTCGCCTGCGGGCTCGACCGCGCACCGGAGCGATCGAGCCGTCAGGTGATCGAGTGAGCGGGAAATGAGCAACGCGGATCGCCGCGCGGAGCGGCAGGCGGAGCGCGCGGCCGCGCTGGTCGCACTCCTCGACGAGCTGCTCGTGCTCGACGGCGACGAGCGCGTGCTCGACGTCGGCGCGGGCACCGGCGCATTTGCATTCGCGCTCGCCCCGCGCGTGCGCGAGGTCGTCGCGGTCGAGCGCGACGGCGAGCTCGCGGCACGCGCACGGGCGGACGCGCCGCCGAACGTCGAGGTGCTGGTCGGCGACGGCGAGCACCTCGAGCTCGAGCCGTTCTCGTTCGATCTCGTCGGCTGCCTGCGCGTGCTCCATCACACTCGACGGCCCGAGCTGATGGTCGCCGAGCTTGCGCGCATGACCCGGCCCGGCGGGACGATCCTCGTCGCCGATCAGCTCGCGCCCGTCGATCCGCTCGCAGCGGGGGAGCTGAACCGTTTCGAGCGCGCCCGCGACCCGTCGACGACACGCGTCCTCTCCGACGGAGACCTGCGCGGGCTGTTCGACTCGAACGGGCTCGTGCTCCGCCGCGAGAAGGTCGTGCGTGAGCCGCGTGACCTCGACTCGTATCTCGACCTCGCCGGGTGCGAGGGGACGGAGCGGCAGCGCGCGAAGGGGCTCGCGCCTACGTGCTGCGAGGGGGTTGTCGGTTGGTACGTCCTCGCACGGCCGTGACGAGGCCGGGGACGAGCCCTTCGAGCCAGGCGGCCGGCCGGTACCAGCGCGGCACGTAGATCTCCCGCCGTTCGTGGTCGACTGCGTCGAGCAGCCGTTGCGCAACGAGCGAGGGCTGGGCGACGAACCGGTAGAGCGGCCGCGGCACGCGGCGCCGCTGCGGGAAGCCGGGCGTCTCGATCAGGCCGGGGAGGACGGCGTGCACCTTCACGCCCCGCGGCCCGAGCTCCGCCGCGATCGATCGTGAGAATGCGAGCTGCGCGTGCTTCGAGGCCGAATACGGGCCTTCGGCGAACACACCCGCGACCGAGACGACGTTGACGACGTGCGAGCCCGCCTGCAAGCCGGGCAGGAAGGATAGGGTCGTCCAGATCGACCCGAGATAGTTGACGTCGATGACGAGCTCGATGCGCTCGGCGTCGCCGTCGAGGTAGTTGGTGCGCCCGGCGACGCCGGCGTTGTTGACGAGCAGGTCGATGCGCGGGTGGCGTTCGAGGACGCGCGCGGCCGTCGCCTGAACCGCTGCGCGGTCGGCGACGTCGCACGTCTCGTGCTCGTCCGCCGCAGACGGCGTGCGCGAGAGCCCGACCACGCGCGTCCCCCGGCGCTGGAGCGCCTTCACGACCTCGGCTCCGATGCCGGAGGAGGCGCCGGTGACGACGGCTACTTGCAGACTTTGATCTTGCGCGCCGACGCCGCGGTCGCGCCACTCGCGTCGGTGAGCGTCGCGACGAGGATGTGGCTGCCCTTCGCGGTCTTGCCCGTCTTCCAGGTGAACGAGAAAATCCCGAGCGGGCCGGACTTATCGACGCCGATGCGCTTCCCGTCGAGCGTGAACGCGACCTGCTCGACCTTCTTCACGGCATCGCCGATCACAGCCAGCTGCTCTGTCTTCGCAGCGCACTCGTTCGCCGGTGGCGCGAGCCACGAGACGGTCGGGCCGGCGACGACGGTGATCTTCTTCTGCGCGAACGTCGAGTTCGGGTAGATCGCGTCGCCGACGGTGTTGATGTTCTTCGTCTCCTGGTAGTCGGAAGCCTGGAGGATCAAATTCGTCGTCCCGGCCTTGAACGGTGGTGCCGCCGCCGGAATGCCGAAGAGCACCAGGCCGCTGGCCGGGTCGTACGCCGAGGCGCCGACGAGCGCCTTGTCGTAGTTGATGACGAGCGAGAGCGGATCGACGCCCGACTGCGGGTCGACCGCGACCGCGGCGATCAGCGGCCGCCCGGCGGTGACGCGTGTCGTCAGGATGCGCACCGCGGGCCCGACGAGATCGTCGACCCACGCCTTCAGGACGTACTGGCCCTTCTGCGAGCGATTCGTGAACTCGTCGGCGCGCGAGTCGACGGCGACGTAGAACCGCTGCAGCCGCGGGAACTGCACACCGGCCGCACCGACGTCGAGGTTCGCGTCGTACGTCAGCGAGTTCACGTCCGTCGGGATCGCCGCGTAACCCTGCACGTCGTTCTCGTCCTTCGAACCGAGGATGAACGGGTCGATGAGCGCGCCGGCGGATGCGCCGATCACGGAGACGCCGAAGTTGACGATCGGCTGGTTGACCTCGAACGAGTAGAGCGTCTCGGAGCCGTCCTCGTTCATCGGCGCGCCGGTGTAGGTCGGCGGCGGGCCGAACGGCTCAGCCGGGCAGCAGTAGACCGACACCCTGTTCGTTCCCTTCGCGGTGTTGCCGACCTCGATCTCCTTCAGGGGTGTCGACGGGGCATCGCGAAGGGCAGGCCGCTCGACGAGCAGTGCATACGGGACGCGGCGCTGGACGCCGTTCCCGGTCAGGACGATGAAGCCGTCATTGGTGCCGGTGGCCGCGTTCGCGTCCGCGGTCACCGTGACCGGGACGAACGCGAGCCCGCCCGGGCCAAGTGCGACCGTCGGCTGCACGATGACCTGGACACCCGCCGTCTGCGACTGCGGCTCCACCGACACGTTCCAGGTGCCCGCGCCGTCGCCGGCGTCGGTCAGGGAGAGAAGCATGGACTTCCGCTGGGTGCCCGTCGCCACGTCCATCCGCTCGAACGACAGCGACTGCGGGTCGGTGAAGAGCTTCGGGTCGTCGGCCGCCTGCACGTTCGCGAGGCCCGCGCCCTCGAGGAGCACGTTCGCCTCCTGGGTGCGGGCGGTGTCCTGCCACGCCGCGCCGGCGGTCGACATCAGCGCCGACTTGATCTGGGCAGGCGCCCAGTTCGGATGGCGCTGAACGAGCAGCGCGGCCGCGCCCGCGACGTGCGGCGTCGCCATCGACGTGCCGGCGAAGACGGAGAACGTCGACCCGGTGGTCAGCGGCGGAGTGGACGAAAGGACGTCGAGACCGGGAGCCGAGATGTCGGGCTTGAGATCCCAGCCGAAGTCGGTCGGGCCGGCGGACGAGAAGCTCGTGATCACGCCGCTCCGTCCGGTCTGGATCTCGCGGATGTCGCTCGAGACGCGGATCGTCGCCTGGCCGCCGTGCTGCGAGGCGTAGCCGCGGAGCAGCGACGCATCGAGGTCGGAGATCATGCCGGCCGGCAACGAGAGCGGAATCGGGATCGCGTTCGCCTCGCCGAAGCGGTTGTCGGCGAGGATCAGGCCGATCGCCCCCGCGCGCTTCGCGCGATCCGCCTTCGACGCGAACGTGCACGTGCCGCGCGAGACGAGCGCGATCTTGCCGGCGAGCGAGCCGGCCGGCAGCGTGCCGTTCCCCGAGTTCGGGTCGCTCGCGGTGCCGCAGAGACGCCCGTCGACGGGCTTGCCGTCGGTGCCCATGATCTCCGAGACGTCGACGATCGTCTGATCGAGCGTCGACCACGCTGCGGGCAGCTTCATCCCGCCGGCGCCCTGGATCGGCACAGCACCCAGCGAGGGCGGGCCGCCGGTGACGGAGAGCGCCGGTGCGAAGACGTGCGAGTTCGACGTCGCGGCAACGGCGATCGCGTCGGGAGCCACGCCCGGCGTGCCGGCGGTGCCGAAACCGAAGTCCTCGCGGTCGTTGCCGGCCGCGATCACCGGCACGACGCCGGCGAGCGTGACGTTGTGGATCGTCTCGAACATCGCGTCGTTCGCCGGGTCGGTCTGCGGGCCGCCGCCGGAGAAGTTGATGACGTTCATGCCGTCGGCGACCGCCGCCTCGAACGCGTGCACGATCTCGGGCGTCGACGCCTCGTGACCGAGCGGGGTCGGGACGGTGAAGACGCGGTAGTTGCCGATCCACGCCTTCGGTGCGACACCTGAGAGGTTCGCGACGGCGGGGTGGTCGGGCCCGGCGGGTGCGTTCGTGCCTTCGTCGCCCGCCGCGATGCCGGAGACGTGCGTCCCGTGTGGCTCCGTCGGGTCGAACGGCTTCGTGCTGTTCTTGTCCCGCGGCTCGCCGGGGAAGACCTTCGCGACGATCACCTTGGGCGTCGTCAGCTTCGTGTCGCCCCTCGGAAAGCCGGCCGGGTAGCTGAAGCCCGCGGGATTCAGGAACGGGCTGGTCGAGTCGACGCCCGTGTCGACGACGGCGATCTTGACGCCCTGGCCCTGGTCGCCGGTCGCGGCCTCGAGGTCGGTCGCGTGGATGACCGACGGCCCGCGGTCCATCGTCGAGTAGTACGAGAGGCTCGGATAGATCTTGGTGACGCCGCTGACGCGCAGCAGCTTCGGCAGGCTCTTCGCCGGGAGCTGCACCGTGAATCCGTCCAGGAGGATCGAGTAGCGCTCCTGGAACACCGCCCTGGGAATCGCTGCGCGAACGGTTGCGATCGCGGCGTTCTGGCGGCGTGTGAGCTCGGCGACGTACGCCTGCGCTGCGGCCGAGTGGACGTTCAGGTGCTGCGCGCTGCGCGCCGAAGTCGTCTGCCGCGCGGCGTTCCAGGCGGCGAGCGGTGGGCTCGCGAGGCGCACGATCACGCGGGTGGTGCCACGCTCGGACTTCGGCGGGATCGCCAGCTGTCCGGCGCGGACGCGCTGGAAGCCCTGTTCGCCGGCCTCCCGGTGAAGCGGCCTCGGCGCTGCAGAAGCCGCCGCCGACGCGACCAGCGCGATCGCGACGGTCAGGAGCAGGGGGCGGCGCAAGGCTCCGCACAGTAGCCGATGCCAGTTAGCATCGCCCGGGATGTTCTCGGGAAAGCGGGCACTCGTTCTCGGCGTCGCGAACAAGCGGTCGATCGCGTGGGCGATCGCCCGCCGGCTGGCCGAAGGCGGCGCGCAGGTCGCGTTCACGTTCCAGGGCGAGCGCATCGAGAAGACCGTG
>Ga0070681_10002000_pt1 | contig 18452 bp, 16 predicted proteins | sample KBSC83BmetaG_FD_65650 | JGI IMG/M metagenome (GOLD analysis project Ga0070681, IMG submission 65650) | Corn rhizosphere microbial communities from Kellogg Biological Station, Michigan, USA - KBS C8-3B metaG | ecosystem: Host-associated > Plants > Roots > Rhizosphere | place: USA: Michigan... | reverse complement strand
TCCCACCCGGGTTCGGCGCGCTTCATGCATTTATGTATAGCACGTGTGCACTCTTATGCAATTCCTTTTAGCACTCCCGGGGCCAAGACTGGCCGCCATCGACAACACACACCGAGGTCTGGCCATGGAATCCCCGATTGCACTCGTTCTTGGAATCACCGGCGGCATAGGCGGAGAGGTCGCGCGAGTTCTCGTTCAGCGTGGCTGGCACGTGCAAGCCCTGCATCGCAATCCGGCGGCACTGCAGTTGCCCGTCGAGCTTCGTGGACATGTTGAGATCGTACGCGGCGACTCCATGCAGCGGCGCGATGTCGTTGCAGCTGCGACGGGAGCTTCCGTGATCATCCATGGGGTGAACCCGCCCAGGTACAACAACTGGCGCGGGCTTGCGCTGCCCATGCTGGAGAACACCATCGCAGCGGCGCGCTCTTCCTCGGCACGCATCGTGTTTCCAGGAACGATTTACAACTTCGGCCCGGACGCGTTTCCGGTTCTCTCGGAGACTTCCGCCCAGAAGCCGCTCACCCGCAAAGGCCAGATCCGCGTCGAGATGGAGGAGTTGCTGCGCGCAGCTTCGGCGCAGGGCGTGCGCAGCCTGATCGTCCGTGCGGGCGACTACTTCGGCCCGCGCAAGGGCAACAACTGGTTCAGCGAGGGACTGCTGGGAGGCTCGAAGTCGGTCAAACGGGTGTTTTATCCCGGCCCGAGGCAGCTCGGGCACTCTTGGGCGTATCTACCCGACCTCGCGGAGACCATGGTCAGGTTGCTCGAGCGCGAGCAGACCCTCGGCACGTTCGAGGTGTTTCATTTCCGGGGGCACTGGCTCGAGCAGGGAGTCGAGATGGCGCGCTCGGTATGTCGGGCCGCCGGCCTCGCACCACGCAAGATCCACTCGTTCCCCTGGTTTGCGGTAGTGCTGGCGGCCCCGTTCGTGGAGGTGTGCCGGGAGATGCTGGAAATGCGTTATCTGTGGAAGCAGCCGCTCGAGCTCGACAACAGCAGACTGGTGGCCGCGATCGGGGCGGAACCCCGCACATCGCTTGACGAAGCGGTGGCGGCCACGCTCCGTGGCGTCACAGCCTGTTGAAGACGGTCACAGCTTCTGGACGACGACGCGGCCGGTCGTGTCAACGAACACGTGATAGCGATTGCCATCCTTGCACGAGGCTGTGTAGTCGCTATCGCCGTTGCGTTTCACGTCAACGACCTTGTCGCAGGTCATGCCGTGAAGGGCAATCGTGGCGCCCAGGTCCTTGCCTGGATCGTCCGCGGCCAGCAACGGCGTGCTGCCGAGGACGGCGGTCAGTACGAGGGCGAATTTGCGGGGAAACATAAGTGTCTCCAGTGATACGGGTGTTATGAGAGTTTGGCGAACTTCACCGGGTCGATGAGAATGCCCCAGATGGCCTCACGCGAGGAGGATATCGCGGAAGCGAGCGACGGGTCATCGTCCTGCAGCAGACTCAGCACCTTCAAGAGCAGCAGATCGTACCGCTGGCGCAGATCGGACTGGCTGAGCTTCGCCTGCTTGTTGTGGAACGCCTTGAACTGCGTCAGCAGATCGTCGACCTGATTCTTCAGGGACAGCTTCGTGAACATGCCGATCGCTTTGGTTTCCCGCAGCCGCTGCTCGAGGCCCGTCAGATCCAGTGCCGCCGCCGCGGCCGGCGCCGCGGCGCCCGCAGGCGTGGCGGCCGGTGCGGTGCCGGCTGGCTGCGAACTGGCGGTCGAGGCTGGCTTGGGCGACTGCGACTGCGATGGGGTCGGCGTGCCGGCCGCCGTGGCGGGCTTGGGCGATGACGGCTTCGGCGGCGCGGAAGCCTTTTTGGGGGGCGACTTCGCTGGAGTAGGCGTACTCGCCGGTGTCTTGGCGGACGGCGCGGGTGCTGGAGCTGGCGTGGAGGCTGGTGAGGTGGGCGCGCTGGGTGCCGATGTCGTGGGCGCCGAAGCAGATGGCGTTGTTGTCGGCTGGGCACCACCGCCGTGCTTGAACAATGAGCACCCTGCCAACGCGAGGCAGACACCGGCCACAACAGTAACGCTCGCTCTCATCCAAACTCCCTTCACCGGCGGCCGCGCAACTGGCGCGGCGCCGCGGCAACGCGGTTCGTGCTTTCAGGATGCAAAGGCTTGATGGGCTCCAGCCACGAATCGGCCTGCTGAGCCTCGCCGTCGCTGCGCAGCCAGGTGAACATCAGGCTGTGCCAGAGAATTCGCTGCACGTAACCCCGGGTTTCGTTGTACGGGATGTTCTCCACCCACACATCGGCATCGATGGGCTGAGAAGGCAACCAACGGGCGGCCGCGTTCGGGCCGGCGTTGTAACCGGCGAGCGCCACCGCGAGTTGCCCGTCGAACCGGTCCAGGAGCATGCGCAGACGCCCGGCCCCAAGGGACGTGTTGACTGAAGGGTCGAACAGATCGTTGAGCATGGGTCGTGGCTGTTTCCAGAAACGCGCAGTCGCACGGGCGGTCTCGAGCTGCAGCTGCATGAGTCCACGCGCTCCGGCAGTGGAGACGGCATCGGTGCGATACAGGCTTTCCTGCCGGAGCACGCCGTAAAGAATCTCAGGAGGAAGCTGAACCAATCGTGACGCCGCGCTGATTTCAGCATCGAATGGACGCGGGTACAGCAACGCGTAGTCGTTATAGACGTGTTCCGCGCTCGCCACGGCAACCGCCTGGTCGTACCACCCCCAGTCGGCGGCCAGGTGAATCGACTGGAGCCGGCCTTCCGGCGGCAGCGAATCAAACCCCAACTGCCACTCCGTCAGCGCCTCGGGCCGCATGCCGCACAGGAACAGCTCCCGAGCCCGCTCGAACGCCGGAATCTGCCCGAGCGTGGCGACCGTCGCGGCTGCGACGGGAAGGCTCTGGGGGTGAGGGGCGATGGTCCGGTTCAGACGCGCCGCGGCGAGAGCCGAGTAGTAGTTGTCATCCGCGAGGAGGGATTCGTAGAGCCGCTCGGCCTCATGACTGTCGTGGAGCTTCGCGGCGGCACGGGCGGCCCAGTAGCGCCAGCGCGCGGTCTGCCGGTTCGTCTCGGACATTGCGGCGATTGACTTGGAGGCCAGTTTCCAATCGCCGGTCCACAGGGCCGTGCGGGTACGCCATTCAAGCGCGGCGTCGTCGAGATCCTTGGGCGCAACAAGGTCGAAGTAGTCGCGCGCCGCGGGGTCGCGACTCCATGCGAGCGCCAGAGCAAGCGCCAGTGCGTACGGACTCGCCGTTTCGCGATCCATTCCCCGCGCACGGGTGAGCTTCAGAAAGCGCTCGCGGGCGGCAGTGGGATCGCTCCGCGCGAAATGCGTCCAACCGGCCAGCAGCGCAACCGGTTCCACGGGCGTGTCCGCAGAGGCAATCAACCCGTCGATCACCCGCGCCGGGCTATCCAACAAGGCCGCCCACTGCAACAGCGGCCCCATGCGCTCGGCCGGCAATTGCTGAATGATCTGACGCGCGAAGGGCGTATTGCCACTCTCGAGAGCCGCTCGTGCACGCTCCTCGACCAGGGCGCTCGTCAGGACCCCGTTGTCCTTCGCCCATGCGAACGCGCGATCGCATTCCGGCAGGGAATGCGGTGTCAGCCACTGCTTGGCGATGTCACCGGCCAGGCCGTCGGTCTTACCGAGCTCGATGCGGGCGCTGAAGCTCTGGCACCGGGTCGCTTCGCCGGCATTGGGATCACGATAGGCTTCCAGGAACAGCGCCCACTGAGAACGCCGCGCCAGACTGTCGAGCCAGGCCCGCCGCAGCATCCGCCCGACCGGCAGTTGGGAGTTCGCGCCCAGAAACTCCGCGGCTCGCTTGTCACCCAATGCCGCGGTGGCGTCATCGCCATTGAGAGCCTGCCGGATGCGGGCGGCCTCGAGGTACGCATAGAGCGGATAGCGCTTGAGGTCCTCACTGTCGGTGGCGCCAGTATCGGGCACGTTGGACGAGGCTCGCGCGTAGGCCTCCTGAAACGCCTTGCGCGCCTCCGCATAGGATGCGGAGTCGCTGGCCGCCAGCGTGGCCATCGAGGCAAGCATGAGCGCTGCGGTAGCGAGAAGCCGGAGATGGTTTTTCAGGAACCCCATGCGCGCAGGTTAGCGGCGCTCGCGCGCCGCGCCAAGGGATCCTCTATCCGGGTCCGCGGAACCGGCCTGCACGGATGCCGGCATGCCGCCTCGACGGCCGCCCGTCTCGTGAGGCGATATCAACTTCCGAGGCGGTTAGGATCCCGCCACACGCGCTCGAACGGCAGGCGCCATGCGCGCGGTGCGATCAGTTGGTGAATCGCGTTCGGACCCCATGACCCCGGGGCATACACGCGCACCGGCGGCGGCGCCTCCAACAGCGGAGTCGACACTTCCCACAGCCTCTCGATGCCTTCGGCCGTGTTGAATAGAGTGTGATCACCCCGCATCGCATCCAGGATCAGGCGCTCATACGCCTCGAGCACATCGCCGACGAAGCCTGTGTCGTGCATCGCGAACTGCAGGCTCAGCTTGTCCAGCCGCATACCCGGGCCGGGGCGTTTCCCATAGAACGACAGCGACATTTTCGAAGCGTCGGCGAGATCGAAAGTCAGATGATCCGGGCCCTGCGAGCCGACCCCGGACCCCGCGGGAAACATGCTCTTGGGCGGCTCGCGAAAGGCGATGGAGATGATTCTCTGCCCCTCGGCCAGGCGCTTGCCGGTGCGCAGGAAGAACGGCACGCCCGCCCAGCGCCAGTTGTCTATGGAGCACTTCAGGGCGATGAATGTCTCCGTCTCGGACTCGTGGCCCACGCCCTCCTCCGAGCGATACCCCGCATATTGCCCGCGCACGACATCGCCCGGCTCGATCGGTAGCATGCTGCGGAAGACCTTGTTCTTCTCCTCGCTGATCGGCACCGGCTCCAGCGACGTCGGCGGCTCCATCGCCATGAAGGCGAGAATCTGAAACAGGTGCGTCACCACCATGTCGCGAAATGCGCCGGTCGCTTCATAGAAGCCAGCGCGCTTGCCGAGGCTCAACGTCTCGGGGACATCGATCTGCACATGGTCGATGAAATTGCGATTCCAGATCGGCTCGAACAGACCGTTGGCGAAACGGAACGCGAGGATGTTCTGCGCGGGCTCCTTGCCCAGGAAATGATCGATGCGAAAAATCTGTTCCTCTTTGAAGACCTCGTGGAGGCGCGCGTTCAGTGAGACGGCGCTCGCCAGATCGGTGCCGAACGGCTTCTCCATGATGATGCGCGACCGCTCGACCAGACCCGCCTCACCAAGCAGTCGCACCGCGGCCAGCGCCGCGCTCGGCGGCACGCTCACATAGTGAAGGCGTTCGCTTCCGCCCTCGAAGGCGCGCTCGGCTCTCTCGACGGCGGCTTTCAGTGCGCCAGGGCCCGCCGACATCGGCACGTAATCCAGGCATTTTCCGAAAGCTTCCCAGTCCCCGTTTTCGACCTTACGTGTGGAGAATTCGTCGAGAGCGCTGCGAGCGAAGTTGCGGAAAGCCTCCGCATCGAACTCATCCAGCGACACTCCCACGATCCGGCAGCCCGGAATGAAACCGACCGCAGCCAGGTGGAGGAGGCCCGGCAAGAGCTTGCGCCGCGCCAGATCGCCCGTCGCCCCCACGAGCACGACGACTTGCGGAAGCCGCGGACCAACACCTGCTGGGATCTTTGCCACCGGATCTGTCCTCTCTCTATATGTGAAGCTGCGGACGAAAGAATATCGGGCCAAATGGGCCGAAGCCAGCGTGAGTCAGTTCACAGCGCCGACAGATTCGATGCACAACTTCGGGGCATGGCATTCCGCGCCCCCATCGAAACGGCTATAGTCCGCAGCGTTTTTGCCGGCCCATGCCACCCCAGCAGCGGTAAGGAAACAACATGCGATTCCCTCGGACGGCTGTAGCAGGATTTCTGGCCATTGCGGCTTTGGGCTCGAGCGCGCTCGCGCACGCCGCACCCTACGCGGAGGGTCACTGGGGCGCAGTGTTCGAAGGTGCGGCCGAGTACGGCGGCGACGATGTCATCAAGGTCTACTACCGGCACGGCGACAGCCAGACGATCCACGCGGGTCAGGGTGTCACCATCGGCGTGGGCGTCCACTACCAACCCTCCTCCGCACCCTTCGATATCACAGCGACCGTCGGCTGGAAGTTCGTGAGAACCGCGGACTACAACACCGATCTCGGTATCGACCGCTATGTCTTCAAGCTCACCGGCACCTATCTTCTGGCGAACAACTTCTGGCTCGCCGCCGGTCCGGTGTGGCACACCGGCACCAAGCTCCGAGGCGACGGCTACGTCCCGGATATCAATTTCGACGATGCGGTCGGCGGCACGGTCGGCTTCGGATGGCGCTGGATTGGTGTCTCCTATACGAACATCCGCTACACCAGCCCCGAGACCGGGGGCCTGGACGGCAGCAGCGGCGGCATTACGTTTGCCTGGAAGTTCTAGCATCATGGCGGTCCATGACCGCCGTTCGAGGCTTCATCCTGCAGGCAAGTTATCGCGTGGTCTCCCGGCCGGGAGGCGCGCGAGTGCCGGTCGTTCATCTGTATGGGCGGCTCGAGTCGGGCGAGACGTTCCTCGTTCGCGACGATAGGCAGCGCCCGCACTTCTATATCCGCACGATCGACGCGCCCCGCGCAAAGGAGCTGGGCGCGCCACCGCCCGTACCCACCGATCAACGCGATTTCAGCGGGGCGCCCGTATCGAGAATTGAAGTGGAAGCGCCACCGGATGTGCCGGGCATACGCGACCGGCTGCACGCCGCCGGGATAGATACGCTCGAAGCCGACGTGCGCTTCCCGGTCCGATACCTCATCGATCGCGGTATCAAGGGGAGCTGCGAAATCGCAGGCCCCTGGACGCCCGGATCGAGCCCCGGATCGACCGTTGGAGCAACGATAGCGCGGGTCTTCGACAACCCTGAGCTGTCGCCCGCGCAGGCGAAGATCGAGCCTCGCGTTCTATCGTTCGACATCGAGACCGACCCGAAGGGGGAGCGCCTGCTGGCAATCGCGCTGTACTCGCCCGACATCGACGAGGTCCTGATCGTCGATGGCAGCGGACGCGAGATGCCGGAGAAAGCCGTCCGCTGTCAAGACGAGCGCGCGGCGCTCGACGCATTCTGCGACCGCATCGCAAGACTCGATCCGGATGTGCTGACCGGTTGGAACACGATCGATTTCGATTTCACCGTCCTGCAGAAGATCGCGGCGCGCGTGCAGCACCCCCTCAATCTGGGTCGCGACAGCGGCACGCTGCGGATCCGCAAGGCCGAAGGTTATTTCGGCAGCGGCCAGGCCACGATTCCCGGGCGCCTCGTGCTCGATGGAATCGATCTCCTGCGGGGCGCTTTCGTGCGCATGGAGGAGTATTCGCTCGACGCCGTCGCGCGCGAGGTCCTGGGCGAAGGGAAAGCGGTCAGTGGCGATGCCCGCGAGCGTATCAACGAGATCGTGCACAACTATCGACACGACCTTGCGGCGTTCGCCCTCTATGCGCGTACCGACGCAAGGCTGGCCTATGACATCGTCGAGAAGATGCACCTGATCCGCCTCGCCTTTGCGCGCAGTCAGCTGGCCGGCATGACACCGGATCGCGTCGCGGCCAGCATCGCTTCATTCGACTTCGTGTATCTCACTGAGCTGCACAAGCGGGGAATCGTAGCGCCCACGGTGCGCTCGGACGATTCACGGGTGTACGCGGCGCAGCAGGGCGGACATGTGCTCGAGCCGGTTACCGGCCTGCACCGCAATGTCCGGGTATTCGACTTCAAGAGCCTGTATCCGAACATCATCCGCACGTTCAATATCGACCCGCTCTCCTACGTGGCCGATCCGTCGGCCGCGCCGAATCTCATCCAGACACCGGGCGGCTCCTTCAGCCGCGGGCCCGCCATCCTGCCGCGCCTGCTGGACGATCTGTTTCCCAGGCGCGAAGCGGCGAAGCGCGCCGGCGACTCGGTGGCCGCGAACGCCATCAAGATCCTGATGAACTCGTTCTATGGAGTTCTCGGCACCCGTGCGTGCCGCTTCTTCAATCCCGCGCTCGCCAATTCGATCACCGGCACCGGCAGGGAAATCCTGCTGTGGTCGAAGCGGTGGTTCGAGAACGCCGGTTTCACGGTCTACTACGGCGACACCGACAGCCTGTTCGTGGGTTCGGGCTCCCCGGCGGGAGCGCCTCCCGAGGAGGACTACTCACCGGCTGCGGTGAGCCGCCAGGGAAGCAAACTCGCCGACGCCCTCAACAAGGACCTCTCCCGCTACATTCGCGAGCGCTGGGGCCTGGAGAGCCGCCTGGAGCTGGAATTCGAGAAGCTCTATCTGCGCCTGCTGTTGCCGCGCGCTCGTCACAGCACGCGCGGCGCCAGCAAACGCTACGCGGGACTGGTCCAGCAGCAGGACACGAGCCAGGTGGAGTTCGTCGGCATGGAAGTCGTCCGCCGCGACTGGACGGCACTTGCCAAACAGGTGCAACGCGAACTGTACCAACGCCTGTTCACCGGCCAGCCGGTGGAATCCTATTTGACTGACGTGGTGAGAGCGGTCAGAAACGGGGAGCTCGACGACAAGCTCGTCTACCGCAAGAATCTTCGCAAGGGCTCCGAAGAGTACACGGCCACCACGCCACCGCACGTCGCCGCCGCGCGCAAATCAACTCAGCGCCAGGGTCGCTCCATCAGCTATGTGATGACAACAGCCGGCGCGGAGCCCATCGACAACGTCCAACACCCTCTCGACCGGGAGCATTACGTCACCAAACAGATACAACCGGTGGCCGAACCCGTGCTCGCGACACTCGGCCTGGACTTCGAGCAGCTCATTGGAGATGGCCGGCAAGCCGAGTTGCCTTTCTGAGGGTCGCTCATCGGCCGACCCGATCAGTCGCGCTTGGGTATCTCGGAACCGCGGATCACCCCCGGCCGCGCGACAAAGGTTGCCAGCACGCGCGTGACATTGGGGAATCCGGCGATGCCCACCAGGCTCCCGGCCTCGTAGAAGTTGATGAGCGTTCGCACCCACGGGAACACCGCGATATCGGCGATGGTGTAGGCGTCTCCCATGATCCAGGAACGGCCGGTCAGGCGCTGCTCGAGGACCGCGAGCAGCCGCTTCGCCTCGGCCACGTAGCGGTCCCGGGGACGCTTGTCCTCGTAGTCCTTGCCCGCGAACTTATTGAAAAAGCCCACCTGGCCGAAGAACGGCCCGATGCCTCCCATCTGGAACATCAGCCATTGGAGCGTCTCGTAGCGTCCCGCCGCATCGGGCGGGATGAACTGGCCGGTCTTCTCCGCCAGATAGAAGAGAATCGCACCGGATTCGAACAGCGGGAGCGGCCGGCCGCCCGGACCGTTGGGGTCCAGGATCGCCGGGATCTTGTTGTTCGGATTGAGCGAGAGGAATTCCGGGGACAGCTGGTCGTTCGTGTCGAAGCCCACCCGGTGCGGCTCGTAGGGCAGCCCGGTCTCCTCGAGCATGATCGAGGCTTTCTGGCCATTCGGCGTGGGCAGGGAGTACAGCTGCAGCCGGTCGGGGTAGCGCGCGGGCCACTTGCGGGTGATCGGGAAGGCGGACAGGTCGGCCATGGCGTTTCTCCGGACAGGCGAGCATTTATAGTACGCGCCGGATTCCACCGAAGCCGTCTCCTGAAGGAGGTACTTCTTGATCGCTCATAACAGCTATTTCTCCGGCGCCGTTCAGAGCTTGGGCTTTCGAAGCGAGCGCGGCCGCGCCACCATCGGCGTGATCACCCCCGGCGAGTACAAGTTCGGCACGGCCGTGCCCGAGCACATGGTGATCACCACCGGCTCCCTTGCGGTCCGGCTTCCCGGAGAGGACTGGCGAACGATCGCGCAGGGCGGGTCGTTCGATGTCGCGGCAGGGAAGGAATTCCACGTCAAGGCGGCAGCGGCCGTCACGTACGTCTGCTACTACCTCGATCCCCCGGCCACCTGAGTTGCCCGTCACAGACGTGACACATCCCGCGTTCAGTGTAGCGAACCACCCGGATACGCTCGCTGCCGCCCAGACAAGTGACTCGCTTCGTTCTCGTCGGCTTCGCCGCCTGCGCGCTGGCCATTTCGTGCAACACCTCCGCGGCCGCGCAAACGGGCGCAGGGATCTGCCCGCGCCCCGCGGCGGGCAGCATTGCGCAAGACCCGCCCGACCTGCGCAGCGACAAAGGAGCGTTGGAAGTCGATCTGGCGGTGCGCAATGAGCAGCAGAGAGACGGCTCGACGCGTTATTGCTATCTGCTTCCCGACGGCCGCCAGTCACCGACTCTGAGATTGAAGCCGGGCGATTGGTTGGTTCTGCGGCTTCATAACGAGCTGACAGGCCCTACGGAGGGCACCGACGCGGGCGCACCTGCCGATCATCGACAGCGCGGTCACGCGCACGGTGATCACCAACAGCCGCAGGCCAGCGGCGGTGCAGACCCCTGCCGCCGCGCTGTCATGACGGCGACCTCCACCAACCTACACTTCCACGGTCTATCGATCCCGGCGGTCTGTCATCAGGACGATGTGTTGAAAACCTCCATTCAACCGTCGGACCCGCCGTTCGAGTACCGCTTTCGCATACCCGGGAATGCTCCTCCCGGCTTGTACTGGTATCACCCCCACATCCACGGATTCAGCAGCCGTCAGGTTGCAGGCGGTGCTTCCGGAGCGCTGATCATCGAGGGTCTCGAGCGCTCCAACCGCGAGGTCGCCGGCCTGCCGGAACGTGTTCTGGTCATTCGCGATCAGGACTTGCTGAACCCGCAGGCCGCCCAGTCGGCTGCCGATGTCGCCGCACAAGCGATGCTGGACCGTGATGGGGATGCTGCCAACACGGGCACGGGAACCGGCCGGCCGGCCAAGGACTTGTCGGTGAACTTCGTCCCTGTCCCCTACCCCGACTATCCGACAGCGACGGTTGCAATGAAGCCGGATGAGCGCCAACTGTGGCGTGTGCTCAACGCTTCCTCGGTGACCTATCTGAACATCGCGACACTCTATAAACGCGGCCCCAGATTCCGCGCGAACTGGATAGGAGTGGTCGCGATAGATGGCGTACCGCTCAGCACGAGTGGCAGCGTGGGACATGCCACCGAGTGGCGCGACAGCATCGTCGTTTCCCCCGGCGGACGCGTGGAATTCATCGTCGTGGGGCCGCCGGCGGGAGTTCCCGCGATGCTCGTGACGCGCACCGTCGACACGGGCGATGGGGGAGAGAACGATCCGAATCGCCCTCTTGTCTCCATTGTCGCGTCACCGGATGCACCCGAGCCCAACTCGCGGCTTGCGGGAGAGTCTCAGCCGCTTCCTTCGCCGGTCCTCCCCTGGCTCGGTACCGTGCAGCCGGATCGGATCCGCAAGCTCTATTTCTCCGAGGAGCCCGGCGACCCCGCCAGACCGAACGGCGACACGCGCTTCATGCTCACGGTCGAAGGCCGGAAACCGGCGCCATTCGACCCGGGCACGAGCGAGCCCGACATCGTCGTCAGGCAAGGGGACGTGGAAGACTGGATCATCGAGAATCGCTCGACGGAACTGCATGCGTTCCATATCCATCAGCTCCACTTCGAAGTGCTCGACTGGCTGGGGCTCGCCGTGAACGAGCCCTTCCTGCGCGACACCATCAACATTCCGTTCTTCAGTCCGCGCGCCATGCAGGCGTTCCCGACGGTGCGGTTACGCATGGACTTCCGGGACCCGGGCACCGTCGGCACATTCGTGTACCACTGCCATCTGCTGGATCACGAGGACGGCGGCATGATGGGACTTATCCGCGTCCTCCCGGCCGTCACCGCGCCGTCATCGGTCAGTCACAAGCGCTGACTACGCTCTGTCGCTCGACAGGGTAGTGCGACCCCAACCCAAACCAATCCGTGTCGCACCCAATCAGCTTCGGGAGCCAAGCCAATATGAGCCGTATGGGAACTGCAGTGGCCGGACTGCTCGGCATGTCCGTCGCCTTCGCCGCACTGGCCGGCGAAGGCCGCGTGCCGAATGGAGTCGAGCATCTCGACCATGTTTTTGTGATCATGATGGAGAACCACAGCTATCAACAGATCGCCGGCAACCCGGCGATGCCCTTCATCAACAGCCTGATCTCCAGCCGCAATGTCAGCACCGCGACCAACTATTTCGCGGTGGGCCACCCGAGCTTGACGAACTACCTGGAGATCGTCGGCGGCTCGAACTTCGGCGTGCGCAGCGACAACTCGCCGAGCTGGCACAACCATAGCTGCCTTACGAACCTGCAGACCGGCGTGCCGAACGCGGACAACGCCGCGGGCAGCTTCCCGAATCCGATCGACACCGGCAGCATCTGTCCGATCTCCGGCGTGGGCACCGATGCCGCGACCGAAGCGGTCGACACCTGGAACGAAGTGAGCCCCCCGGTTTTCAACTTCCTCGCCAACATCGACGGCATCAAGTCCGTTCCCGCCGCCGCGAACACCCTCGGCAAGTCGATTGCCGATCAGCTCGTGCGCGCGGGCCTGAGCTGGAAGAGCTACCAGGAGACGCTCCCGGTCACGGGCGCCGACGGCATCAACAACAGCAACGGGACGGCCAGCAACCTGACGACTTACGAGGCCGCGAAGCCGCTGTCGCCGACCAACCTGCCGCCGCTTACTTCCAGCAACCTCCTCGCGGCGTACGCGGTCAAGCACAATCCGTTCGCCTACTTCCAGAGCGTGCAGGAAGGGTGGAATGAGGAGAACAGCCTGCGCAACATGGTCGCATTCGACGGCCCGCGCGGTCTGTATGCGGATCTGTCGTCCGGTCGCGTGCCCGCGTTCTCGTTCATCGCGCCCAACCAGTGCGACGACCAGCACGGCCGCGGCAACGGCGACGCGTTCTGCCAGTTCGACCAGGGCACGGCCGCGTTCAACGGACTCACCAATGGCACGCAGGTTGGCCTGAACCCCGGGCTGTCCGAACAGGCCGACGTAACGCTGCGCAAGATCGTCACCAGCATCAAGGCCTCGCGTGCCTGGCACGAGGGCAACAGCGCCATCGTGATCGTGTGGGACGAGAACGACTACAGCGGCAGCCCCACGGCTCTGCCCGCCAACACGGCATTCCCGGATGGGAACCAGAACAGAGTCGTGTTGACGGTCGAGACCAACGACGAGGGCCACTGGGGCCGGCCCCACGGTGGCGTTCACAGCAACGTCTACTACAACAGCTTCTCGCTGCTGAAGACACTCGAGGCGGGGTTCCGCCTGCCGTGCCTCAATCACGCCTGCGACAACGACGTGAAGGTGATGTCGGACCTGTTCTGATCGCCTGATGAAAGCCTGAAGCGCTTTGCACCGCGCTCAGGCCCCCAGGGCCCGGCGGAGCGGTCGTCCCCGCTCCAGCCGGGCGCGGTTTTTTTCCGGGGTCCTCACTGAACTGGCGGTTCACAAGGGGGAATCTTCGGCTTACACTCCCGCGAGGCTGAAAGCTTCCTATAAGAAAACATAGCCTTTACGGGAGGGCTTCCAAGTGTCGAATCTCAAGGCGAAGTACGCCGTGGCGGCGTCGCTGATTCTCGCCGTTTCCTTCGTCGCGCCCCGCGTTCGGGCGGACGACGCCCAGCAGCCGCAAATACCGACGTGTGACAAGAAGATAGGCACGCTCGCCGTCACCGAGCCGGAAAACCGGTGGTGGCTCCAATACAACCTGGAGTCGCCGGAAAGCCTCATCAAGGTCTATGTGTCGCAGTCCAAGTGTTTCACGCTGGTCGACCGCGGCAAGGGCCTGGCCGCCGCCGAGAAGGAGCGCGCCCTGGCCAGCGGCGGTGAGCTGCGCGGCGGCTCGAACATCGGCAAGGGCCAGATGAAGGCCGCCGACTACGTGCTCGTCCCCGATATCGCCAACAAGAACAATAACTCCGGAGGCACCCGCATCGGCGGACTGCTCGCCGGGCATCTCCCGGGAATGCTCGGAGCCGTCGCCGGTGGCGTCAGCCTCAAGAGCAAGACGGCGGATGTGGTTCTGACATTGACCGACGTCCGCTCGACCGAGCAGGTTGCCCTCGAACAGGGACATTCCAAGAAGACGGACATCGGCTGGGGCGCCGGCGGGGGCGGCTTCTTCGGCGCTTTCGCGGCCGCGGGCGCCAGCAGTTACGCCAACACCGAGATCGGACAGGTCGTGGCCATGGCCTACCTCGACGCGTTCACCAAACTGGTGGGGCAGGTCAAGGGCCTGTCGCTGAACGCAAAGGAGGACAACGTTCAGCAGTCCGTCAAGATGGCCAAGCCCGGCAAGCTCTATGAGCAGCCCAGCAACAAGTCGAAGGTGGTTCGCGATCTCGATCCCGGCATGACGCTCTATCCCACCGGCGAGAAGAACAACATCTGGTGGAAGGTGAACGACGAGCTCGGCAACGAGGGCTGGGTGCCCTCGCCGCTGTTCGAGCTCGCGAAGTAACTCAGCTCGCTGCCCCAGCGCCGGGGCAGCGACCTACGGATCGCGGCCTGCCCTGAGCGGGTAGGCCGCCTCCCGCCAGGCCTTCATCCCGCCATCCAGCGCAACCGCCCGCTGGTACCCCATCTCACGAAGCGTTGCGGTGGCGAGCGTGGAGATGCGCCCGAACTCGCAGCACGAGACGATCCGGCGGGTCGGGTCCGGCAGATCCTGATTGACCCGCAACTCGAGCTGTCCGCGCGGCAGGAGGCGTGCTCCCGGGATGTGACCCTGCTCGTACGCGTCGCGTTCGCGCACGTCGAGCACTATCAGCTCGTCACTCTCGGTTTCGGTGCGCGCTTTCAGCTCGGCCAACGCCATGAAGGGAACCACCGCCGCCGCTTCCGACAACATCTGGGCAACGGTCTTGCCGCCGCTCATGTTGGTGCGTAACGCCTCGGTGATGTGCGTAGGCATGCTGAGATTGAGACTGCGCATCAGCGTCACGAAGGCGGAACGATCCTTGACCTGCAGGCGCGGGTTCTCGGCCATCTCCTGCGCCAGCGTCGAGTGACTGCGGCCCTTGTACTCGTGCGCCGGATGAACCTTGAGCGCCGGGTCGAGGCGACAGAGGCGATTGAACAGGCTGTCGAACAGTGCCTCCGGATCGCCGCTGGGCAGATCGGTGCGCCCGGTCGCTCCCATGAGAAGGGTATCGCCGGTGAACAATCGATCCTCAACGCGCAGGCACATCGAGTCGCGTGTGTGCCCCGGAGTATGCAGTACCTGCAGGCGCAGCTTGCCGACGGCCAGCATCTCCCCGTCATCCAGGCGCAAATCCACGAACGGCGCGGGACTCTCACGATGCATCGCCACGGGCACATCCAGTTCCTTCGCCAACTGGCGTGTGGCCGTGAAGTGATCGGCATGCGTATGCGTATCGATCATGTAGTGAATGCGCAGGCCATCGCGCGCGGCCAGCGACAGGTACCGGTCGATGAGACTGATTTCCGGATCGATGAGCACGCCCGTGCAGCTGTCGGCGCACCCGATGAGATACGACTGGCAGCCGCCAGCGGTGAGATGCTCGAAAATCATGCTCAGGTCGCCTCAGGATTTCGGCGGATCCGGCGGGCCTTTTTTCAGCTGGAACCGGATCCGGAACTTCGTACAGGACTTCACGGGCTTCCCGTCCACGGTCGCGGGTTGATAGCGGCCCGATGCCGCTCTGGCCACCCGCAGGGCTGCTTGATCGAGCCTTGCAACGCCCGACGCCTGGGCAATCACCGGATCGCCGGTGAGCTCCCCGTCGGTATCGACGCAGACTCGCACTATGACAGACCCCTCTTCGTGCTGCCGCTTCGACTCGGGCGGATAGTAGTCGCTCAGGGACGGGAAACCCGGTCCGGGGCGCGCCGCGACGAGGTGACCGGGCTGGCCGGGGACCCCGTTGGCGGCGGCCTCCTCGAAGCTTGTTTCCTGCCAATAGTCGTAAAGCCGCAGGATCACGGTCCCCGCCGCAAGGACGGCGACCCCGATCGCCACGACCGCTCCTTTGCCGATGGCCACCTGCGGCTCCCCCTGCAAAACCGCTTACCCCGCCTTCCCTGACTCTAGTCGGACGGAACGCAACAACCAAGCCTCGCCAAGCGCATCACACCGGCCATCCGCGCATGCGACTTATCATTTCGCGGTGATAACGGTACCTCGCCTGGACCTCGATGTCTTTCCAGACTCCCCTTATGCGGCGGAACTGCAACAGGGGCGCCCGAAGCTGCGGTTTCAGCCAGCTCTGGAAGCCGATTACCTGCGCTCGATGCTCCTCCATAGCCGCGCGCTCGTGCGCGTGACGTGCGTTTTTGCCGCTGTTCTGACGATCCTGCGCGGCATCGAGCAGTCTGTGTCCGGTGACTGGAGCCGTATCTTCGTAGTCGACATCATCGCTGTCGCCGTGATCTCGCTGGTTCTGGCGTGGGTGGCCTGGAGTTCGCATTTCGAGCGCCTCTATCCGCTCTGCGCGCCCATCCTCCTGCCACTGAGAAATACCATCGTGGCGGCGCAGATTTCGTGGGCCGCGGCGAACGGCCACGTCGAGATGCTGATGGTGCTGCCGATCATGGTGATCGGTCCGCTCTATTTCCTGGGACTGCGCTTCAGGGCGGCGATAGCGTGCGTTGTCGTGACCGGCGCGGCATACGTGTGGGCTGCCACCTACTTCGAATTGCCGCGCCTGATCGCGATGCGCTCATTTGCCTTCCTGCTCGTGGGCGTCCTCGCCTGTCTCATCGCCGCCCTGCACCTCGAGCTCAGCGCGCGCCGCTCCTTTCTGGAAGGACGGCTCATCGCGGAGCTCGCCCAACGCGATGCGCTGACCGGCACGAAAAACCGGCGTGCCCTGGACGAGCACCTCACCTATCTGTGGCAGCGGGCGATCCAGCAGGAGGCGCCGCTCGCGGTGCTGCTGATCGACATCGATCACTTCAAACCCTACAACGATCTCTACGGGCACCAGGCGGGCGATCAGACCCTGCGGCGAGTCGCCCAGGCCGTCCAGCGCTTCGTACGCGGCCCTCTGGACATGCTCGCCCGCTACGGCGGCGAGGAATTCGCGGTCATCCTTTACGATGTCGACGGCAACCGGGCCTGCGACATCGCCGATCTGATCCGCGGAGCCGTCGCAGAGATGGCCATCAAGCACGACGGCGCACCGATCGCGGGGCACGTGACGATCAGTGTAGGCGTGGCAGCCGTTGAGCCGACCCCTGATCGCACTCCACGAGGGGCGCTGCAGCTGGCCGATCAGGCGCTGTACGAAGCGAAGGTCGGTGGACGCAACCGGGTCGAGCTCATGGATCGCACCGCGCACAGCCGCATGGAGACGGGAATCTTCGCCGTCAGCCCCGCAAACTCCGCAGCAATCGCTGTGAATCTAACGTCCAGCCGAAGAAAGATTCGACGTTGAAGATCGTCGCTTCGTGAGCGGCCGGCGGTCCCGCCTGCATCGCGGCGTCCGTCACCAGAATCGGCCAATACTCGTGGAAGTACGCATCGCGCAGCGTCGACTCCACGCACACGTTGGTCGCGATTCCAACAAAGAACAGATAGCGGATCTCGCGGGCGCGTAGCACCGAGTCCAGCGTGGTCCCGGCGAAACCGCTATACCGCGTCTTGAGCACCACCAGATCGCGCGGTTGCGGCTGGAGCTCAGGCACGATCTCGAAGTCCCACGTCCCCTCCACCAGCAACCGGCCCTTCAGCTCCGGCCGAGCCCGCATCAGGCACAGGGCCGTCTCCTTGCGCGGGTTGGGCGAGGAATCGCCGCCGCCATTGCTGAGATCGGGCTTATAGCCGGTCTGCAGGTACACCACCTGCACGCCCGCGGCGCGAGCGGCGGTCAGGATGGCGCCGATCGAGCTAACGACGTCCCCGGCGCCGGAGATATCGATTCCCGCCAGATCGAGCAGCCCGCCCTTGGCGGCGAACGCGTTCTGCATGTCGACGACGATGACCGCCGCCTTCTCGAGAGCGATCTCGATCGGTTCGGGTCGGGTGGGCAGAGTGCGCATGGTGTCCGCCGATCTTAGCTCCAATCGCGTGCGGTATAGTGGACGGGGCGGAATTACCGCAGAGTGGACAGGGAAAAGGGGAGCATGGACACGACAGCCATACGCCGTCTGGGGACGCTGATGCTCGCTGCCGGCGCGGTCCTGTTGCCGTCGCTGCCCGTCACGGCGCAGCGCATGAGCGAAGCCGACCAGCAGGCCACGCAGCGCGATCATCAGTTGATGATGGACCAACTGGGTATCCAGGCATTGCGTCCGGGCCCGAGCGGCGATGAGAAAGCGCCCAATCACGCGAACTACGACGAGTCCAAGGCGAATCCCTATCCCGACTGGCCCGATCCGCTGGTCATGAACAACGGCAAGGCGGTGACCAGCGCCGCGATGTGGCAGCACCAGCGGCGCCCCGAGATCATCGAAGCATTCTCTCGCGAGGTGCTCGGCCGGGTTCCCGCGCACGTCCCGAAGGTGGAGTGGAAGGTCGCCTCCTCGGGGAAAGAGACCGTGGG
>Ga0070681_10001998_pt1 | contig 18454 bp, 19 predicted proteins | sample KBSC83BmetaG_FD_65650 | JGI IMG/M metagenome (GOLD analysis project Ga0070681, IMG submission 65650) | Corn rhizosphere microbial communities from Kellogg Biological Station, Michigan, USA - KBS C8-3B metaG | ecosystem: Host-associated > Plants > Roots > Rhizosphere | place: USA: Michigan... | reverse complement strand
AGGACGGCCAGGCCTGCATCCAGTGCCATACGACACAGAACGTCGCGCTCGTGGAGGAATGGCGTCTGGGTGCGCATGGCCAGAAAGGCATCAACTGTGCGGATTGCCATCGAGCCGAAAAGTCCGATCGCGATGCGATGGAGCACTATGGATATCTGATCGCCACCATCGTCACACCGAAAGATTGCGCTCGCTGCCATCAAAAAGAGGTCCTCGAGCAAATGGGTAGTCACCATGCCTCAGCGGGTCAGATTTTAGCGTCGGCAGATAACTATCTCGGCGAAGTGGTGGCGGGTCCTGCGGCGGTCGTGACGGGATGTATCCAATGTCATGGTTCAACTGTGAAGGTCCTCCCAGGCGGAAAACTCGACCCTGCCACATGGCCCAATACCGGCATTGGACGGATCAATCCCGATGGGAGCTGGGGCAGCTGCAGCGCGTGCCACACCAGACATGCCTTCTCGAAAGCCCAAGCGCGTCAGCCCCAGACCTGTGGGAAATGCCACCTCGGTCCGGATCATCCCCAAGTGGAAGTCTACCAAGAGTCCAAACACGGGATCCTCTACGAAGCAAATAAGGACCGGATGAACCTCCATCACGATAAGTGGATTGTGGGCGTTGATTACACGGCTGCGCCCACCTGCGCGACGTGTCACATGAGCGCCACACCGACTCAAGCGGTCACGCATGACGTCGGCGATCGCATCAGCTGGACTCTCCGACCCGTGGTCTCAGTCAAGTTGAATATGGTGGTCTTCGAGGACATGATGAAAACCGATATTCCGGAGGGGAAACCGCTCCCCAAAGTTGGCGATCTGGCCAAGGCTCCGGATGGAACAAGCAAGAAAGTGAAAGCTGTCCTCACCTGGCAGGATCGACGAAACGGGATGAAGGACGTCTGTCTGCAATGCCATGCGGAACCCTTCGTGACAGGATTTTATAAGCAGTTCGATGACCTGGTGGATCTCTACAATGACAAGTTCGCGAAACCAGCCGCAGCCATTATGCAGGAGCTGACCAAGGCGGGAAAGGTCAACCCAGCACTCTTTGATCAAAAGATCGCCTGGATTTATTGGGAGTTGTGGCACCACCAGGGCCGACGGGCCCGTCATGGCGCGTCCATGTCAGGGCCGGACTATGCGTGGTGGCATGGCATGTACGACGTGGCCAAGACCTTCTATCAGGAATTTATTCCCGAGGTGAAGGTCGTGGCAGGTGAACCGCTTGCGTCGGAGCTCCTCGAGAAGTATGTGTATTCGCACCCGGGACACAAATGGCTCAAGGAGGGTATGAGCAAGGACCAGTTGCAGAAGATGCAGGAGTATTACAAACAGCGTTATGGAGAGCCGGTCAAATGATGCTCTTCCCACGAGGAGTGGAGTGACGCTGAGGACTCTGCCGGTCCCCTTGAAGGTGCTGGCGACGTGTTTTTTGATGACGATCGGAGTCGCATACCTCTGTGCCCTCGCCTATCTCTATCTCATGGATGTCGAACCGCATTCCAAACACGGGCTCGGTATTATCCAAGCGGTCATTACCAAATATTATGGCAACCGAGGGGGAAGCCGGCTCGAATCCGCGCTGCAAGGCAGTATGGGAGTGCAGGCGACGCTGAGCGAAAAGCAACAGATCGTTCAATGGCTGAGGAATGGAGCACCGGAGTCAGAGTTCAGCACCATCCAGCCAATCCTTATTCATTCCTGTATCGGGTGCCACAGTCCTGAATCGGGATTGCAGATCCCGCCGTTTACATCCTATGCGCAGGTGTCGCCATACACCTCTATAGATGTGGGCGAATCGATCAAGAGTCTCGTCCGGGTGTCCCATATTCATCTCTTCGGGATGAGTTTCATCTTTCTGCTGACAGGCCTGGTGTTTGCCCTGAGTCAGACCTCTCACATGTTCCGATCTGTCCTGATTGCCATCCCCTTTCTGGCCATCTGGATCGATATCGCATCCTGGTGGCTCACCAAGTATGAGCCCGCGTTTGCGTACACCGTCATCATCGGCGGACTGTTGATGGGGCTGGCGTTGGCGGGCCAGATTGCTGTGTCGTTTTATGAGATGTGGTTCATACGTGTGCCGAGGTAATCAAGGCAAGTATTTGCTCCAGTCCAATACACGGCCCAGTTCCTGTCGGTCAGAGCCTCGGGGATCACGGCAGTGTCTTTAGACAGGCCTTGATATCGGCAATCCGTTGCTCGGTCAAGGCGCCCTTTAACGGCGGCATCACGTGTCGCGCTTCGAATACGGCCCTCCAGAATGCCTGCTCGTTCAATAGCACAGGATTCCCCGCCAACCCTGGACCGATGGCTCCTATTCCTCGTGGCCCATGACAGACGACGCAACTGGCTTTGTAGAGATCCCCGCCGCGTGTGTCATCCCCGTGGGATGCTTTGAGGCCAACCCGCTCGAACTATATTTGCCGGCGGCCTGTGGGCCATCGTCCCTCGCCCGAGCGAGATTGTCGTCCACGCTGCTGGAGGCTCCCAGTAAGAACACCGAGAGGGCAAAGCAGATCAACATTTTTTACATGGGCATGGTTCTATTTCTCCCTTCATCACGGAAGCGCCGTGTCATTCACGTTTCGCGGCACCTTCAATCCTGACGAGAGTTGAATACGCTAATGTCGGCGAGTTCCCTCCGAGGCCATGGTCCATCGCATGAGTTTACGCAGGGCCATGCCGTCTGGATGAAGACAACGCTTCATGACTAGGCCGTCAGGAGACTAGGCGGCTCTGCTCGTTTGACAGTGCCTCGAAGTCGGAGACAACGTCGTACAGTTACTTTGGATTCGGGTTTTGATCCCGGGTTTGGCCGGCAATGAGCAAGCGATTGCCGGGCGATTTCGATGATCGTTTGGCGATCCTCATCGCTCAACTTTTCAAAGGTTTCACATCGCGCGCGCACCTCTGCTGGGATGTTCGCCGATGCCTCGCCCCGAGACCACGATTCCTCGTCGAGGCAACGAAGCCTCCGGCCTCCGGCTATCTTCACGCCTCATGCGCGTTTCCGATCCAGCAGTGATGTGCATCGACCCGCCATTTTCGCATGGTTCTTGGCCTTTTATTGGGAGAGCCCTTCTTCGCTAATAGATGATTGGCGGTCGTTTCCCATCAACGACCAGCATCAATCGGCGATGCTTCAGCGGGCGATCCGGATCGCGGGTGTAGTGGGAGAGATCTTCAGAGACGTCGATACGGCTTAGTGGCATTGAGATCGTTTGTTTCATATGGGGCACGTGTGTCTCGATGGAGAGGTCTACTAACACATCGCTGCAGCCCGTCACTTCCGCATTCAGGTCCTGCTCGTCAAGGAAGTGCACCGTCACCCGCTCCTCTGGATCAATCCACTGAACGATCTTCTTCAGTTTTTCCTGATTGTTCATAGGGCCTCCTCTTGTGTTCGCATCTGCCGGCATAAGCCAGAAATGCACTGGCACCGTAAATCGTGATGGCCTCCCGAGCCTGGGAACAGACCCAAGAAACATCTCCTTTGAGGATCGTCGGCCGCCCAGCTCATTTCACTGAGATGGGGCCTGAAGTGATCCTTCTTGACGAAGCGAAGAGAGGTACGCGAGGGTGTTCGCGAGTTCCTGATCCGTCATTCTCGTGTCCGGAAACATCCCCGTCCCGGGGTGCCCTTCTCGGATTGCCTTCGCTCGTGCTCTGTCGGTGGTCAACCGAAGGCTTTTCGGCTTTCTGAGATCGGCAGGTTTGGGATTGAGCCGCGCAATCAGCGCGGCGGTGTCGGCTTCAAGTCGAGGCCGCTGATCGAGATACCCATCGATACCGTGACAGTAGTAGCATACCCCTTTCCCGTTAAAGATCGCCCTGCCCCGATCCGCAGCTCCTGGCCTTGTTGCAATCGCTACTATAGATGAGAGGCCTGTCGAGGAATCGGCCTCTGGCAGGAGCGAGGCCCCAATGACCACGCATGCGATTGAAAGAGTTCCGACAAGATACAGCACTCCCATCATCCCGTGCATTGATTCATGCAGCGAAGATTCCTTTTCTCTTGAGACCATATGCCATACTCTACTCTCTCTCATGGTCACCTTTCCCGGCTTCGTACTGTCCGGCGGTATGACACTTTAAGCAGTCTGCCATCCGACCCAAGTGGTGTTCGCCGTGGCCTTTCTCAAGCAGGCGGTGGATCGTATCGTTGTCGAGCAAGGTGGGGCGGGCACCGAACCTCGTGCCGAACTGGTGACAGGCGCTGCATGAACTGGTTCCTGTTGCGCGGAAAATAAACTCGCCGTGAGGATTGAACATTGCGCTGGCTGTAATCTGTGCGAGGGCGCCCCGATGTTCGGTATGACAGGCCAAACAGGTTTTCTGTTGCGTGATGACTTCCCGGTGAAAGGTACCAACTGCCGTTTTCGAACGCTCGGCGAACTTCGTCTCCGAATGACAGCCGATGCACTTGACGCTGGAGGGCCCGCGAAACGGCTCGTGACAGCTCGCGCACCGGGCCACGTCCGCGTGATATCGGCTCAGGTCTCCGGGAGCCCACAAGGTCTCTGGATCGCGAAACGACCCCCAGCCCAGCAAGGCGACGAGGACAAGTGTCGCCATTGCGACGACCGGGACGATGGTTCTGGGGAGCGGCAGATAGGGCATCGTTTACAATCCGCCAAAGTAGAGGGCCCCGATCACATGCATCGCGGTGAACACGAGAAACATCAGCGTCATCGGGGCATGAATCGATTGCCACATTCGGAACGCTTCCTCCTGCGCGGCCATCCGATGCAGACGAAGATCGATTTCCTCGGATCCCAGTCCCTCTTCGTGGAATTGCCGTCGTCGGTCGTTGAGCGTCCTGAGCGCGAGATAATGGACGCCCTGCCCCACGATTCCACTGAGGACGACCACAACCATCGCCGCCAGTGCCAGCAGCGGCACCATCGCATGCACGTGCGCGCCTGAATGGAGAAAGATCAGAAGCGGACCGACCACTCCCGCCACCAGGTGGATCTGAAACCAACCACGAGGCCACCGACGGTTCCGCCCGATCCGCTTCCTGATCGGGTATACGAAGACCAACAGAATGATCCCCAGTCCTATCCAGCCCAGGAGGTACCCCTGCCGAGTATGGGCAAAAGGTGACGGAGATCCAATGCTCAGAAATGATTCGAACAAGAAGGCTCCGGCGACTGCGGCCACAATGAGAACAATGATCGTTGTGAGGCGACGCGACAAAGGTGTCATACCTAGTACTTCTCGACTCCCTTGCTTCCTCCCGCATGACAGCGCAGACAGTCGGCGAAACGTCCGGGCCCATGAATCCCCTTGGCTTTTTCGCGAAGGTTTCGGACCAGATTATTGTCGAGTGGCTGTGGGCCCAGGGTGCCGCTATTCCCGAGGCGATGACAGTCCTGGTATGAAGTCGCTCCCGTTGCGCGAAAGATAAGGTCGCTATGTGGATTGAGCGCCCGGCTCTCGCCGCCTGGAGGGCTCGACTCTGCGGTGATAGGCCGGTCAGCCGCCCAGGCTGTTGAAATGGCAGTCTGGCAATATTCTCCGGTCAGCCATGCCCCGCTCGATGCAATGAGCAGCACCAGAAGCAGGAAAGGATTTCGGTCCTGCATGTGAGACATCTTTCTGCTTCCTCGTAACTCCTGGCACTACGATCGCTCTCTCACTGTGTACTCCAGATGACAGGCCACACAGGCCTTCAGCACGTTATTGAAATGCGGCAAGATCTGTTTCAGGTCTTTCGTAGGGATGATGCGCGCCAACTCTTCCGCCGCCTCGTGATGCGCCATGGCCAAGTCGTGATAGGCTGGTGGAAAATTCACGGGCTGCTGCTGCGCCATCGCCTGCCGGTGCATGAAGAAGCCTAGATGCGATTCGGTCAGGCCTTTCGCCAACTCATAGTCCTCTTCAACCAACGCGTTCACGATGACTTGAATGGTTTCCAGATGCTGCAACATCACCGCGCGATGCTCTTTCCCGGCGGACGCCGACAGTAAAATGGGACGTCTGGTATCGGAGGTGAGATTAGGATTGGAGCGCTGTTCCCCGCGGTCATGATCTACCCCGGTGCAACCAGCTGATAACACAATACCAAGGACCCCTAGAGCCGCCCATCCAAGAAAGACCTGTATCCCGCTATATATATAAATGGAGACAGCACAATTCGAGACATTCCTGACATCTCCCAATCAAGTCAATCTGTTAGAGTCCCTCAGGCTGTTTTTTCCGCCAATTTCACTTGCTCCCAGTAAGCATTCACCCTTCCCTGAATGTGCGAGATCGCTTCGCTCTGTACTTTCGGTTCGAACAGATGCCGGAAGCGGCCCTGCAACTTGAGGTACTCTTCAACCGGCTTGCGCTTGGGAATATATGTGTGGGTGATCGCTCCGTCGATCGCTTCCTTCAAGGGCCACAAACCGGTCTCGACCGCCAGCTTGGCCACTTCCGGGGTCTCTCCCGGATCGTAGAGCCAGCCGGTGGGGCAGGCGGACAACGCGAGGAACAGCTTCGGACCCGTGAATTTCGCCGCACGCGTGAATTTTTCCTCCAGGTCCAGCGGATACCGCGGCGCGACGGTCGCAATATAGGGCGGTTTATGCGCACGCCAGATCTCGAAGATGTCTTTCTTCTCGTGCGTCGTGCCGGACGGATGCTGCAGGCTGCAGGGCGAGGTGGTCGTCCGTGCGCCGTAGGGTGTCGCGGGAGAGAGTTGCGCGCCGGTATTGCCGTAGGCTTCGTTGTCGTAGCAAAAATAGTAGAAGTCCAATTTTCTGGTGATGGCACCGGATGTCGAAGAGAGGGCCATGTCATAGGTCGAGCCATCTCCTCCCAACACCACGACTTTCAGATTTTCGCGTTCCGGCAGCCGTCCCTTGGCGATCAGCACATCCAATGCATCGCGCACACCCTGCGCGCCGGCAGGCGCTGACCCCATGGTAGTATAGAGCCATGAGCCCTTGAACGGCGTGAAGGGATAGGCCGCCAGCATCGTAAAACAACCGGCGGCATTCACGTAGACGACGTCGTCGCCCAACACCTTCGCGGCCAACCGCAACGCCTCCAGCCCTCCGCATCCGGCACAGAGCGCCGTTCCCGGAAGCACGTGTTCTTCACGGGGAATCTGTTTGATCTTCTTGAAGGTCTCGCGTTGCCAGGGCATAACAAACCCTCTCAGCTTTAGCTATCAGCTCTCGATCCTGCGGCAAGAAGCTGGAGCTGCATCATCTCGCGGTGCTCAGCTTCTGTATAGAGCAAGACCGGCCCGATCCCCCTCCTACGAATTCCCGCTTCTGCCGTCTGTTCGAAGATCGCGCGAAGCTCACCTTCCGAAAGATTCTTTCCTCCCAGGCCTCCGATGAAGGAACAGAGCGCCTGCGGCCGCAAAGGTTCATGGTAGAGGCAGGCTGCAATCTCCTGAAAGAGAATGCCCCCCTGTCCCGGAGACAGATTCTGATCCAGGACTGCCACGGCCCGGCGGCCTTGCAGCGCGTGACGGATAGCATCCGCCGGCCATGGGCGGATCATGCGCAGCCGCAGCAATCCCACTCGCTTGCCCTCTGCCCTGGTCGCATCGACTGCGGCCTTGCCTTTGCTCGAAAAGGCATTGGTCATGACCAGCACATCCTCCGCATCCTCAAGCCGATAGCCCTCGACCACATCGTATCGCCGCCCGAACAGTTGCTCGAACGCCGCAGCCGCTTCCCGATGGACCTCCAAGGCGTTCATGGCAGCCAGGTGCATTTGATGGCGGAAATATGAGTATGGCGTCCCACCGATGACCGCCACGCCAAGCGCATGCGGCACCGAAGCTTTGAAACCCAAATGAGCAGGGCGAAACGGCGGCAGGAACAACTTGACCTGCTCCGGATCCGGCATGCTCACCGGTTCGCGGGTGAACGACAGATAAAAGCCGTCGAGATTGACGATGACCGGCAGCATGACCCGCTCATCCTCCGCGATCCGATAGGCCATGAGGATCGAATCCAGCACTTCCTGGCAGGTCTCGGCATGGATCTGCAGAAAGCCGCAGTCCCGCGCGGCTAGCACGTCGTTGTGATCCGGCTCGAGCGTAATCGGCGCAGCCAGCGCTCGAGAAACATTGACGAGGACGAGCGGCGCACGCCAGCCGGAGACCGAATAGAGCACTTCGATGGCATACAATAGTCCTTGACTGGATGTTGCGGTGAAGACACGGGCCCCCGTGGCCGCGGCAGCACCGGCCGCTGTCATCATGGAATGTTCGGAGTCCATCGTCACAAACCGCGCCGCCATCGCGCCGCTCTCGCACCACTTGGCCAGCGCCTCCACGATTTCCGTCTGCGGCGTGATCGGAAATGCCGGCACATAATCCACATCGGCCAGCCGCGCGCCCCAGGCCGCCGCGAGGTTACCGGTCATCATTTCGCCTTCCATGCCACCGCTCCTTCCTTCTCCCGCTCGGCCACCAATGCCCCGGTCGGACACTCATGGACACAGATCTGGCATCCCTTGCAATGGTCATAATCAATCACAGGCCTGTCGTCTGTATTCATTGAAATGACCCCCTCGGGGCAATACGTGAAACAAAGCCAGCAACCATTGCACTTGTCTGTCACCAGTACCGGCCGGAAGGTTCGCCAGCCGCCGGTTTCACGCAGAACCGAGTTCGCTGCGGCGCTGATTCTTGCGGTACCTCTGGTCGGCGGTTCGTAGGTCGGCACCTGGAGCTGCGCCGATGCGACCGGTTTCGCCGCGCCTGCAACCATGGAGACCATGCGAACTGCGTCATAGCATTGAAACGCAACCGCTTGATTGCGCTCTATCATCGACGCGGCGAGTCCGATGTCGGCCAGCTCCCGTGCAATCGCCTCGCGGATCGACTCTGGACTGAGTCCAACGAGTCGCCCGGCGACGGCACCGAGGAGGGCGCTGATCGCGCCGCCCTTTCCAAGCTGTTGTAGAGCGATGTCGGTCAGATCCAACGTGGTGAGACGACCGGCAAGCGAGGTCTGAGCACCCAATTGTTCGGCGGTCAGTGATGAATTGACGAAGATCGCCGTTCGTTCATCGGTTCCGTCCAGCACACGGGCGGCATGATCGTTAATGAGCGAGGCATCGGAGATTACAATAAGATCGGGCCGGGCGATGAGACCACGCTCGCGAATCGGCTCCTTGGCAATCCGCGTAAAGGCCGCCACCGGCGCGCCCCGCCGCTCGGCTCCGTAAATCGGAAAGTCCTGTGCCTGGTACCCTTCGAGAAACGCAGCCGTTCCCAGGATGCGGCTCGCGGTCTTCGCGCCCTGTCCCCCTCGGCCGTGAAAGCGGACTGCCCGCTTCACTTATTCCTCGGCACCGACCGGTTCTCCCCCGCCTGTGCGCAAGCCATACACATGGCCGCCGCGGGAAGTGCCTCCAACCTGGACGGCGTGATGGCCTTTCCGCATTGCTCACATCGGCCGTACTGTTCTGACCCCAGCTTGAAGAGCGCCCTGTCGATCGCCTCGATCTCGGCTTTTGCTCGCCCATCCAGACGATCAAGCAACCGAACTATGCTCTCCTCCTGTGCCCGTTCCTCCACCTCGCTTTCGATGTCGGTTTCAAGCCAGAGCAACTCGTCTTCTGTCTGAGCAACCTGACGGAACAAGCTGCGGCGTTGGGTTAATAGCTTCTTCCGAATATTGTCGACCGGTAGCATCCCAGTAGCTCTCCCTGACGACGGCACGGTTAACTACGACACTTATCCAGTTTTTCCTTCATGGTCTCTCGCCCAGCTTTAACCGCCGCCTCGACATCCGCCGATTTCTCTGCGAGAAAATGTTTCCCACGCTGGATGGTCTCATCAAGGGCAGCCCGCGCTCCCTCCGCCTTTTCCAGAACTTCTTCTTCGGCCTTCCTGGCATACCGCTTCAATTCCCGACGCGTCTCTTCTCCAGACTTTGGAGCGAGAAGAAGACCGGCCATGACACCGGCAACGGCACCCCCTATGAATGCAAGGGCTGCGGCCTGTGCCGAATTTCTTGTATCTTGGTTGTCCATACCGATCCTCCTTGGATTGACGGAAAAAAGCGTTCTTCTTGTTGATTAGCGAAGCTCGTGCCAGTAAGACAGAAGTAGTGCTGCACCGACTAGCCGTGATTTGACGAGGTCTTGAGAAGGTCCGGGCAAGGGGAGTTGATTATTCTGGGGCATTACAGGCCTGACAGAACAAGCGGCTGTCGCGAAAGGCAACAGCGCTGTCAGTCATCGCGAATAGGGCCTCTCCTGCTAGGGCTTTCGATCGCGCAATTCCGACAGGGACTTGAGAATTTCCGCTGGACGCGGTGGGCAGCCGGGAATACGGACATCGACAGGAATGTGTCGGTCCACTGGGCCAGTCACAGCATAGCTACCTTTAAACATGCCGCAGTTGATCGCACAGTCGCCGAGCGCGATGACAATCTTCGGGTCCGGCGTTTGTTTATAGACGTCTTTCAATGCTCGCTCCATGTTAACCGTGACCGGCCCGGTGACCACTAACGCGTCAGCGTGACGTGGCGACGCCACGATATGAACGCCAAACCGCTCGATGTCATACACCGGGTTCGCCAACGCATTCATTTCCATCTCACAGGCATTGCACGAACCTGTATCCACCGCGCGAAACGCCAGCGAGGAGCGGAATGGTGTGGCCTTGTCTCTTGCCTCCGATGTCGGGGCTTCGTCAGCCGGCGCGGCCGCGGGATGCCGGCCTGTCACCACTCCGGTTTTAAGGCTTTTCTTCAATATACGGAACATGCGGCCTCCTTTCCTTGGCAGGCACGAGGTGAGAGGCTAGAGATAGACCCTTCCTGCCTCTGGCCCGGTGCCCCTTGCCCCTCACCGTCTTCTACAGATCATTTCCCGCATAGGACAGATTGAAACTCTTGTTGATGAGCGGGAAATCAGGAATGATATTTCCCAGTACCGCCCACTGAATCGCGGGCCAGTTCACAAACGACGGATCACGGACCTTGCAGCGGTGAATTTGACCGGCTTCGCCTGCCATGACCACGTATATGATTTCGCCCCGCCAACCCTCCACCGCGGAAAACGCCCAGGTTCCCTGGACCGGCACCTCTGTCGGCAGGGTGAGAATTGGCCCTTGCGGGATACGGTGTTTTATTTCCCTGATGAGTCGGATCGACTCATGAATCTCATCCATCCGGACCCGCATCCGCGCACGAACATCTCCGTACCTATACAGCACCGCTTTGGGCGGCAACTCGTCATAGGCAGCGAAAGGATGGTCACGCCGGATATCCCGGTCGACCCCGGAGGCTCGGCCCACGACACCCATCACTGCATGGTCCCACGCCGTCCGTTCAGTGAGCACGCCAGTCGTTTCCAATCGGTCCGTCAGTGAAGCATTGGCAAACAGAATTCGTTCAAGCTCACTAAAATCAGGTTCGATACCATCCAACTCTGCGACAACTTGAGTCAGTTGTGTGCTGGTCGGATCAATACCGACTCCGCCGACGCGATTTACCCCTCGCAAAAATCGCGATCCAGTCAGCCGGTCATTGAGCTGCATGACCTGCTCCTTCATCCGGCTGCTATGGGCATGGGGCAGGGCGTAGGCCGTGTCGTTACAGATCGCACCCACGTCGCCGAGATGGTTGTGGAGCCGCTCCAGTTCGAGAAACAGGCTCCGTAGATATCGTCCACGGCGCGGTATCTCTAGATGAAGCAGCGATTCAACCGCCTGGCAGTAGGCCAGACTATGACCGACCGTCGTATCGCCGGACACCCGTTCGGCTAATGAAACCGCTGCGGTCAATTCTTGTTGTTCGAACAGTTTTTCGACTCCGCGATGTGTCCAGAAATGATGCAGTTCGAGTTGCATGATGGGTTCACCAGCCACCGAGAACCGGAAATGGCCAGGCTCGATGATGCCGGCGTGGATCGGCCCAACGGGAACTTCGAAAACCCCTTCGCCCTCAATCTGTCGGAAGGCGTACTGCCCTTGAGCTCGTTCCAGGACCGTGTCCCATCGAAAGTCTTTTTTGAGCGGGTGAGACCCTTTAGGCCAGTGTTCATGGCGAACGAGCCGACGCATGTCCGGATGGCCGACGGGGATCAACCCGAACATGTCGCGAATCTCACGCTCATACCATTTCGCAGCATGGATGTGCGGCGTGATGGATCCGAACAGACGCTCATCACCCTGCAGATCCGTGCAAAGCAGCAGCCAATCTTTGCGCTCTGAAAGGGTGAACAAGTAGCACACCTCGTAGCGCGTCTCGCGCGGCCGGTGGTCCACGGCCCACAGGAGTGACAAGGCCCCACGTAGATTCGGATTCGTGTGGAGATAATGAGCCACTTGAGGCACATCATCCTTTTTAACCCGCAGCCTCGGCGTACCGTTAATCGGAGACAATTCCGTAACGGAAGCTCCATACGCCTCCTTCAATTGAGCCATCGCGGTCACAGCATCAGCCATATGTTCACCTCACCATTATAATGGCGACTGCCCGATCCATGAGCGCTCTCATCGGGCCTGGTAGTGCCACACCTAATCCCACTAGAGCCAGGCCCGTGGCAATCAGCGGCACATGCCCGACGTCCCATGGTTCTCCATGTTTCACACCGTCCGGCGGCGTCCCCCAGACCATGGCGGCAAGCCGATAGGTAAACCCGCCGAAAAGTGCGACCGTAAACAGCAGGAATATCGTGACGATCGACAGACTGCGCACTTCATCGGAGACGATGATCGTGAGAAAACGACCCAGATGCAGCGTGTCCGAGGCAAAACTCTGAGTGGCCAGCGCCGATATGACCATGACCTCGCTGACAAACATCGAGAATGGCGGCATCCCGACCAAGGCCAATCCCGCGACGAGCATCGCCACCGCTGTGATCGGTTGAGCGTTCGCCAATCCCCGCACCTCGCTGATTTCACGGGTGGCATACCGTCGATGTACATTCCCCGCTGCGAAAAACGCCAGCGACTTCGCCAGCGCATGGTTGAGCAAATGGAACAGACCACCGAAGATGCCTACCGGTCCCCCGACCCCGAATCCGATCATCGCAAGCCCCATGTGCTCGATGCTGGAGTAGGCGAACAACCGCTTGTAGTCGTGCTGGATCAGAATGAACAGCGCGGCCACCACGAACGAGATCAGCCCGAACAGCATCAGCAAATTGCCCGTGAAGGCCGGCGGGAGTGCCTGGTCCATGATCGCCTTGCTGCGCAGCACGGCATACACGGCCACTGTTTCCAATACGCCCGCCAGCATCGCTGTGACCGGCGCCGGCGCCTCGCTATAAGCCTCCGGCACCCAGGCATGCATGGGTGCTAGCCCGATCTTGGTTCCGTAGCCGACCAGGAGAAAAATGAACGCGAGCTTGAGCACATGCGGATCCAGGTGGTCAGCCACTTCAAGGAGTTTGGTCACGTTCAACGCCGTGCTCTCATCTCCCAAAACGCGGACCGATGAATAATAGGTCAACACCGTGCCGAACAGAGCTAAGGCAATGCCGACCGAACAGAGAATCAGGTATTTCCATCCCGCCTCCAGCCCTTCGCGGTTTCGGAAGAATGCAATCAGGAACGTCGTGGCCAGCGTCGTCCCTTCAATAGCCACCCACAGCACGCCGAGGCTGTTCGCCATCGTCGCCACGATCATGGCCAAGAGGAAGAAATGAAACAGCACAAAAAACCGGCTCAGGCGTCTCGGCGAAATCACACCCCGAGCCACGTAATCGTCGAGATAGGTCCACATATATAACGAGCAGGACAAACCGATAAACGTCACGATGAACAGGATGAAGGCCGAAAGCGCATCAATGTAGACCAGCCCCCAGAGCGCGGTTAGGGGTCCATGCGCCAGCACTTGTTGGATAAGAGCGATCTCGGACACAACCAGCCCGGTCATCGTGGCGAGATTCAACCCATGCAACAGACGGGCATGCGTGGTCGCCAAACTGAGCAAGGCAGCCAGCAGAGGTGAGCCGAGAAAGATCGTCACCGGCACGGCGATCGTATTCATCGGGACACCCCCATCCCGCCGCCGAACATCTTCACGATGGATGTCAGCAACGTCTCCAGGCCAGATGGAACGTGGAGGCCGATGGTTCCCAGCGCGACGATGTTGATTCCGACTGCGGCGCCCGTAAAGATTCGACACTGTCTGCCTAACGCGGTGCCTGCCTCCCCCGGGGCGCCAAGCGTCATTCGCAACACTTGATAGAGCAAGGTCGCAAAGGCGAGTGCAAGCAGAGCCAGAAACACGTAGGTCGTTTCCGGCCTGGCGCGGTAGGCCCCGGCGGCGATCAACACTTCGCTGGTAAAGAGTCCGAAGGGCGGCATGCCCGCCAACGCGATACCGGACACGAGGATGGCGGTCCCTGCGATCGGCATCTGGCTGAGCAATCCCGTCACACGATCGAGCTGTTTGTGGTTGTGCCGGAGGAACACGAGGCCGGCACCGAAAAACGCCGTGGACTTGGCAAGAGCGTGATTCATCAAATGCCAGGCGCCTGCAAAAACCCCGAGGCCGCCGATGCCAAATCCCAGCAACGCGATCCCGATATGCTCGATGCTGGAGTAGGCGAACAACCGCTTGTAGTCTCGCTGAACCAGAATGAAGGTGGAAGAGACCGCGAGCGACAGCAACGCCAGTCCGATGATCAAATTGCCTGAAAATTCAGGCCCAACTGTTCTATCCGTCACAGCCTTGAATCTCAAGATCGCATAGACCGCGAGCGTGAGCATGTTGGCGGACAACATCGCACTCACCGGTGTGGGAGCTTCGGCATGTGCATCAGGCAGCCAGGTATGCATCGGCGCAACACCCGCTTTCGTTCCGTAGCCGATCAATGCGAAAATAAAAGCCACTTTGATAGCAGAAGGATCCAATCCCTCAGCTACCCGATAGAGTTGAGACCAGCGCAGCGCCTCGCTCGAGACACCCAAGACATGCTCCGAGGAGTAATACACGAGGATCGTGCCGAACAAGGCAAGCGCGATGCCGACCGAGCTCAGGATGATATATTTCCAGCCGGCCTCCAGCGCCGCCTTGCTCCGATCAAACCCGATGAGCAGCGCCGCCGAAAGGGTGGAGCCTTCGATCGCGATCCACATGATGGCGATGTTTTCTAAATTGACGGCCAGAAGCATGGCAGCAAGGTAGAGATCGAACAGACAGAAAAAATGGCTGTAGCGTTTCAACGACAGATGCGCGGAATTCATTTCTTCGCCCACATACCCCACGGCATACAGCGTTCCGGTAGCCCCCACGACGCCGATAATCAAATCAAGCCACGCGCTCAGCGCGTCCGCCCGCAGGAAGCTCCCCACAGACACTTCCCCGTCGGCGATGACTCGATCCGCAACGAGCGCGGCGGCAGCCAGCATAGCCCCTGCCTGCGCACACTGAAGAACTTCGATGACGCGCCGTTGTCGCACGAACAGACTTGCAATACCTGCCATCACCGGAGCTGTGATTAAAAGGACGAGCGGCCAGGACATGCGGTACTATTCCTTCAGGGTCGTGAGCTTGGTTGTATCCACGCTATCGAAGGCGTCCTGCAGTCGATGGCTATAGATACCGATGATCAGCGCACCCACCAGGACATCGAAGAAGATGCCTAATTCCACGATCAATGGCATCCCGTACGCGGCCGCCGTTGCCCCCAGGAACAGGCCATTTTCCATGACCAGGAACCCGATTACCTGCGTCACCGCCTTCTTGCGCGCGATCATCGTGAAAAACCCGATCAGGACGATCGCCAATGCGATCCCCAATGAATCGCGGGTGAGCAAAAAACCCAGCGGAATGATTGGCTGGGTAATGAAGAAGGCCAATATCACGAGCGCGCCACAGATCAATAACCCGGTCGGCACGTTCACGTTCATTTCGAGTTCACGTTTCACATTCAACCGTTCGATGACCTGCTTCAGAATCCTCGGAATGACCACGGCCTTGATGACGACCGTGAGAGCGGCGGCGATGTAAATGTGATGAATGCCGGTGAGGAACGCGACAAGCGCTGCCGTCAGGGCAAGAAAGACCGACTGCAGAGCGAACAAATCGACACAGGCAGAGAGCCGCCGCTGCGCCACAATTGCAAAGCACGTCAGCAGCAACAGCGCCGAGCCTAAATCCACCATCTGAGATCCGATGTGCGGAGCCAGCAGCGGCATGTTATCCTCGCAACACGTAGAAAAAGACCAAGCCAAGCAGCGCCAGGATAAAGGCGACCCCCAACAAGTCCGTCACTCTGAATAAGCGCAGCTTCGCGAACATCGACTCAATCACACCGACCAGCACAGCCAACCCCGAGACTTTCACAAGATAGGTCACGAGACCAATGCTCAGCGCGGCCGGCTCCAAACGGGTCGCAATCCCCCATGGTGCGAACACGTTTGCAATCAACGTGAGAAACACCAGCAACTTGAGTCCGGCTGCCCATTCGATCAGCGCCAGGTAGCGTCCCGAGTATTCCAGGACCATCGCCTCATGGATCATGGTCAGCTCGAGATGCGTCGCCGGATTATCGACCGGCACCCGCCCGGTCTCGGCGAGCGCGACGATAAAGAGGGCCGCCAGCGCCATCAGATGCGGCGACGGGTCCGTCACGATACCTTCCATCAACGCGGTCTTATGAACGATGGTGCTGAGATTGGTGGAGCCGGCGGTCAGCGCGATGGCAAAAATGGAGAGGATCATGGCCGGCTCTGTCAGCGATGCCACGATCGCTTCCCGACTGCTGCCCATCCCGCCGAACGCCGATCCGGCATCGAGGCCAGCCAACATCAGAAAGAACGTCCCCAGCGCCAGTAAATACACGAACGCGATTATGTTGCCGGCAAAGCTGAGGGGCGTACTGGATGCAAAGACGGGAACCAGCAACCCGGCGGCCAGCGTAGAAGCAAACAGAATGTAGGGTGTCGCGGTAAAAATCCACGAAGTGGTGGTCGAGACGACCGGCTGTTTCCGGAAAAGCTTGGCGAGATCGGCATAGGGCTGGAAGACGCTGGCGCCCCGCCGGCACTGAAACCGTGCCTTCACCTTGCGGATCAGCCCCACGATGTATGGTGAGACGGCCAATAGGACGATCGTTTGAGCAACAACGAGAGTAATGGCTTGCAACATCGGGTTACGCCGCGAGTAACAACAAAACGATTAGTGTGACAAAGATATACGTCAGGTACAGGTGCAGGTTTCCCGCCTGGATCACTCGTAGGCGCTCGGCCATGGCGATGAAAAACGCGACCACGGGATCGTAGAGATACTTCTGAAACATCGGTTCAATATGAAACTCGAAGCGTCGTCGTTTCGCGAAGTATCGTGATTCTTCGAGGAACTCCGTCTCGAGCTTGACCGTCGGTTGGTAGATGGTGCTGAAGACTCGTTTGATCGGTTGAACGAAGCCCGTCGCGGTATATTCCATGCGGGGCGTGAGGTTGATCCCACAGCCCCAGGTCTTGTAGTACCGCTGCTTCACCAGACCGCCGAATGCTGCAACGAGCAACAGTCCGAGTCCGGACAACACCATCAATAGAAGCGCCAGTGCCAGAGGCGAAACGCTGGAGAACTCGACATTCACCGGCGCGAGAGCCCATCCGTCCAACGCCAGCATCTTTCCCTCGATCGAGATCCCTGCAAAGGGCTCGACGACCCGGTCCAACAACGGCACCACCACCATCGGTGCGAGCCCCAACGCAACACAGACGATGGCCAGCAGGGCCATCCCAAGACGCATCGGGACCGGAACCTCTTCAGCATGACGCGCATGGGCACTCCGCGGCAGGGCCAAAAAAGAGATGCCGAATGCCTTCGCAAAACAGGCCAGCGCCAACACGCCCGTCAGGGCCAGCATGGCAGCGGCAAGTGGAAGCATCAGTTTCAGAAACACCGTCGGAAGCTGAAAACTGAGAAAGAGGCTTTGGAAGACCAGCCACTCGCTGACAAATCCATTGGTGGGAGGTAGCGCGGAAATCGAGACGGCTCCGATCAAAAAGAAGGCGCCGGTCCAAGGCATGCGCCGGAGCAGACCACCATACTCCTCCATGTTGCGCGTATGGGTGGCGTAGAGCAGCGACCCCGCCCCCATAAACAGCAGGGCCTTGAACATCGCATGATTGATCGTGTGATAAAGCCCTGCCAACAGTCCGAGGGCGGCAAGTTCCTTCAGTCCGTAGGTCTGAAAAATCATGCCGGCTCCGATGCCCAACAGGATGATGCCGATGTTCTCCACGCTGTGATACGCGAGCAGGCTTTTGAGATCATGTTCCATCAGCGCGTACATCACACCCAACAATGCTGAGACCGCGCCGATGAAGAGCACAAGAACTCCCCACCACCAAGGGAACTGGCCACCGAGGAAATCAAAATATACCCGCACAAGCGCATAGATGGCCGTCTTAATCATGACACCGGACATGAGGGCTGAGACATGCGACGGCGCGGCCGGGTGAGCATAGGGCAGCCAAACATGTAGCGGCACAATGCCCGCTTTGGCACCGAATCCGACCA
>Ga0070681_10001997_pt1 | contig 18468 bp, 22 predicted proteins | sample KBSC83BmetaG_FD_65650 | JGI IMG/M metagenome (GOLD analysis project Ga0070681, IMG submission 65650) | Corn rhizosphere microbial communities from Kellogg Biological Station, Michigan, USA - KBS C8-3B metaG | ecosystem: Host-associated > Plants > Roots > Rhizosphere | place: USA: Michigan... | reverse complement strand
GATCGCTATACTACCAAATGTGCCTGGCGGTCAGCATTAAGCGATCAGCATTTATTCGTGGCACGGCCACTATGCTTTTTTACTGACTGCCGAATGCTGAATGCTGACAGCTGATTTACTGCCATGAATTCCAATTACCGCGGCCGTTTTGCGCCATCACCGACAGGACCGCTTCATTTTGGCTCGCTGGTTGCGGCAGTCGCGAGCTATCTCGAAGCCAGACACCGCGGCGGTGAATGGCTGGTGCGAATCGAGGACCTCGATCCGCCGCGCGTGGTTGCGGGCGCAACCGACGACATTCTGCGCACGCTCGAAGCGTGCGGCATGCACTGGGACGGCGCGGTGATCTATCAAAGCGCACGCCACGACGCGTATCACGCGGCCCTGCATCGGTTACGCGAGCGCGGCGTCGTTTACCCCTGCGCATGCACGCGGCGCGAGATCGCGGACTCAGCGCTCGCCGGAGTCGAAGGACCCGTGTATCCCGGTACCTGCCGCAACGGCATTGCGGAGGGCAGAACCGCGCGCGCGCAGCGGATCGACACGCGCGGCGCGCGCGTCGTCTTCGAGGACACCTTGCAGGGAAAAGTCGGACGCAACCTCGAAACTGAAATCGGCGACTTCGTGCTCTACCGCGCCGATCAGGTATTCGCCTACCAGCTCGCGGTTGTGGTCGACGACGCCGAGCAGGGCATCAGCGATGTGGTGCGCGGCGCCGACCTGCTCGATTCAACGCCGCGCCAGATTTATCTGCAGCAACTGCTTGAACTGCCTCCGCTGCGGTACACCCATATCGCGGTTGCTGTCGATACGGCCGGCGAAAAGCTCAGCAAGCAAACGCTGGCTGCCGCGATCGATGCAGAGCGCCCGCTTCCGGAGCTGATCCGCGCATTGCATTTTCTCGGTCAGGATCCGCCGCGTAATCTGGCCGCAGCGAGCATGCGCGAACTGTGGCAATGGGCCATTTCGGAATGGCGCATCGAGCGGGTGCCGCGCGTGCGCCAGCTTCGCATACCGCCGGCGACGCAAACCGGCTAGCGTTTGAGTCTTAGGGGAACGCTGATTAAGCGTTCTCTTTAATCAGAGTTTCTTCTTAAGTGGGGGATATACAAGGGGCTAGGTGGGAAAGGAAGGGTCCCACCCCTTCCTAGGCCCACTTGTTCAGAGATTCCTTAGTTCGCTGACGCAGCCGCGACGGGCGCGCCGTGCTGAAATACGGCGAATTCCCCCGGCGCCATGACGGCCCACGCTTCGTTATCCGTCAGCGGCAGCGTCGCGATCACCGCGACTTTGTCATCCGGTGTCGTCAGTTCGCTGAAATCCACGGTTACATCCTGATCAATCAAATGCGCGTCGGCGAACGGCGCGTGACGCAGGACATAACAAAGCTTGTCGGCGCAATGCGCAAACAGATATTCGCCATTGGACAGCAGATAGTTGAACAAGCCGTGTTGCGCGAGTTGTTGCGTAACCTTCTGTAGCGCGGCGCGCAGCGCGCCAAGATCGGGCTCGCCGTGCGGGAAGGCAAGCCTCAGCGTTTCCAGCATATAACAGAATGCGAGCTCGCTGTCGGTCGTGCCCACGGGCTGATAATGGCCGCTCAAGCGCGGAGAAAAGTTTTCGAGCGTGCCGTTATGGGCAAAAATCCAGTATCGTCCCCATAGCTCGCGCAGAAAAGGATGCGTGTTCTCGAGCGCGACCCTCCCCTTGGTCGCCTTGCGAATGTGCGCGATGACATTCATCGAGCGGATCGGATAGCTGCGCACGAGCTCTGCGACCGCCGATTCGACCGCCGGTTTCGAATCCAGAAACACCCGGCAGCCCGGGCCTTCGAAAAACGCGATGCCCCAGCCGTCGGCGTGATGATCAGTCGAACCGCCGCGCCGATGAAAGCCCTCGAAAGAAAAGCAGATGTCCGTGGGGACATTGCAGTTCATTCCCAGCAATTGACACATACCTCAACCTTTGGCGAAGACCACCTATGATATGCCGGCGCACGCACGAAACGCCACAGAAAAACGGCGTCACGGCATAATGTCCGCCTATGCATCCGGCGACAAACGGGCCGCCCGCGGATCAGCGCCAGGAATTTCTGCTGCGACTTAATGCCGCAACGCCACGTGTCATCGTGACGCCGGCGCTGCTCGCGGCCAACATCGGAATGTTTCTGGTGATGGCAGCGCTCGGGATCCATATCCTCGGCGCGCGTGCCGACGAGTATTTGCGCTTCGGCGCCAATTTCGCACCGTTGACCACTAACGGCGAATGGTGGCGTCTGATGTCCAGCACTTTCGTGCATCTCGGAATTCTGCACCTGGCTTTCAATCTATGGGCGCTGTGGGATTGCGGACGTCTCGCTGAACGGTTGTTCGGCAACCTCTGGTTTGCCTTCGTGTATCTGTTCGCCGGCGTTGCGGGCAGTCTCGCCAGCATGATGTGGAATCCGCAGGCGATCAGCATGGGCGCTTCCGGCGCAGTGTTTGGCGTGTTGGGTGCCCTGCTTGCCTACACTATGCTTCAGCGCGGTTCGGTTCCACCGGAAGTCATGAACCGGCTGCGCGTCAGCACTTCGGTGTTCGTCACGTATTCCCTGTTTTATGGTTTCGCACAAAACGGCATCGACAACGCTGCCCATCTCGGCGGCCTAGCTGGCGGCTTCATCATGGGATCAATCGCGGCGCGGCCGCTCGATCTCCAAACACGCCGCGCCGGCAATGCGCGGCGCGCATTCTTCGCCGCAACGTTCGCCGCCGTCCTCGTGACCGCTGCCGTGCGGCTTATGCCGGACCCAGGACGTATTTACCGCCAGGCCATCGATTTGCAAAACCAGATCGAGGTATTCAGCGCCGAAGACAAGCGGCTGAGCTTGGCATTCCAAAGTATCGTCGATCAGACGCGGACCGCAAAGCTAAGCGACGACGATGCACTCAAGGAACTGCGCGTGAAGATACTGCCGGCGTGGGACGAGGCCGTGGCGCGGCTCGCGCGCGTCGAGCTCGATGCCAAAGCGCCGGCGCGCAAGGATTACGAGCTGCTGCTACGTTACGCGGTCGCGCACCGCGACATGATCAAGGCAGTTGCCGACACTCTGGAGGCCGGAGACACTGAACACGAAAAAAAAGTGGCCGAGTTGCGCATGCAGGCCGAATCCGCGCTCAAGCAGTATCAGGAGCGGCAAAAGAAATAAACCGGGCAGCGGATGGTATATTCGCAAATTCCACTTGCGAGCCAGGAGTTGAACCCCCATGAGCAGTTATCCCATCAACGTCGGCATTATCGGACTTGGCCGCTGGGCCAAAGTGTTGGCGCGCGCCGCCATCCAGTCGAACAAGCTCAAGATCGTCGCGGCGTACAGCCGTTCCGAGGAAAAACGCGCCGCGTTCAGCCAGGAATTCGGAGTACCCGCGGTCAATGATCTTCCAATCATGCTCGCCGACCCTGCGATTCAGGGCTGCATCCTGACGGTGCCCAACGAGCAGCACCTGCCGGTGGCGCAGCAAGTCGCCCGGGCAGGAAAACACGTCTATACCGAAAAACCCATCGCGAGCACGCTCGCCGACGGGCTCAAAATCGCGGCGCTCGAGTCTGAATACAGTGTCGGCGTGACGGTCGGGCATAGCGCGCGGCTGATGGCGGGCATCCGCGAAATCAAGACGCGCATCGACGCCGGCGAGCTCGGGCGTGTCGCGTTTATCGAAGCCAATTTCTCCAACGAGCGCGCGCTCGAATTGACGCCCGCGACGTGGCGCTGGTACAAGGACAAGGCGCCCGGCGGCCCGCTCTCGCAGCTCGCGATCCATCAATTCGACGTGCTGCATTACCTCGGCGGCGACATGGCCGAAGTCAGCTCGATGGCGTCCAAATTGTCGCCTGTCGGCGCCGAAGTTGACGACCAGTCGATGACGCTCATCAAGTTCGCCGACGGCAAGCTCGGCTACGTTGGCGCGTGCTGGACCTCCCCCGGCATTTATGCGGTACGCGTGTTCGGCTCAAAAGCACTCGTGCACTTCGAGATCGACTTCGGCACCTGGGACACGCCCGAAAAGCTGCACGAGTCCGCGGTTCTCTACATCCAGCGCGGCAAAGACGGCTACGCCCGGCGCGAAGTGCTCAAGGTCGCCAAAAGCGACATGTTCCGCGCAGAGCTGGACATGTTTGCCGACAGTATCGCGAGCGGTAAGCCATCCGAGTTGTCGGCCGACAATGCCAACGTCTCGCTCGCGGTGGTTTACGGCGCGCTGCGGTCGCTCGAGCAGGGTGGGCAAAGCGTGAAAATCGCTGATATCATTGACGAAGCGAAAGCAAAAATCTGAAAACGCGCTTTTTTGGCTTTAATTCTTGAGGGACAACCCGATGCTAGCGACCCGCCATTTCACTGATCTCACCCAGCCCGAAATCGCGCAGCAGTTAAAAAAGAATCCGCTGGTCGTGCTGCCCGCGGGCAGTGTCGAGCAACACGGTCCGCATCTGCCGACCGGCACCGACATTTTTGCGAGCCAGGCGATCGGTCATGCGGTGGCCGAACGCATGGACGGCCTGCTGCTACCGGCAACCCCGTTCGGGGTAACGCCGATGCATATGCCGTTCGAGGGCACGATCACGCTGACGACCGACACTTTTCAGCGCGTCGTCATCGAGACCTGCGTTTCCACCGTTCAACACGGCGCGAAATATCTACTCATCATCAACTGGCACGAAGGCAACATCCCGTCGCTCGCGATTGCCTCCGAGGCGCTGCACCGCGAGCACGGCATGACAGTGCTCACCGTGCAGGCGTGCTACGTTGCGGCCGAGCTCTACGGCCACGAATGCGGCGGGCTCACGCACGGCGGCGAAATCGAAGCGCTGGCGGTGCTCGCGTGCCGTCCCGATCTGGTGCACCTCGACCGCATCGATTACTCATCCGATCACTCGCACGGCCGCAAGTGGGACAAGCTGCGCCGCACGCGTTCGTATCAACCCGTACTGACCGATATCCGTACGATCGCGCCGACCGGCTGGTACGGCGCACCTGAGCACGCAACAGTCGACAAAGCTCGGAAGATGCTCGGCGAAGTCGCGGATGCAATCGCGCGCGAAGCGTCCGATATTTTCCAACTGCTCGATCAGGCACAGGGCGGCACCGCCGAGATCAAGCACCTGAAGGTAGCACGTTGATGTGGCCGTTTAACTCCTAAGGTTGGCGGCTGATGCGGATCCCCATGAGGCCGCGGCCAAGCACCGCCCCGAAGGGTTTGCGGCTCCCAGCGGGTTCTGCATCGCCTGCTTGATTAAGGCGGAAGGTGCATAATGCTGAAATCGCTTAACCACGAAGCGCACATCGTGGTGATAAACAGGAGAACACGATGGCAGATCAGAATCAGCCGGATGCGACAGAATACGATGGAAAAATCACGATCGGCCGCCTTGGCCGAATGCTCGTGTTTTTTTTGACTGCCGGCTTCATGTATCCCAATGTGTTCATTGAGGGCATAGATCCGACGCGTATTCAAAGCGAGACCCAAGGCAGTCTCTACAATAAGAAATAGTGCGCCTAAGCGGCATCCTCATTCTTACGCGCGGTCGTTGCCGCGCGATTTCATTTAAATGGGATGCCGACGATCATTTTCAGCACCCACTTTTCCGCGGCGCCCATAAACCCGCGGCCGACGCCGACATTCAGATCGACCGGCCCTCGCTGCAGATCGAGCACTCCATAGAGCGTGTGGTCCTGCTGATTGAACGGCAGAAGATGATGAAGCGGGCCCATGTCCGCGTAATGCTCGATTCCGAGCTGCGTGCCCGCGCCGATCGAGCGAGCGATTTTTAGTGCGGGCACAAACGTCGGTGCGCGGCTCACCTCGCCCGACAGCGCGGCGTCGATGATGGGGTTCAGAGCAACCAGCCATGGCCCGCTATGCCAGCCCAAAATGGGCCTCAACTCGGCATTGACATAGTTTTCCGTCACGCGCCTGGATGTGTAGCCGAGCTCGACATTCATTCCCCAAAAGAAAGCGCCATCGGTCGGTGCGATGTACTTGAGGCGTAACTTGGCACCGTTGGCATTGAAATTTCCGCCTGGATCCAGCGTCGACAGCAGATAAAGCCCGGCGTCCCAGTTCTTCGCAATCCCATAGGAAAACTCGGGTGTCACCTGCAGTAGGTGATGGGTCGGCAGTTGCCCCGCGTACGCCGCCGCGCGCGGCCCGTCCGCGACATAATTGATGTGCATCTCCAGGCTGACCTCACGCGGCTCATTGACGTCATCGAGATAGACCTGGATCTCTTCGGGCGCTGCCGCGGCCCGATTGCACTCCGCGCCCGCAATGGCGGTCATCACCGCGCACATCAGGAAAATACGCCGCACGCATTTCCTTTCACGCGCTTCACACACGCTTCACACGCGCATTAACCCGGCGGCCAGCGCAAAGGCCGCCCCGCAAGTATGTGCATGTGCAAATGGAAAACCGACTGGCCGGCTTGCGCGCCGTTGTTGACCGTGAGCCGGAACGCGTCGTCTATCTTAAGCTGGCGGGTGATCTTGCCGACAGCGAGCAGCATATGACCGAGCAGCGCCTGATCTTCTGGCGTGGCGTTCGACAGCCTATCGAGCGGTTTTCTGGAGATCAGCAGCAGATGCACCGGCGCTTGCGGTTTGATGTCCTTAATGGCGAAGCACAACTCGTCCTCATATACGATGTCAGCCGGGATTTCCTTGTTGATAATCTTCGTGAAGAGGGTATCGCCCATCCGTTTGCTCCTTGCTGATTTTTAAACAGCACCGGATTATTTTAAGCGGCCGCTGCTGCCTCGCGGCTACTTCTTATCGCGCGCCAAGCTCGCGGCGGTCCACGCCGTGACCGCTTCGATCAGTTCGTCACCGGCTGCTGCCAGCGAGCGCACTCCGCCTTCGGCATTTGCGTTCGGCGCCGCACGCTCTATGCTGAAACTTTTTTGGGCGCGCAGCGCGCGCTTCGAAACATCGATCAAGCTTGCGCGCGCGATGACCACCGCACGGCTGGTATCGGCGGCATCGAATACCTGGCTGAATTCCTCGAGTTCGACGCGCAGCATGAAATCCGCACGCGCGCTGTCGGCGACACCGACCACTCCCACATCGCTCGCCGCGGCAAGGCGGCTGCGCAAGCGCTGCGTGAGCAATACTGCCGGCGATGCCGCCCAGCGACTTCCGGCGTAGGTCTGCTGCCGCGCCGCATCCTGGAAATTGAGCCGGTAAACGATACCCTGCGTGTCGAGCCAGGCCGGCGCGGCGACGTTATTTACCAATAAACTTGCGTGTATGCGAAGCGCGCTGTCAGCATAACGGGGTGGCGCACCGAGATCGTAAGTCGCAGGCGTCTCGCGCGAAGTCGGGCCGAACGAGCATGCCGCAAGCAACAGTGCCGCCATCACCAACCAAAGCTCTTTCATCGCGCCCCCTTTTGCGCCGCCGTGAATCCAGGTTCGCCGGGTCCGGGAGGAAGCGGATTCCTGCCGAATATGAAGCTGTGCGGCTGCTCGTTGATTTCGTACAGCAGCTGGTCGAGCCCGTGCGAAGTGCGCTGCAAATCCTCAAGCAGGAAGTTCAGGCGCGGCAGCGCTTCGATCAGTATCGCGTCGGACAGCGTTGCGCCGCTGTTGCCCAGCTGCTCGGCGCTCTTGGCGGCGCGCTCGAACGAGTCAACACGCTGATTAAGATTCGCGAGCAGCGTATCGGCGCGCTTGAGCGCTATGCTTGTATCGTTCGCGAGCGCCGGCAGTGCTTTCACAGTCGGCTGCATTGCAACCGCTAGCGCCGCGAACTTGCCTGATGCGGCATCCAGGTTACGCAGCGTGCTCACCAGTTGTTTCTGGTTTTCATCGGCGAGCAGCACATTGACGCGTTTTGCGACCTCGTTGAAATTATCGAGCAGATCCTGTCCCGATGCGGTGACGGTGTCGAAGAACGACGGTCTGACGTCGATGCGAGGTGGATTCTCATCGTCACTCGGCAGCGGCTCGGGCGTCTTGCCATCGTCGTCGAGCATCACATACGAAAGTCCGGTCACCCCCTGCGAGCCAAGTTTTGCGTACGTGCCTTTCGTTAGCGGCGTTCCGGTCTGAACGGTAATCTCGATCAGAATAGTACGCGGCTCGAGCGGATCGAATCGGATGCTGCCCACCTTACCGACCGTGACGCCGCGGTAGCGCACCGGCGCCTGCGAATTCAGCCCCGACACCGGATAATGCGAAACCAGCAGGTAGTCGCTGGTTTCGGCAACGTCGCCCCTAAAAAAAAACGCGGCGACTACCACACCGATCCCCAACAGCAGCGTGAAAAGCCCCGCTGCAAGCGCATATGCCCTGTTTTCCATGATCTCCCCTTACATTACATTCATTCCATTCCCCGTCACTCATCAGATCATGGAAATGACATCCCTGACCTGCTTGACCGCCTCGAGCGCGCGCCTCCCGCGTTCTCCCATGAAAAAATTTCGGATGAACGGATGCTGATTGGCGACCACCTCGTCAAGCGTGCCGACGATCACGAGCCGCTGGTCGGCCAATACCGTGACCCGGGTGGACAGCGACACAAGGGTGTCGAGGTCATGGGTGACCATCACCACCGACAGATTAAGCTCACGATGCAACCCCTTGATCAGCGTCACGAAACTTTCGCTGCGATCGGGATCGAGCCCGGCGGTCGGCTCATCGAGAAACAGCAGTTCCGGCTCGAGCGCAAGCGCGCGTGCGAGGGCAATGCGTTTGATCATGCCGCCGGACAGGTCAGCCGGCATTTTGGTCGCGTGCATTGGTTCAATGCCGACCATGTTGAGCTTCATGATGACCAGATCGTGTATCAACTCCTCCTCGATGGTATGCAACTCGCGCAACGGCAGCGCGACATTGTCAAATACCGTCAGCGCGCTGAATAACGCACCTTCCTGGAACAGCATTCCCCAGCGGTTCCGCAGCCTGCGCAATTCATCGGCGTCGTTACCGTGCAGCGGCTCGCCAAACACGTGTACCTCGCCGCGTGTCGGCCTCTCGAGTCCGAGCATCTGCCGCAGCAGCGTGGTTTTGCCACTGCCCGAGCCCCCGACCAGCGACATGATCTCGCCGCGATACACCGTCAGGTTGATATCCCGATGCACGACGTGCGTGCCGAATTGCGTCCACAATCCCTTAACCTCGATGATAGGTTCCGCCATCAGCTGATTCCGATGTCCTTGAACGCGATTGCGAATACGGCGTCGACGATAATCACAACGGTAATCGACGTTACCACAGAAGTCGTTGTGCCGATGCCGAGGCTCTCCGTGTTGGGCTCAATGCGCAACCCGAAGTGGCACGCGATGAGCGCAATCAGCAGCCCGAACACAACGCCTTTGCCGAGCCCCAGCCACAAGTTGGCGATCGGCACGGCCTCTGGCAGACTCGACAGGAAATAGCTGTAGCCGATTCCGAGTTCCGCATTCGCCGCCACCATTCCGCCCAGCATTGCAATGCTGTTGGTCCAAAGGACGATCAGCGGCATCGATATGGCGAGCGCCAGCATTTTCGGCAAGATCAGCCGCAGGGTGGCGGGAATGCCCATCACTGCCATCGCGTCGAGCTCCTGCGTTACGCGCATCACGCCAAGCTGCGCGGTGATGGCCGATCCCGAGCGCCCGGCAATCAGGATCGCCGCCAATACCGGGCCGAGCTCGCGCACCACGCTGATGCCAAGAATGTTGATGATAAACACATCGGCGCCGAATAACTTCAACTGCTGCGCTGACAGATAACTCAATACCACGCCGACGAGGAAACCCACGAGCGCAGTGATCCCGAGCGCCTGCGCGCCGGTGCGGTAGATGCTGGCGGAAATCTCGCGCCAGGGAATCTGCGCGGGCCGCCGCACGACATATATGAAATCGACCAAGACCTGTCCGAGCACCATGACCATCGCTGCGAGATGCCCGACCACCAACAACATGTAGCGCCCGAGTACGACGATTAACCACCACGGATCGCGCCGCACTTCGGCGTGCGGTGGCACTGGCGGCAAGTCGAGGTGAGTGAATAGCAGTTCGTGTTCGGGCTTCAGGACGAGGTTAGCGGCGCGGCGCCGGCCCCACGCGCGCCACAACAGCATGGCGCCCGCATGATCGATTATTTCAATCCCGCGCAAGTCCCAATTTGAAGCCGGATCAGCAGCATAGTCAGCGAGCTTTGGCTTGAGCTCAGCGAGCTTGCGCTCAAGCGACTGCAAATTCCACGCTCCGCTCAATTCGAGCCGCCGGCTGCCATCGCTGGCGGTTACCAAGCGCAAATCAGGCGCAGGCATAGTTGGGGTTACAGCACGCGGCATAGATCGGCACCCGGTTTCTAGAGCGAGGGCAGGTCCCCGCTGTAGCCCTCTGATTGGCAAACGTTTTATCCTATCTGTCCATGCCCAATAAGTCAAAACTTCGTTATCTCCAGACGAGTTGCGGCAATGCAATAAAAAATCATGTAAAGCGCTTGACATCCGTTCGATAGCCCTTATAATTCTAATTGTGCATTGCAGCAAATCGGATTTCAGCCGCATCGACAATGAACTAAGTCGATGATTTTTTAGTTTTTTTAAAGGAGACCTCTATGTATCAAGCCCATGAGCAACTGATTGCATTGAACAAATCGAATCTTGAAGCGGTTGTGCGTTTCGCCGGCATCGCCCTCGAGGGCGCCGAGCGCATGCTTGAAGTCCAACTGAAAGCGGCCAAAAGCGCATTTGCGGATGGCGTGCAACAAGCGAAGGCGCTAACCGAAGTGAAGGACGTCCAGGAATTTGCGCAGCTCAGAAATACGGTCGCGCAGCCGTTTTTCGAAAAGGCGACGAGCTACGCCAAGAGCGTTTACGACGTCGCGGCTGTGACTCAGGCCGAAATCAACAAGCTCGTTGAAGAGCAAGTGTCTGAGTTCAACAAGCAAGTCGTTACCGGACTGGACAAAGTCGTGAAATCGGCTCCGGCCGGCTCTGAAGTTGCCGTTGCCGCCGTGAAGTCCGCAATTTCGGCGGTCAACTCGGCGTACGACAATATTTCAAAATCGGCGAAACAGTTCAGCGAAATGACCCATGCCAACGTCGAAGCCGCGACAAATCAGGCAGTCAACGTCAGCAAGAAAAAAGCCGCTTAATTCCGGCTCACGCGTAAGTCCAAAGCCCTGCGCCCAAGCGCGGGGCTTTTTCATGTACTCGCGCCGGCCTAGCAAAGAATCGCCGCGGCCCCGTGGAATTCTGCATCGGCCGGCTAGACAGTTTCAGACCAGCTAAAACCCAATGCCGACACGCCGTTCTTCAGATCGGCGATTGCTTCCGGAATCAGCTTTGCATCGCCGCGCACCCCGAGTTCAACATAGCGGTCGCTCTGACTCATATGTGGAAGGCTGAAGACCTTAACGCCTGGAAAGCGCGCAAGGCAGGCATGCATGAGCTCTATCAGCTGGCTTTCACCTGCACCGCGTACGATGATCGCGCTTTCCGCCGTGCGTCCCGCCGCATGAAATTCGACATACCAGTTATCGAGCACCCACGCCATCATTGGCCATGCCATCTGCGGGAAACCCGGGACAAAGTGGTGATGACGTAAGCTGAAGCCAGGAATTCGGTTGAACGGATTTGGAATGATGCGGCTACCGCGCGGAAACTCACCCATCAACAAACGTTGAGGCGTGATATCGGCGCCGAAACGCGCGCGTATCTCGATTTCGGCATCGGGATGCAGCGAAAGCGTAACACCGGCCGCGTTTGCGGCGCACTGCCGCGTGTGGTCGTCGGGTGTCGCGCCAATGCCCCCGAAACTGAATACGACGTCGTCCGAAGCGAGCGTACGCGCAAGTGTCGCGGTAATGAGGTCGGGTTCATCTGCCAGATATTGACACCACGCGAGTTCGAGACCGCGCTTGCCGAGCGTCGTGATAACCTGCGCCATATGCTTGTCCTGGCGCTTGCCCGACATAATTTCATCGCCGATGATGATGGCGCCGAATCGCATTCCTGCTTTTTCGTTTCCGTCGTGTACGTCGTTGGCGGCCGAGCTTTGGTTCTAACAGGCTAATGCTAGCGGTGGATGTAGGATTCCAACTGCTGGATCATGAATTGCTGCTCCGAGATCGTCTCCTTGACCAGATCGCCGATCGACACCACGCCGATCAACCGGTCGTTCTCGATCACCGGGAGGTGACGGAAGCGCTTGTCGGTCATCAGTGCCATGCACTCCTCGACGGTGTTCCTCGGCTGCACGCAGATCACGCGCTCGGTCATGATTTGTCTGACCGGCGTATCGAGCGACGATTTGCCGTGCAGGATCATTTTGCGCGCGTAATCGCGTTCCGACAGGATGCCGACCAGCTTGTCATCCTGGACTACCAGCAGCGCGCCGATATCCCTGTCTGCCATGAGCTTTAACGCATCGAACACGCGCGCGTCAGGGCCTATCGTGCACAGCGCCTTCGATTTTCCCTGCAGCAATTGCTTGACAGTTTTCATGTCCCCCTCCTTTGCCGGTTAATCCAACGCGACACCGCCCCTTCTTGTTTCAAGTTTAATCCAATAACGCCTGCGCGCAAACGCCACAAGCCTGAGCCGCCTCGCGCTGCAATCATCAGCATCGGCCATCGCACTCATCTCATATGCGCGACGGGCGATTGGCGTAATCCGCATCAATGAAATACGAACCGCACGGCGGCGAAGCGCGAACGCATCAGCGCTTCGCTGCTGCGATTGCGTGCGCTTTCTGCAATAGCTGTTGCGCCATGCGGATATTGGCGATATCTATCATGCGGCCGTCGAGAGACACCGCGCCTTTGCCGTCACGCGCCGCCTGCGCCATCGCGTCGACGATGCGGCGTGCGCGCGCGACTTCGTCCGGCGCGGGACTGAACACGTCGTTGGCGCACTCGATCTGCGACGGATGGATCAACATCCTGCCTTCGAAGCCGAGCGCTGCGACACGCATACTCGACGCGCGAAATCCGTCAGCATCGTTGAAGTTGCTATATGGGCCGTCGATCGGGCGCAGGCCGTAGGCACGACACGCGGTGACGATGCGCGCCTGCGCCGCATGCCACGGATCCATCTGAAAGTAAGCGCGTGTGCCGTTCGTATCCGGCTCGCTCAACACGCCATAATCGCGATTGAGGCCGCCAATGGTCGTGGTACGCGCGCCGGTCGACGCCGCGAAATCGCCCGAGCCGAAACACATTGCCTCGAGACGACGGCTCGACTGCGCGATCGACTCGACGTTGCAGAGTCCCAATGCAGTCTCAATCATCACCTCAAAGCCGAGCCGCTTGGTGCGCGCCTGCGCCATCTCGATCTGCGTGACGAGCACATCGAGCGCGTAGACATCGCACGCGACACCCGCCTTAGGCAGGAACAGCAGGTCAAGGCGCGGGCACGCTTCGACCACCTCGATCACGTCGCGATAGGTATATTGAGTATCGAGGCCGTTGACGCGCACACTAAGCGTCTTGCCGCCCCAGTCGATATCGTTCAGCGCCGCGATCGCGTTCTGACGTGCGCGCGCTTTATCGCCCGGGGCCACCGAATCCTCGAGATCGAGAAATATCACATCGGCGGCGCAGCGGCTCGCCTTGTCGATCATTTTCGGGTTGGAAGCTGGCACCGCGAGCTCGGAGCGGTGCAGGCGCGGTGTCACAGGTTCGTACGACGTCAGGCTCATGGGGCTTTCCGAAGGCGAAATTACCAATTGCGAATATGACCAGGATCCAGCGGAACAGAATTGTACTCCAGCCGGTCGTAAACGCCGCGGCGGCCGGTACTGACTTTCGCACTCCACAACAAACCTGCGTAACTGCCGATCCCTGTTACCATAGACGGTAAGGAGGCAACGCCGATGGGTACGCTAATCGGAATACTTATTTTTGTTGGGTTCACGATCGGTATATGGTTCTCGTATCGGCTATTCATGAGGGGCAATACGCCCGAGGAAAAGGTGGCGGCGCTGCTGCCGGGGGACTTCAAGCCTGACCTTTTCTATAGGAAGGGCGATACCTATGTGGGATATGAAAAAGATAAAAACCGGCTCGTGCTGGTTGATTGGCCACACGGGAAGGTACTTTCTCCAAAGGAAGTCCTGTCTTTGGAACCCGTGCATGAAACGATGCTCGGCATCACGCACCATTGGGTTGCGGTAAACGTGCCGGATCCCGATTTTTCAAGCTACAGAATCTGGTTTCAATTTCGTCGCGCTAAACGCGACGTTTGGCTGGGCCAGCTAGCCGAGATCTGCAAGAAATAGGGTTCAGTTTTTCGTCGCGTCATCGGCAACCTGGCGGTTAAGTCTTGTCTTTAGCCTGCGGGTTCAGCAGATTGGCAGGAGTGCCGCCGGTCAGCGCGGCAACCGCATTCTTCGCCGCCGTCATTGCCATGGCGCGCCGCGTGGCTTCGGTCGAACTGCCGATATGCGGCGCGAGCACGACATTCTTGAGCTCGAGGAAGCCGGGACTGAGCTTCGGCTCGCCCTCGAACACGTCAAGCCCCGCAGCGCGTATCGTGCCGTTCTTGAGCGCGCGTATGAGCGCAGCGTCGTCGACCACACCACCGCGAGTCGAATTGATCAGGATTGCGTTCGGCTTCATTTTCCCGAGTTCGGCTGCACCGATCAGATGGTGCGTCTGCGGCGAATACGGCATCTGCAGCACTACGAAATCGGCCTGCGCGAGCAAATCGTCCTGGCTGACATAGGTCGCATTCACGCGCTGCTCTATCTCTGAGGCGACCCGCTTTCGATTGTGATAGATCACGCGCATCTCGAAGCCGGCAGCGCGTTTTGCAATGACCTGCCCGATTCGGCCCATGCCAATAATGCCGAGAGTCGCGTGGTGCACGTCGACGCCGAGCAACTGCTTCAGGTGCCAGCCTTTCCATTGTCCTGCGCGAACATAGGCCTCGGCTTCGGTCAGCCGGCGTGCGGCAGCAAGCATCAGCGTGAAGGCCAGGTCCGCGGTGCTGTCATCGAGCACGCCTGGAGTGTTGGTCGCCATTATGCCGCGCGCGCTGCATGCCGCGAGATCGATATTATTGTAGCCGACCGCGATATTCGCCACCACTTTGAGCTGCGGACAGCGCGCGAGCAGCTTGTCATCAATGCGATCCGTCAGGCTGCAAATCACGCCCGCCCTGTCCGCAAGGCGCTGCGCAAGCGTTTCGGCATCGAGCGGAGTGTCGACCTGATTTGAATCGACTTCGCAATGCGCGCCGAGGTAAGCAAGCGTCTCATCGAACACTTCACGCGTTACCAGAATCTTCGGCTTCATTGCTACCCCTGAAAGTTCACGCGCCCGTTGACCGCGGCGCAACAATCAAAATTATCGCACGCCCGCTGTCCAATCAAGATTTAGCCCGATAATTCCCAAAGCGCGTCCTGAGATAGCCCCGGGATGGGCGATCTTCGATCTCACGGTTGCGGCTCTAGAAGAAGAAATATCGGATCGTCAGAGATCCGGCATCGCTATCAATTAAAGACCTATGGCTGATGAGGCTCAAGGGAAAAAGCAATGCAGCGGTCTGGATCCAACCGCAGGCGAATATTCTTTTGATTGAACGAGATTGACGGATCGACCGTTCCAATCCGGACCGCCTGCAATGATGGAGGCCACCATATTCAATGTGGAAAAGTTTTTCGGCTGGGTGTCTACGGCAGAAGAGGTCTGCCGGGCGCTAAAAGAAGTTGAAATCGGCGTGCGCAGCTGAAACTCGTTTTACTCCGACCGCGTCAGTAGCCACAGCAGCAGTTCCACGCCGAGCCCAAAGTCCTCGATGCGCATGTCTTCTGCGGGATTATGGCTTCCGTTTGCATTCCTCACGAAAATCATCGCCGTCGACACACCAGCGAGCGCAAAATCAGCAGCGTCGTGACCCGCGCCACTGGCCATTTCGACAAACGGGATCTCCAGTTCTGTGGCACCCTCGGCAAGACGACGACGCAAATTGTCAGTCATTGCCGCGGGCTCACCTTGAGAGAAACGACCAAACTTGAATTCGACGCCACGCCGCAGACCGATCTCATCCGCATGGCTTAGCAGCTCTGCTTTTACTGCGGCGAGCACATCGGTCGAGTGGCTACGCGCGTCAAAGCTGAAGCGCACTTCGCCCGGGATCGTCGTGAGCGAATGAGCTGCTGGATCGGTGGTGAACTTGCCGAACGTCAGAACGAGGTCCCGGCCTTCCTCCAGCCAGCGTTGCCATAAAGCGTCCATCTCGATCGCAAGCTGCGCCGCAGCCATCACTGCGTCCTTGCGAAGTTCTCTTGGGACGGTGCCGGAATGATCGTACCGACCGACGCAAACTCCCTCGGCGCATCGCACGTTTCCGCGGATCCCGGTGACGACTCCAACGGGATATGCGCGGCTTTCGAGCAGCGGGCCTTGTTCTATATGCAGCTCGATATAAGCTTTTATCTGGCCTGGTCCGATGTAGCGCGTTCGCTTCTGGATGGGTCTGATATCGAAACCCGCTTCGACGATGTGCTCGCCGAGCGTGCGGCCCGTATCGATGCGGCGCGCGGAATCAAGCAGCTCAGGCTCGAAAATACCCAATGCAACACGGCTGCCGATATGCTGTGCGCCAAACCATGCGTTTTCCTCGGCGCGTATGCCCATCACTGTGACGCCATGACGCAGTCGCAAGCCGGCATGCTGAAGCGCGGCGACAGTGCTGAGTCCCGCGACAATGCCGGCCAGGCCATCGAAGTTTCCGCCCTGCGGCACGGAATCCAGGTGCGATCCCAAAACATAACGGCTCGCATTCGCAGCGGTACCCGGATATGTCATATACAGATTACCCGCCCAGTCCGATTCGACCTCGAGGTCCATGCGGCGCGCGGTCGCGGCAAGCACGTCTGCGGCGAACTGTTCACCCTCGCCATAGGGCGGCCGGCAGATTCCGCTGCCTACTTTCGTGCGCTGGCCGATCTCTTTGAACAGATGGTCGGCTTGGGGCAATACTGTCTGCACTGCCGATTTCAAGTCTGCGATCTCAATCATGCGCCGCTTCCCTGGCGCTCACCGGTAATTAAACGAGTGGTTTCCTGGTAGTGCGCCACAAGATGCGGCCTTAACGCCCGGGCGCGATCGCGATTACGTGAACTGATCCACGCTTCCAGAAAATCGTCGTGGTAACCGAGCTGGATCTGACTGATGCCGCGTCCGTGCTGATGTGCGTTGACCATCCCCGCCATAAGTAAACAGCCGGGAAGCGCTTCAACACGCACGTCGGACCAACGTCTGCGGAGATCTTCAATCTTACCGATGTCGACGATCCGATCATCGCGTATTGCCACACCCTCAGCGAATTTGAGCGTCGCATCGGGCGACGCCAATGTCACCTTCGGAAGCAGGAGAATCGTTTCGCTCACGCGTCTTTCTTCGCCATCGTCGACTTGTTGAGCGAGCGCGTATCGCGCGGTTTCCAGCGGCCGGTATCCACCTGCGTGAGGAAATCCGCGACGAGGCGGTTGAACAATGCGGGTTCTTCGAGATTGACCGCATGGCCCGTGCCCGCGACTATCGTGAGCCACGCCGACGGGCAAACGCGCTTTATGAATATCCCGGGCTCCAGGCAATGCTCGTCCTCATCGCCGCTGATGACGTGCAGCGGCACCTTGAGCTTCGACAAACCGCGCTCAAGACTGTAGATCGTCGGGCGCTTCGCCTGCACGCCGCGCAGTGTGTTGGCGGACCCCAGCGCAGAATGCTTGGCAAACTCGGCGCAGAAGTGGGCAAAGCCGCGTGGGTCCTTGTTCTGAAACTGAACGCGCGCCGGACCGATCTGGTAGGGTTTGACGGCTTCGGGCGTGCCAAGCTCTTCAAAGCGGCGCGCCATTGTCTCGGAGTCGCGCATAAACTGCGCGCGCTTGTTCGGATCGGAGCCATAACCGGCTCCGATTGCCGTCAGCGATAAAGCCATTTGCGGATAGCGAAGCCCGAAATGCACGGTCGCATAGCCGCCCATCGAGCAGCCGATAATGTGCGCTTTGCGGATTTTGAGATGACGCATCACGTTCGCGATATCGTCAGTTGCGATCGCCTGCGAATATTTTGATACTGGTTTCGGCACGTCCGAAGGCGGATAACCGCGTGCGTTATAGGCTATGCAGCGATAGCGCCGGCTGAAATATCGCAGCTGTGCCTCCCATCCGTAGAGGTCATCGGCGTACTCGTGCACAAACACGATAGGCGTGCCTTTACCAACTTCTTCGTAATAGAGTCGCACATCGTTCGATATGGCGTATGGCATGGGTTTTTAGCTCATCGAAAATTGAATTGATCAGCTGTGCGGAAGGCTCAACATCGCCTTAGTACTTCGCGACGCCCGCGAAATATGCGGTCGCCGCTATTCTCACTCAATAGCGGAGCAGCCCGAGACTGCTCCCTGTCATTTACAACTCTGTCGCCGGTGTCGAAGTCGGGCTATCCCGATCCGTACAGATAATTTGGCAGCCATAAGGTCATTCCCGGCCA
>Ga0070681_10001996_pt1 | contig 18469 bp, 15 predicted proteins | sample KBSC83BmetaG_FD_65650 | JGI IMG/M metagenome (GOLD analysis project Ga0070681, IMG submission 65650) | Corn rhizosphere microbial communities from Kellogg Biological Station, Michigan, USA - KBS C8-3B metaG | ecosystem: Host-associated > Plants > Roots > Rhizosphere | place: USA: Michigan... | reverse complement strand
GCTCAGTATCATCAACTCGATCATCTTCTATCCCCTGCTCGACCTGGTCGGCGGCTTCGAAGGCGACTGGTCGCAGATCTACAGCAGCGCGACGCCGCTGCTCAGCCGCGCCACTGGCGTCGTCCATGTCGCGTTGATCGTCGCCGGGGTGCTCGCCTGGCGCAGCGACTGGGGCCGCACGCTTTACGCGACGCGCACCGGGCTCTCGGCGGATTCGCTACGGCGCGTTTCGCTCGGGCAGGCAGCGAACGAACTGCTCGGCTCGGCCGAAACGCTGGCATCGAGCTGGAAGCATCCGCTGCGGGTCGTCGCAAACGCGCCAGACCGAAACGCCGCCGGTGTGACGCTCAACTGGGTCAGCAACGGCTTTGGTCGCGTCGTGGCGATTTATGCCGTCGTCGCGAACCCACGCCACATCGAGATCCATGGCGCCATTCGCCAACTGGAGCCGAATGGGCAGTCGTTTCAGCAACCACTCGAGTTGATCCAGGGCATCCCGGCGCCCGAGCACGTTTTGCCCGCCCTGAAAGCGGCGCTCGACACCGTCGATAGCTGGGATATGAGCGCCCTGCCCGAACCGGCCAAGCAGCCATAACCGAGCGCCATCGCGGAAGGAAAAGCGCATGCACCGGCTGAATATCTGGCGTCGCGAAGTCCAGGGCGAGCGTGAGCCGAGCGATTCACCGCGACAATCGCTCAACGTCCCGATTCGCGACGCCGAACGCCGCCGCCTGACGCGGCTTGAAACGCGCCGAACGAATCTGGAATACGATCTGAGTCGTGCCGAGTCGGCCTATCTGCCGCATAATCGCTGGACCGAGCGCGTCGAGCAGTTGGACGAGGCAATCACCCAGGCGAACGACGACATCGCCGCGCTCGTGCCGCGTCCGACCGACATCCCGACTGTCCAGCTGGCACCCAAGCCGATCGACATCAACATCGTCTCGACGGCCGAACCGGCCGAGGTTGTGCTCAGCGCAAATGGGGTCACACTCGACTATCGTGAAGAGGTTGATTGGGCCGAGCGCGGTCACCAGCTCGAACTCCCGACGCTGGAGCTCTTTCAGGGCGACGTGCAGCCGCTCATTCCGGCGACGCTTGATGACACACAGCGTCAGCGTTTGACCGAACACCTGCGCAACAGCTTTTCGATTGTCGCCAACGAGGCGCTGGAACGCGCGACCGACAACGAACCGCTTCCGACGCTGACGCTCGCCGATCTGACGCGGCCATGCCTCCAGTGCGGCGGCTGGCTCGATCCGAAGGGTCGCTGCCCGGCCTGCACGCAGCTCGACTGGCAGCGCGATGAGATCGCCGAAGCAGCCCAGCGCCTGGCGCACGAGCGGAGTGAGGTCATCGGCGAGATGGAGCAGGCGCGCGAACGACTGCCAGTCATCCGCCGCCAGTTGCAAGACGTCGATCACGACATCGCCGAACTGCGCGCCAAGGGCGTCGAACCGGAATGACGCCGATATCATTGGACGACGCCGAACCGCACGACCTCCTGCGCCAACTCGGCATCCATGATGCCGAACGCATCTTGCCGGTCACCGACGGGCTGGGTGACGCCCGTCTCTGGCGCGTCGAGCATGATGGCCACTCGTCGCTCCTGCGCGTTTATCGTCCCGACCTGCGCCACGTGCTCGACCGCGAAGTCGCGACGATGCGAGCCATCGACATCGTGCCGGTACCGCGCATTGAAGCGGTTGGCGAGCCGAACGGCCTGCCGGCATGCGTGATGTCCTGGTGCGCTGGAACGACGCTCCTGGACGCATTATCAGCCGCTCCCGGCGATGCCTGGACGCTCGGCACCAATTTCGGTCGAGCCCAGGCGCGCATTCACGCCGCTCCAGTGCCCGGCACTCTGCGCCAGTACCTCAATCGCGACTGGATCGCCTGGGGCACCGGCGGCAGCGGAGCACTCGATCAGATGCTACGGGCTATCCCGCTACTCCACGAAGGCATTCTCCACCTCGACTTCCATCCGCTCAACGCGCTGGTCGATGACAGCGAACTCACCGGCATCATCGACTGGGCCAACGCCATCATCGGCGATGTGCGGGCCGATTTTGCCCGCACCTACTCCATCCTCAGATGGCTGCCATTGCCGCTGGAAAACGAACAAGCGCTCCACGTTCGCCGTCGTTTCCGCCTAGGCTGGGCCGCAGGCTATCGCGCCGAAGCCGGACCGCTCCCCAACCTGGCCCCCTTTATCGCCTGGGCCGCGATGCTCCTTCAGCGCGACCTCGGCCCCAAGATCGACACCCCCGGCTTCTGGATCAGCCGCGCCGACCTGGACCGGGTGCGCGAGCACGAGCGGCGATGGGTTCGGCAAGCGACCCCGATCCACTGATTCTTGCTCCATCTATCGCCAGTCAAGTATATTCACAAGCAATGTATTTTCCGGGTGCGAGGCTGACGCCCGCCGGTCTCGCGTGGGGCAAGAGGGCGTATGGTGTCGACCTGGGCCAACCGGCTCGCGGAGTGGGTTCCAGCGGGGGATCTGCGGCGACTGGTGGCCGTGCGTGGCCTGCGCAGCCTGGTGCAGGGCTATGTGCTGGTCATCTTCACAATTTATCTGGGGCAGATCGGGTTCTCCGCCTGGCTGATCGGTCTGACGCTGACGATCGTCGGCATTGCCAGTTCCATCCTTACCCTCATCATCGGCATCAGTAGCGACCGCTTCGGACAGCGAACGTTCTTGCTTGTTTACAGCTTGTTGATGGTCGTTTCCGGCCTCGTCTTTTGTTTCACGACGATCCCCTGGCTGCTTATTGCGATCAGCGCGCTGGCCGGGCTGGGGCGCGGCGGCAGCGGTGGTCAGGCAGGCGCCTTCGGGCCAGCCGAACAAGCGATGATCGCCAACAAAGCCGCCGGCGATACGCGGCGAAAGGTCTTTGCTGCCAACTCGGTCGTCGGAACCGGGCTGGCGGCCATCAGCGCCCTACTGGCCGGCGTGCCGCAATGGCTGCGCTCGACGGAACAGCTCTCGATGCTGGCCTCATACCGGCCGCTCTATCTCGGCGTGGCGCTCTCCGGACTGCTCTCGATCATCGTGCTCTGGCCGATTACGGACGTCAAACATGCGCGCCGCCCGGCCAAACCGACGGCGGCACAACGCGCGCAGCGGCGTGAGACACGCCACCGGATCAGCCAGATCGCCATCGCGGGTGGCATCAACGGCTTCGGCATGGGCTTCATGGCGAGCCTCGTTCCGTACTGGATGCACATCCGCTACGGCGTTTCGCCCGGCGCCATCGGGCCGGTCATGGCCGTCAGTTCGGCGCTGACCGCGCTCGGATCGCTCTACGCCGTCCGGCTTGCCCGGCGCTTCAGCGACATCATGGTCATCACCGGTTCGCGACTGGTTGGTGTCGTCCTCACACTGCTCTTGCCCTTCTCACCCGCCTTCCCGCTCGCCGCGATCATTTACGGCGCCCGCCGGGTCAGCTCGCAGATGGCGATGCCGGTGCGCCAGTCGTACACCATGGGCATCATCGAAGCCGGTTCACGCGGCAGCGCGGCCGGCATAAGTGGCGTCGCGCGACGCTTACCCGCGTCGGCCTCACCGACCATTTCAGGTTACTGGTTCAACATCGGGGAGTTGGAACTGCCGTTCGTCGCGGCAGCCGCCTGCCTGCTGATCAATGCCACGCTCTACTTCTGGTGGTTCCACGAGATCGAACCGGATGACGAACCAGCGCGCGTCCCCGAAGTCGCGGTGAGCGATAACAAGATCGAGGTCGCGCGTGGCGCGACCTCGGAACAGCATTCAGATTAGCGTTGCGTCGTTCGCGCGCTAGCTCACCAGGAGCAGCATCGGCGTTTCAAGCAGGCGCTTGAGTTCAACGAGGAAGCGCGCGACTTCGGCGCCGTCGGTCACGCGATGGTCGGCGGCCATGTTGACCAGCATCCGATCGACTGGCTTGAACTGCCCGTCCACGAAGACCGGCTCCTTCTGCACCGCGCCGACTGCCAGAATCGCGGCCTGCGGCGGGTTGATGACCGCCTGGAAGCTATCGACGCCGTACATGCCGAGATTCGAGATCGTGAACGTTCCGCCCTGAAACTCCTCGGGCGTCAGTCCACCCTCGCGAGCACGCTTGGCCAGATCCTTCATCATCGCCGCGATTGCGCCGAGCGGCTTGTGGTCGGCGTCCGGGATGAAGGGGCTGATCAGCCCACCTTCCAGCGCGATCGCGTTGTTGATGTCGATCCGCTTGAAGACGCGTACCTCATCGCCCGCGTAGGCCGCATTGAGCATCGGGAACTTGCGCAGCGCCAGCGCTGCCGCCTTGATGATCAGATCGTTAATCGAAACCTGCTGCGGCTGCTCGACTTGAGCGTTGATCTGCTCGCGCAGTTCCAGCGCCTTCGTCATCTCGATCGCCATCGAGATATAGATGTGCGGCGCCTGCTGGAAGCTTTCGCTCATGCGGCGCGCGATCGTCTTGCGAATACGCGACAACTCACGCGTCTCGTACTCCGGCATACCGGGAGCGACCGGCTGGGGCTGCGCTTGCGCAGCCGGTGCGGGTGCTTGAGCAGGAGCCGGTTGCGCAGCAGGCGCGGCCGGGGCGGACGGAACGGCCTGCGGTTGCGGCTGGCCGATCAACGGCATGACGTCGACCTTGATAATGCGACCGCCGGGGCCTGTACCGGCCACGCGGCTCAGATCGATGCCATGCTCGGCGGCCAGACGACGGACGAGCGGTGAGGCCCGAACGCGTTCACCCGGCGCGCGCTCGACGACCTGATCGACCTGATTGGTCGACGGCGACTGGGCCGGCTGCTGCGACACCGCAGCAGCAACCGGAGACTCCGCCGGTGCCTCCTGGGCGGATGCCGGAGGCGGGGCGGGCGCCGCTGCTGGCTTCGGCTCGCTGCCGTTGCTCGCCGGGACGTCGATCGCTTCGTCAGCCGTGCCGATGATCGCAATCCCTTCACCGACCGGCACCGTCTGACCTTCGGTCACCAGATGCTTGCGCACGATGCCGCTGTCGAACGATTCGATCTCCAGGTTGACTTTGTCGGTCTCGATCTCGGCAATCGGCTCACCGCGCTCGACCTGCTCGCCTTCCTGTTTGAGCCAGCGCAGCAGCGTTCCAGCGTCCATGTCGTAGCCCATTTGAGGCATTACCAGGGTTTTGGCCATCCGTCGTTCCTCCGCCTTTAATCGTTTCTAGGGTTGTGAGCTGTCACGAGCCGATCGGTTCCGAGACAGCGCCGGAACATTTATCCGGCCGGGACAAGATTGCGCGCGAGGACGCCCTTGGCCGCTTCAACCACCTTGTCGCGGTCTGGGAAGATCAGGCGCTCAAGATTTCTGGCGTACGGCACCGGAATCTCAAGGCTGCCGACGCGAGCGATCGGCGCGTCCAGATAGTCAAAGGCTTCTTCCTGCACCGCCGCCGCGATCTCGGCACCGACACCGAGCGAACGCCAGCTTTCTTCGACGGTAACCAGGTGATTCGTCTTCTTAACGGATTCGACCACGGTAGCGATATCGAGCGGGCGCAGCACGCGCATGTCGATAACTTCGGCGCTGATCCCCTCTTTCGCCAGCTCCTCGGCAGCCCCCATCGCCAGGTAGTAGCCGCGCGACCAGGATACGAGCGTGACGTCGGTTCCTTCGCGGCGCACTTCGGCGCCTTCCAGCGGGAGGAGCAGATCGCCATCATCCGGCTCTTCGACTTCACCCCGGTTGCGATAGAGGAGCGAATGCTCGATGAACATTACCGGGTCGTTGCCACGGGTTGCGGTCTTGAGGAAGCCCTTGGCATCGCGCGGGGTGGCCGGCATAACGACACGCAGACCAGGAACGTGGGCAAACCAGCCTTCGAACGTCTGCGAGTGCGTTGGGCCAAGCTGGCCCCAGCCGGAAGCGGTGCGAATAACGACCGGCGCGGTAATGGTTCCGGCGAACATGTAGTGCAACTTCGCCGCGTGATTCACGATCTGGTCGATCGCCAGCAGGCTGAAATTGATCGTCATCAATTCGATGATCGGCCGGAGTCCACCCATCGCGGCACCAACGGCCGCGCCGACGATGCCGAGTTCGGAGATCGGCGTATCGCGTACGCGTTTGCGCCCGTATTCCTCCAGAAAGCCGTTGGTGACGACGTACGAGCCGCCATAGGCGCCGATGTCCTCACCCATGAGAAATACTCGCTCGTCGCGGTCCATCTCCTCGCGGAGCGCTTCGCGCAGCGCATCGCGGTAACTAATCTCACGTGCCATCGAAGTTTCGACTCCTGACTCTGCCGAACGTCAGCGTACGGCGCCCGAATCGGCCAATATAAAATCGGCGAGTGTGGACGGATCGGGCACCGGGCTCTGCTCGGCAAACTCGACCGCCTGCTCGACCTGCTTGAGCGCCTCGGCGTCGATCTGATCGAATTCCTCCTGGGTCGCCACGCCGTCGCTCAACAGTTTATTGCGGAAAAGCGGGATCGGGTCATCTTTGCGGTACCGATTGACTTCTTCCTTCGAGCGATACGCTTCTGGGTCCGCCATCGAATGGCCACGGAAGCGGTAGGTGAGTGATTCCAGAAGGAATGGACCATTCCCCGAACGACAATGTTCCAAAGCAGCCTGGGCTGCTTCGCGCACTGCCAGTACATCCTGACCATCGACGCGAGCCGAGGCGATGTCGTAGGCAATCGCCTTGCGCGACATGTCATTCACTGCCGACACATATTCGACCGCAGTGCCCATGCCATACAGGTTGTTTTCCACGAGGAAGATAACCGGGAGCTTCCAGACCGACGCGAGGTTGGCCGCTTCATGGAAGGCGCCGGTGTTGGTGGCGCCGTCGCCAAAGACGCAGACGACGACCGCGTCCTGCTCTTGATACTGGCTCGCGAGCGCCAGACCGGCTGCCAATGGAATGAGCCCGCCGACGATAGCGTAGCCGCCCCAGAAATTCTTGGTCACGTCGCTGAAGTGCATCGAGCCGCCGCGGCCATGGACGACTCCGGTCGCCTTACCGAAGAGTTCGGCCATGGCGGCTTCGGGAGTCACACCTCGTGCCAGCGCATAGCCGTGATCGCGGTAATGTGTGATCAGGTGATCCCGATCCTGCATCGCCGACACGACGCCAACACCGGTCGCCTCTTCGCCGATATAGACGTGGAGAAAACCAGCGATCCTGCCACGCGCGTACTGCTCCTCCGCGTGTTCTTCAAACGCGCGGATCAGCACCATCTGGCGATAAAGATCGACCAGGTCATCCTTCTCCAGCGCAAGCTCCTTAATCCGACTACCGCCAGAGCTTGTCATGCACTACGCCTCCAGCCTGAAATTGATTCTTGTTGTAGTACCGGGAACGGCGAGGTGTAGCGCTCGGCGTAAACCGCTTCTGGCCGCGCAAGACATCGACACCGTTCTGTCTACTCTCAACCCTGTATAGCGCGAATTCCTTCCAGCCCAAAGCACCGCCTTTTCGTGGAAGGACTACCCCAGCCCGGCATTGTACCCGAGGCAGCGCACCAATACCACCACAAACGACAATACGCTCATGCTGACCACGGAACTATACGGCTCCCGCACCACTTGGCGGCACACCGGTGGGCAAATTACCCACCCAACTTGTAACCGAAGCGGCGCAAGAGCGCTTGCCGTGCCTGCACGTCGTCAGCCGTCTCGATGCCGAGCGGCTTGAGGCCGTCCACGACGCCAAGCACCGCCCGCCCCTCACCTGTGTCGGCCAGGATCACCTCGACCGGATTGGCGGTCGCGCAGAAGACCCCGCAGACTTCCTGCACCGCCTTGATCGCGGGTAGCACGTTAATTGGGAATGCATCTCGCAACAAGATGAGAAAGCAGTGGCCGGCCGCGATATCGAGGACGTTCTTCGCCGCGAGCGCCACCAGCTCCTCGTCGGTGCCACTCGTGCGGACCAGGCGATCGCCCGACGCCTCGCTGAATGCGAGCCCGAACTTCAGACCGCCGATCGATCCGGCTAGCGCCTCATGCAGATCCTCGACCGTCTTGATGAAGTGACTTTGCCCGAAGATGAGGTTGAGGTCGTCCGGCTTTTCGATCTTGCAGCTCGTCAGTTCGATCGCCATCACCTCGTCCTCTCATGGATCGTCTTCAACCGGCGGGAGCCCCGCCGCGTACATCGTACGGTGGCAATTGCACGAACTCAAGCGCCGCCACAGCTGTGGTATTGTAGCGAGGTCTTAATCAGCCCAAAACGAACCGCGTGCAACGCGAGGAGCCGATGCATGATCGAGCCAACTGCAAGGCGAAATGCCAAGATCGTCGCGACCATTGGTCCGGCATCGTGGGACCCTGAGACGCTGCGGTCGCTTCTGGAAGCGGGCGTCGACGTTGTCCGCGTGAACGCCGCCCACAACACGATTGATGTCCGGCGTGACATTGTCAAGACGATTCGCACCGCCGCCCGCGAAACCGGCCGCTGCGTCGCCATTCTGCAGGATCTTGGTGGGCCCAAACCGCGCACCGGCCCGCTGCCAAACGGCGAAACGATCTCGCTGCGACGCGGCCAGGAGATCGAGCTCGTCTCCGGCAACGCCCAACTCACCCCGCAGCGCATCTCGATCGACGATGCCAACCTGTTCGCGCAGCTCACACCGGACCGGCGGGTGCTCATCATGGATGGCCTGATCGAATTGCACACGACCGCACGCAATGGCGACGTCGTGCAGGCGCAAGTTGTCCGCTCCGGCCACTTGCGGGGACGTCAGGGAGTCACCGTGCCTGGTGCCAAACTGCCACCGCGCCGCATTACCGAGCAGGAAGCAGCCGATATCGCGTTCGCCGCCGAAGCCGGACTCGAATATCTCGGTGTCAGCTTTGTGACCTGCGGTAACGATATCCAGATGGTGCGCAACGAGCTGAACCGACACGGCGGCCAGTGCGGCATCGTCGCCAAGATCGAACGTCCCGAAGCGCTTGAATCGCTGCACGAGATCGCCCATCTGTCCGACGCGATCATGGTGGCGCGCGGCGATCTTGGCGTTCAGTTGATGCCTGAGGAAGTACCGATCGCCCAAAAACAGATCATTGCCGTCGCCCGGCGTCACGGCACGCCGGTCATCACAGCGACGCAGATGCTTGAATCGATGATCGTTCAGCCGATCCCAACCCGAGCCGAAACGAGCGATGTCGCCAACGCGGTACTCGACGGTAGCGACGCGGTCATGCTCAGCGCCGAGACGGCCACCGGACAGTATCCGCTGGAAGCGGTCGAAATGATGAGCCGCATCGTTACCGCGATCGAGCGTCAGTGCATCTACCCACAAAAGGCGCCGGAGATCGCCGACGGCCCGATCACGACCGCCTCGCTGATCGCCCGTGCCGCCAACGACATCGTGCGCCGCTCGCCGCTGGTCAACACGATTGCAGTCTTCACACGTAGCGGCTTTTCGGCCCGCGAGGTCGCCCGCGAGCGCGCGATCGTGCCGATCGTGGCGCTGACGAACAACGACTTTATCGCGCGCAAGCTCTCGCTCGTCTGGGGCGTCAGTTCGATCGTCGCGCCGTTCGCCAGCGACACCGAATCGCTGTTCAACGACATGACGCGGCGGCTTGTCGCGAACGGCTGCGCGGCGCCAGGGCATAATATCCTGTTCGTCGGTAGCCTCACCGTCTTCAACGAACCGGGACATACCAATCTGCTGCATATTCGTCCCGTTTAGGTCGATTGGTGCTATGTTGGAAGGTGAACGTGCGGACCTCGCGCCGGACGGCCCTCGCTGCCCGTGCTCACGACCGCAGAAACCGATTGTGTGAGTCGAAAGGGCAGGGGCGATGACCGTCGCACGACCGAATCAGAGCACCCCAACCGCAAGCCATCCACCGATCGAGTCAAATCTGTCACGCAACGGCATGGCGGCATCGGCCAACCAGTTCGTCAGCCAGACGGCGATGGCCGTACTACGCAACGGCGGCAACGCCATCGATGCCGCCGTCGCTGCAGCAGCGGTGCTGATGACCGTCGAGCCGCGAAACGGTCACCTCGGTGCGGATACCTTCTTCCTCATCAACCTGGCCGGTAGCAACCAGGTCGTCGCGCTCAACGGCAGCGGTGCTGCTCCGGCAGCCGTCAATCGCCAGGCGTATGTCAAGCGTGGCGGCATTCCAAACTCGGGGCTCTGGGCAACATCCGTGCCCGGCACCGTCGCCTGTTGGGGCACGGCGCTGGAACGCTATGGGAGCAAACCACTCTCCGAACTACTCCGGACCGCCATTGACTACGCCCGCAATGGGGTGCCGGTGACGCCTAAGCTCGCGCGCATGCTCGCCAACGACGCCGAAACGTACCGCCAGTTTCCCGACGCGGCACGCGTCTTCGTGCCGGACAGTCGTGTGCCGGAAATCGGCGACACCTTACGCCAGCCCGATCTGGCACGTTCGCTCGAGCGCATCGCCACCGAAGGCTGGCAGGATTTCTACCGGGGGAAGCTGGCCGAAGAACTCGTCGCCTACTCGCAGAATCATGACGGCCTCTTTTCGCTCAACGACTTCGCCAACCATGAAACCGAGGTCGCCGAGCCGGTTTCAATCGACTATCGCGGCTATACCGTCTTCGAGCAGCCACCTGTTTCGCAGGGGATCATCGTGCTGCTGGCACTCAACGTCCTCAAGCAGTTCGACGTGCCGTCGCTGGAACCCGGCTCTGCCGAGCTGATCCATCTTCAAATCGAGTCGCTGAAAATCGCATTCTCGGATCGGATGCGCTATCTGGGCGATCCGCGCCACAACGATCTACCGCTCGACTGGCTACTGTCGGACGAGCACGCCCGCGAGCAGGCCGCCCGCATCGACCGCCAGCAAGCGCACCTCTTCGAATGGCGCGGCAACATCCAGCCTGACACGACGTATATGTGCGTGGCCGATGGAGCCGGCAACATGGTCTCCTATATCCACAGCCTCTACTCAGGTTCGGGTGTCGTCATGGGCGAAACCGGGGCGCTGATGAACAGCCGAATGCTCGGCTTCAATCTGGATGAAGGTCACCCAAACTGCCTCGCGCCCGGCAAACGACCGATCCACACGCTGAATAACTACATCGTCCAGCGCAATGGCAAGCCGATCCTGATGGGCGGCACGCCAGGCGCGCACTGGCAGGTGCAAACGAACCTGCAAATCCTCTGCAATGCCCTCGATTTCGGCATGGATCCGGCTGAGGCGAGCGCCGCGCCGCGCTTCCTGATCGGCGGCCAGGAGGAGTTCGGCAACGATCCGACCGTCCGCGTCGAATCCCGTGTCGGAGAGGACACGCTCGCCAAACTCCGCGACTATGGCCACCCGGTCGAACCCGCCAACCCCTGGGCGCTCGGCGGCGGCGTCCAGCTCATCGGCCGCGACCTGGAAAGCGGCCTGTACCGCGGCGCGACCGACATCCGGCGACCGAGCAATTCGATCCTGGGGATGTAGATCCGCCTGCGTCGATGCACGCACTGGTGTCTCGATCAACCCGGTGACTGGCGCCGGACGCATTGTTGGGTGAACTCACCAGACGCCGCCTTGGCTCGCCGCTTGCATACGCGATTCGGCGTTGCTGTTCGGCCGTGTCCGCCGACCAAGTGGTGCGGGCACGTACACAACCTTTCCTCAGCCCACATCGCAACCTTGATTCAACTCGAATAGCAATTATTCGTTGTCGGAATCGGAAAACGCGTAGAGTTTGCGATGGAATCCGCCGGAACAAGGATTTTAGTGGCAGGGGGATTGCGTCCGAGGGGAATTCGGCGGCCGCCGATTCACACCAGACGACGACCGAAATTGGAAGGAATGAACTTTGGACAGGAACAACCCAAGAACTGAGCGGAGGACCGCGGTCGGCGTCTTCCGCGACCGCCAACAAGCGGAGCGCGCCGTCGATGAGCTGTACCGAGCTGGCTTTACCGACCAGCAGATCGGGATCGCGGCACGCGATAGCGAAGGCCACACGGAGATGCAGACATCACGCGGCAAGGATGCTGGCGGTGAAGAAGGCGGAATCAAGGGCATGCTTGCCGGCGCCGGCATAGGTGGTGTGCTCGGTGCCGCGGCTGTCGGCCTGATTCCAGGAATCGGACCGGTTATCGCCGCGGGTGCGCTCGCCGGCATCCTCGGTGGAGCAGCTGCCGGTGCCGCGACCGGTGGGCTTGTGGGCTGGATGGCCGACCAGGGTGTACCGGAAGAGGAAGCGCAACACTACGAGAGCGAGTTCAAGGCCGGGCGAACGTTGGTGACGGTGCAGGCTGACAGCCGCTACGAAGAAGCAACCCTCATCTTGCAGCGCGCCGGTGCAGCAACCCGTGCGGAATCGCCTCGATCACCGATGACAGGTCAGACGACGGATGAGGATCACATCGAACTGCGCGAAGAGCAGTTACACGCCCGAACCCAACCGGTCGAGTCGGGTGAAGTCACGGTCGGCAAGGACGTCGTCACCGAACGGCAGACGATGGAAGTGCCGGTCACACATGAGGAAGTTGACGTCGAGTACCACCCGGTCGAGCCGCGTTCGGCAACCGGAGGCGAAGTCGCGGACGGCGACGAAATCCGTGTGCCGGTGCGCGAGGAGCGGGTCCGGACGGAGAAAGAGAACGTCGTGACCGGCGAGGTCAGCGTCCGCAAGCGCCAGGTGCAAGGCACCGAAGAGGTCAGCGACACGGTCCGCAAAGAGAAGCCACGGGTCACCCGCAAGGGCGACGTGGACCCGGAGACCTATCCCGACGCGACCGGCGAAGACCTGCACCCCACCGAGTAGCCATCACCACCACACGCGACACGCATCATCGTCTTCCCTCTCCCGTGTGGCACGGGAGAGGGACCGGGGGGGAGGGCCGCTCGCTACACCAACTCCCCGCACATGACCGTCACGGCCTGGCCACCGAGGCGGACGCGATCACCGGCCATTCGAACACGCACCACACCGCCGCGTGTCGAAACCTGCAGGCCAATCAGTTCGTCTCTGCCGAGCCGGGCCGACCAGAACGGTCCGAGGCAGCAGTGTGACGAACCGGTGACCGGATCTTCGTCGATGCCAACGCCCGGACCAAAGAAGCGCGAGACGAAATCGGACCCTGGCGACGACGAACGGCTCGTCGCGATGAAGCCGCGCGCCTCGATCGACTTGAGTAGGCGCATATCGGGCGCAAGCGCGCGTACCGTCGCTTCATCTTCAAATTCGACGAGATAATCCATCCGGTTGCGTCCGACATAGCGCGGAGTCGCGCCGAACGCCTCCTCCAGCGACGCAGGAGCGGACGTTTCATGCTCCGGTTCAGCCGGGAAGTCCAACTCGATCCAGTCGCCGTCGCGCACGGCCGTAAGGGTGCCGCTCAGCGTCTCGAAGCACGCTGGTTGATCGAGCGCGAGATGCCCGTCTTCCCAGAGGACGTGCGCGCTGGCGAGCGTGGCATGTCCACAGAGGTCGACTTCGGTGGCCGGGGTGAACCAGCGCAAATGGTAACCAGTTTCGTTCGGTACGAGAAAGGCGGTCTCCGACAGGTTCATCTCACGGGCAACGAACCGCATCCACTCGGCCACGGCCGGTCGCTCGAGTACGCAGACGGCCGCCGGATTGCCTCGGAACGCCTCATTCGTGAACGCATCAACCTGCACCACACGCTGGCCCATCACTCGCTCCTTTCGCTCAGGTGTTAATTATTCACCGTACTGGCTGAAACGACTTGCGTCCGACGATAATTGCTCAGAATGGCAGCAAGTGCTGCGCCAGATTCGCCATACAGGACGTTCAGGAGTTGACGCCGCCTGTTCGCAACATTAACCTAATGAGCGGCTACGCGGATTGGGGCGCGTCGGCCCTCGTATGAACCTGTCGATCAACGTGATTCGCTGTCCGGTAGATCATATTTAAGGAGCGCGCGACTTGCAGCCTGAGTCCCAGAACTCTCCCAGCCTGGTGGTCGGCGTGCCGAGGGAGACGATGACCGGTGAACGCCGTGTCGCGCTGACCCCGGACGTTGTCCGCAAATTGGCCCGCACCGGTTTTCGCATCCTCATCGAGCATGGGGCCGGCGAAGGGGCGAGCTTCCTCGATTCGATGTACGAGGGCGTCGGGGCCGAGATCGTTTCTGACGCCGCGACGTTGTACAACTCGTCCACGGTCGTGCTGAAGGTCCAGCGACCAACCGATGACGAAGTGAAGGCACTCAAGCCCGGCACGATCCTGATCGCCTTGCTGCAGCCGCTCGTTTCGCCCGATCTCGTCGTCAAGCTCTCCGAGCGGCACATCACCGCCATGAGCATGGACGCCATTCCGCGCATCACCCGCGCGCAACCGATGGACGCGCTCTCCTCGATGAGCACCATCGCCGGCTACAAGGCGGTGCTGCTGGCCGCCAATTCGCTTCAGAAATTCTTCCCGCTGTTGATGACGGCTGCGGGCACGATCCGCCCGGCCAAGGTACTTGTCCTCGGCGCCGGTGTCGCCGGGTTGCAGGCGATCGCCACGGCACGTCGACTCGGTGCCGTCGTCGAGGCGTTCGACACGCGCCCGGTCGTCAAGGAACAGGTGCAAAGCCTCGGCGCTTCGTTCGTCGAACTCGATGTCGAACATGAAGAGGCGCAGGATGCCGGCGGCTATGCCAAAGAGCTGTCGGAAGAGCATATCCGGCTTGAGAAAGAACTAATCCGCGATCACGCCGCCAAAGCCGATGTCGTCATCACCACGGCGCTCATCCCCGGACGACCGGCACCGCTGCTGCTGCCGGAAGAGACGGTCAAGGGGATGAATCCCGGCTCGGTGATCGTCGATCTGGCGGCCGAGATGGGTGGCAACTGCGAAGTGACAGTCGCGGGGGAGACGGTCGTGCGCCACGACGTGACGATCATCGGCCTACTCAATCTGCCGAGCACGATGGCGACTGACGCGAGCCAGATGTACGCCAAGAACATTTCGACCCTCCTTGAACACCTCGCCCCGAAGGGTCAGCTCAATCTCGATATGGAAGACGCGATTACACGCGGCATCGTTGTGACGCGCGACGGCGAAATTCTGCATGGGCCGACGCTGGCCTGGATGAAGGGGGGAGTGGCTTGAACGAGAGCGTCCTGCTCGGGGCGTATGTGTTCGTCCTGGCGATCTTACTCGGGTTAGAAGTGATCGGCCGTGTGCCGTCGACGCTTCACACACCGCTGATGTCGGGGACCAATGCGATCCACGGCATCGTGCTCTTGGGCGGCATCATAGTCGCGGGAACGGCGGATACGCCGTTGCTGCATATTCTCGGTTTTCTCGCCGTCTTTCTCGGTGCCGGTAACGTCTTTGGTGGGTTTGTGGTGACCGACCGCATGCTGGAGATGTTCAAGAAGAAGCCGGTGGAAAAACGGTGATTGAAAGCTATCGACAAGCCGTCATCGACATTTCGTATTTCGTTTCAGCCCTTCTCTTCATTTATGGACTCAAGCGATTGAGTTCGCCGGCCACCGCTCGCTCCGGCAACCAGATCGCCGGTCTCGCGATGATTATCGCGCTGGTCGCGACCTTTATCAGTCCGGAAATCAACTGGAGCGCGGCCAATATCCTGATCATCCTCGTCGCGCTGGTAGGAGGCGCCGCCTTCGGCACCTACCTGGCGCGCACTGTGAAGATGACCGCCATGCCGCAGATGGTGGCGCTCTTCAACGGTATGGGCGGCGCGACCGCCGCGCTCGTGTCCGTCTCCGAATTTACGCGCTTTCAGCATCTCTTCGGAGCAGTCAGCAATAGCGAATCGCTCTCGGTCGTCGTCGGCACGACGATCGGCGCGATCTCGTTTTCCGGCAGCATGATCGCTGTCGGCAAGCTGCAAGAAGTGATTAGCGGGCGGCCAATCCGCTTCCCGATGTTGCAACCACTCAACCTGCTGCTGCTCATCGGCATAATCGCGCTCTGGGTCGGCGCCATCGCTTTCAACACCGGCGCCTGGTCGGTCTGGCTGCTCTTCGCGCTCGCGTTGATCCTTGGCGTCACAGTGGTCCTGCCGATCGGCGGAGCCGATATGCCGGTCGTCATCGCGGTGCTGAACTCGATGACTGGCCTGGCCGCGGCCGCCGCAGGTTTCGTGCTCCACAACCAGATCCTGATCGTCGCTGGTGCACTGGTCGGCGCCTCCGGTTCGCTGCTGACCGTGCTCATGAGCCGGGCGATGAACCGCTCGCTCGCCAACGTCATGTTCGGTGCCTTCGGTTCAGCGACGACGACCGTTGGTAGTGCGGAAGCTGGCGAAGCCAAGCCGATTCGCGAAACGACGGCCGACGATGCTGCCGTCGCTATGGCCTACGCGAACGAGGTCATCATCGTACCGGGCTACGGCCTGGCGGTGGCGCAAGCTCAGCATCAGATCCGCGAGTTGAGCGAGGAGCTCGAAAAACGCGGCGTGACCGTCAAGTACGCCATCCACCCCGTGGCAGGACGCATGCCGGGGCATATGAACGTCCTGCTCGCTGAAGCGAACGTGCCGTACGACGAACTGTTCGAGATGGAGCAGATCAACGACGAATTCGAACGGTCAGACATCGCGCTCGTCGTCGGAGCCAACGACGTGGTCAACCCGGCCGCGCGCAGCGACACGTCCAGCCCCATCTACGGCATGCCGATTCTGAACGTCGACAAGGCGCAGACGGTGATCGTGCTCAAGCGCAGCATGCGCCCAGGCTTCGCCGGCATCGAGAATCAGCTCTTCCACGAGCCAAATACGGTCATGCTCTTCGGCGACGCCAAAGACTCGCTGACGAAGCTCACGACCGCCGTCAAGGAGTCTTGACGTACCGCGACTACCACCTGCACGCGGGGAGGGAAGGAGAACGACGGGCCTCACGGCCCGTCGTTCTTTTTGGTTGGCAGCTTTCGTGTGTCCTACGCCGGAGTAGATGGCGGCTGATCGTCGTCCTTTTTCTCGCGATCAGCCTGCTCGCGCTCGAGGTTCTTGGCCAGCTGATCGAGCTGTTCATTGAGGGTGCGAAGTCCACGCGCCGCGATATCGCGGGCGTCGCCCATCGAGCGACTGCTCGCCGCGCGGGTTGTCTTCAGCGTTGCCGAGCGCTCCTGCTCCGTTTCAGACGCGACCCGCCTGAAGACACGTTCGAGCCGGTCGGCCGATTCGCGCAGGTCATCTTCGAGACGACGCGCGGCCTCGTCGGTTTCGGGCTGATCAGCGGTCGCCGAACGTTCCTCGGACCAGGCAGTCCTGAACGACGTGGCGATGCGCGAGACGAGTTCCTGAATCTGCGTGCCAACTTCGCGCCAGGAATCGGATGGGGGTGGGCCCTGTTGTTCGCCATTATTGGTTGGTTCGATTGACATTTTCGGCCTCCAGGGTGATGTGCGACAACCATCGCACGTTGCGGTCGATTGGGGCGATCTCGCTCGTGGCACGCGTGAGGTTCGGGTGCGACGCGCGATCGCCGCTCGTCATAATCGTACCGCGAACGACCAACGCGAGATATTTCCGTCGGATATCATCCAAGCAGCTGATTCACACGCGGGCCGACAGTGCTGGCGAGCAGGCGGATTGTGCGGCGGATACGTCGCACATCGACGCCGGTCAGATATGGGTTGGCCAAGAAAACGTCGAGTTGCAACTGGCGGGCCGTCTCGGCCAGCCGTTTGGCGCACGTTTCCGGTCCGCCGCCGATGATGACATCGGTGTCGAGCATATGTTGCACCGAGGCGCGTGCTTCGTCGCGCGTCAACTTGCCGGGCGGTTCGCCCTGAATACCACGCGGCAGGGTGGTGAAATGCCCGCCGATTTCCATGACGTCCTTCGTCATCTCGTCCATGGCGCGTTCGTCGCTTTCGGCCACGTAGAGATGCCGCATGAGGGCGAGTTGTGGGCCGCTACCGGCGGCGGCGGCCGAGCCGGTGACTTCCGCTTCACGAAAGGCCCTTGTGGGAACGACCAACCGCTCGTTGGGTTGAAAACCGACCGCAACCGAGAGACCGTTGCGCGCCGCCCAGCCGACCGCCTGCGGATCGTTGCCGGCGAACCAAAGCGGCGGATGTGGCCGCTGCACCGGCGCTTCGACGTAGATATTTTCGAACTGATACGCCTGCCCCGGATGATCAAATGGCTCGCCGCGCCAGGCGCGCGTCAGCAACACGATCCCCTCCAACAACAATGGCTGGCGAATCGCCGGATCAATCCCCAAGGCGACCAATTCTTCGACCCGATGGCCGAGCCCGACACCGACTTCCATACGCCCGTCACTGAGGTGGTCGAGCATCGAGACTTCTTCGGCGAGCCGCACCGGATTGTGCAACGGCAAGGTGTAAGCGAGCGCGCCGAGACGAATGCGTTTCGTCTTCGAGGCGACGGCGGCTAGCCAGATGCTCGGCGTCGGACTGCGGTAGAGTGGCATGAAGTGTCGTTCGGAAACGAAATAGTAGTCGAGCCCGGCTTCGTCGGCGACGACCGCGTCTTTCAGATGTGCGGCATAGGCGCGTTGTGACGACGTTTGCTCGAGCACCTGCATGATATCGAACAGACCAAAGCGCAACTTG
>Ga0070681_10001993_pt1 | contig 18472 bp, 13 predicted proteins | sample KBSC83BmetaG_FD_65650 | JGI IMG/M metagenome (GOLD analysis project Ga0070681, IMG submission 65650) | Corn rhizosphere microbial communities from Kellogg Biological Station, Michigan, USA - KBS C8-3B metaG | ecosystem: Host-associated > Plants > Roots > Rhizosphere | place: USA: Michigan... | reverse complement strand
GTACCGCTCACTGCGCCGCCGGAGGTGCTCACATAGAGCTTGTTCAGCACTTCAGGATGCATCATGAACTGGGGCTCCAGGCCCATCACGACGTGGTACTGCTGCGGACTGTCGGGGTTGTAGATCGTCGACACCTGGGATTGCGCGAAGGAGTTTCCGAGCGAGCTGTCGATCTGGCTCTCGGTCAGTCCCAGCCGCGAGGCGGCATCGCGATCGACGACCAGGTCGGTCTCGAGCCCGCCGGGCTGCAGGTCGGTGTCGACATCGGTGACTTCCGGCACATCCTGCAGTGCGACGCGCAGCTTCTGAGACCAGGTCCGCAGCTCGTTCAGGTCATCGCCCAGCAGGGTGTACTGATATTCGGAGTTGGCGCCCCGGCCGCCCCCGCCGTTGCCCAGATCCTGCTGGGCCTGGAGGAAAACGCGCACGCCGCTCACTTTATCCAGCTGGGGCCTCAGGCGGTTGATCACATCGTCCGCCGAGGCTTTTCGCTGGGACAGAGGCTTCAGGGTGATGCTGACGTTGGCGCTGGCACCGGCGCCGGGGCCGAACCCCGCGCCACCTACGTATCCCATGACACTGGCCACCGCAGGGTCGGCGTTGAGCATTTTGGCAACCTGGATCAGCTTGTCCTTGATGAGCTGGAAGGATGCCGCCGCGTCGCCACGGATACCGCCCTGCAGCTGGCCGGTATCCTGCTGGGGCATGAAGCCCTTGGGCACAACTACGTACAGGTACACGTTCAGGACGATGGTCGCCAGCAACGAGAGCATCATCAGCCTGCGATGGCGCAGCGCCCAGTCGAGGGTTCTCTCGTAGTCGGCCCGCAGAGACTGGAAGCCGCGTTCGAAGGCTGCGGCGAACCGCGAGGTGCGGCGTGCCTCACGGTTCTTGTCGAGGACCCAGGCACACAGCATCGGTGTCGTGGTGAGCGAGACGACCAGCGAGATCAGGATCGACACCGACAAGGTGACCGTGAACTCGCGGAACAGCCTTCCCAGGATCCCGCCCAGGACCATGAACGGGATGAACACGGCCACCAGCGACAGGCTCATGGAGACGACGGTGAAGCCCACCTCCTGCGCACCCTTGAGGGCCGCGCGCATGCGGGGCATGCCTGCCTCGATGTGCCGGGTGGTGTTTTCCATCACCACGATGGCGTCATCGACCACGAAGCCGGTCGCGATGGTGAGCGCCATCAGCGAGAAATTATCCAGCGTGTAGCCCAGCAGATACATCGCGCCGAAGGTGCCGATGAGCGAGACCGGAACGACCACGGCCGGGATCAGGGCCGCTCGCGAGCTGCGCAGGAACAGATATACGACGAAGATCACCATCGCGATCGCGACGACGAGCGTCTGTTCCACCTGATGGAGCGAGCCGCGGATGGTCAGGGAGCGGTCCGAGGTCACGACCAGGTCGATCTTCGGATCGATCTGCGTCTTCAGAATCGGGATCTCCGCCCGCACCGCATCCACGACATCGATGATGTTCGCTCCGGGCTGCTGTACGACCTGCACGCCGATGGCCGCCTTGCCGTTGTAGATCCCGTAGGTACGGGTGTTCTCGGTGGCCCCGTCCTGCATGTCGGTGACCACGGCGACATCCCCGAGACGCACGGTGTTGTTGTTGCGGTTGGCGATGATCAGGTTGCGATAGGTATCCGCATCGCGCGCGTTGTCGTTCGTGTAGATCTGGTAGCGGAGCTTGTCGGTCTCGATGGCCCCCTTGGGCGCGTTGGCATTGGCGTTGGAGATGGCGGCCCTGACGTCCTGCAGGCCGATGCCGTACTTCGACAGGGCCAGCGGATTGATGTCCACGCGCACCGCCGGCAGAGCGGAGCCGCTGACGTTCACCGCGCCGACCCCTTTGATCTGCGACAGGCGCTGGGAGATGACCGCATCCGCGGCGTCGTAGATCTGCCCCTGCGTGAGCACGTCAGAGGTCATGGCCAGCTGCAGAATGGGGAAGTTCGAGCTGTTGATCTTGCGGTAGGAAGGATTGTGCGTCAGCGCCGAGGGCAGGTCCGCGTGGGCGGCGACGATTGCCGCCTGCACGTCGCGCGCGGCGCCTTCGATGTCGCGGTCCACCCCGAAGGTGAGCTGGATGCGACTGTTGCCGACGGTGCTGTTGGACGTCATGTCATCGACGTCCGCGATCGCTCCCAGGTGGCGCTCGAGAGGCGTGGCGACCGTGGCCGCCATGCTCTCCGGGCTCGCCCCGGGAAGGGAGGCCTGCACGAAGATCGCGGGCACGTCGATTTTCGGAAGCGGCGCCACCGGGAGCAGGGTGAAGGCGGCGATGCCGCTCAAGGCGACGCCGAAGGTGAGCAGAATCGTCGCGACCGGCCTTTTGATGAACGGCGCGGAAATGTTCATGCGGGATTGTCCGCGAGGTCCGCGCTGCGGGACTCCGGATCGAGCCGCTGCTGGGTGCGCTTGGAGAGCCGGTCGAAGGCCAGGTAGATCACCGGGGTGGTGAACAGCGTCAGCACCTGGCTGAGCAGCAGGCCGCCCACGATGCTCACTCCCAGAGGATGGCGCAGCTCCGAGCCCGTACCCGTGCCGAACATCAGCGGCAGGGCGCCGAAGATCGCCGCCACCGTCGTCATGAGAATCGGCCGGAAGCGCAGCAGGCATGCCTGGTAGATCGCTTCGCGCGGCGGCAGGCCCTGGTTGCGCTCCGCATCGATGGCGAAGTCGATCATCAGGATCGCGTTCTTCTTTACGATGCCGATCAGCAGGATGATGCCGATCAGCGCGATGATCGTCAGGTCATCGCCGGCCATGATCAGCGCCAGCAGGGCGCCGATCCCGGCCGAGGGGAGCGTGGAGAGGATCGTGACCGGGTGGATGAAGCTCTCGTACAGCACCCCCAGCACGATGTACATGACGAGCACGGCCGCCAGCAGCAGCAGCAGCTCGTTGGTGAGATTGTTGCGGAAGGCGAGCGCCGCACCCTGGAACGTCGTGTGAATGCTGGCGGGCAACCCCAGCTGGGTCTCGGTCGCCTCGATCGCCTTGACGGCGGCACCCAGTGATACTCCCTCGGCCAGGTTGAACGACACGGTGGTCGCGGGGAACTGTGCGATGTGATTGATGAGCAGCGGCCGCGTCTCGACGCTCACCTTGGCGATCGCCGACAGCGGCACCTGGCCGCCGGCGGCCGAAGGCACGTACAGGGAGGCCAGCGAGTCGATCGAGTTGTAGCGCTGGGGATCCGCCTCGAGGATCACCCGGTACTGATTGGCCTGAGTGAAGATGGTGGACACGATGCGCTGGCCGAACGCGTCGTACAGCGCGTTGTCCACGGTGCCCACACTGACGCCCAGGCGTGCGGCGCTGTCACGATCGATCACGACAGACAGCGCAAGGCCGTTGTCCTCCTGATTGCTGGTCACCTCCTGCAGCTCGCTGCGCTGTCGCAACGCACTGACCAGCTTGGGTGCCCAGCTCGACAGTACGGCGGCGTCCGCGCTCTCCATCGTGAACTGGTATTGAGTGCGGCTGACTGTGTTGTCGAGCGTCAGATCCTGCACCGGCTGCATGTACAGGGTGATCCCCGGGACATTGGCGGTTTCCTGCCGCAGGCGGCGGATGACGTCATCGACCGATGCCTTGCGCTCGTCGGCGGGCTTCAGGTTGATCAGAAACCGGCCGCTGTTGAGCGTCACGTTGTTGCCGTCGATGCCGATGAACGAGGAGAGGCTCTCGACGGCCGGGTCCTTGAGGATCACCTGCGCCAGCGCCTGCTGGCGCTCGGCCATCGCCGCATAGGACACCGACTCGGTTGCATCCGATACGCCCTGGATGAGGCCGGTGTCCTGATCCGGGAAGAAGCCTTTCGGGATCAGAACGTACAGCCCGGCGGTGACCACCAGCGTGCCGACCGCCACCAGCAGTGTCAGGCGCTGGTGATCGAGCACCCAGGTGAGCTTGCGCCCGTACCAGTCCACGACCGCCGCGAACCATTTGCCGGACTGGTGCGGTTTGGAGCGGTCGGAGGGTTGATGCTTCAGCAGCTTGGCGCACAGCATCGGCACCAGGGTCAGGGAGACGACGGCGGAGATCAGGATGGTGACGGCCAGCGTCACGGCGAACTCGCGGAACAGCCGTCCGACCACGTCCTGCATGAACAGCAGCGGGATCAGCACGGCGATCAGCGATACGGTGAGGGAGATGATGGTGAAGCCGATCTGTCCTGCGCCCTTCAAGGCGGCATCGAGCGGCCGCTCGCCCTGCTCGATATAGCGGGCGATGTTCTCGATCATCACGATGGCATCGTCGACGACGAATCCGGTGGCGATCGTCAGCGCCATCAGCGAGAGGTTGTTGAGGCTGAAACCGGCGAGCCACATGACCGCGAAGGTGCCGACGAGGGATAGCGGCACCGACAGGCTCGGGATGACCGTCGCCGGAACGTTGCGCAGGAACAGGTAGATCACCAGCACCACGAGGATGACCGCGAGGGTCAGCTCGAACTGCACATCCCGCACCGAGGCGCGAATCGTGATCGTCCGGTCCGTGAGCACGGTGAGCTCGATGCCCGCCGGGAGCGAGGTCCGCAGCTCCGGCAACAGCCCCATGATGCGATTCACCACGTCGACGACGTTCGCACCGGGCTGGCGCTGCACATTCACGATCAGCGCGGGCGTGTTGTTCATCCAGCCGCCGAGCTTGGTGTTCTCGGCGCTCTCGACCAGGCTGGCCACATCGCGCAGTCGCACGGGCGAGCCGTTCTTGTAGGCCACCACGATGTTCGCGTATTCGTCCGCGCTCTTGAGCTGATCGTTCGTGTTGATCGTGTACGCGAGCGCCGGCCCGTCGAGCGTGCCCTTCGGGCCGTTCTGGTTGGCGACGTTGATGGTGGTGCGCAGATCATCGAGGTTCAGGCCGTAGGCGGCCATGGCGCGTGGATTGACGATGACACGCACGGCCGGCCGCTGGCCTCCGGAGATGCTCACCACGCCGACACCCTTGGTCTGCGCGATCTTCTGCGCGATGCGCGTATCGGCGAGATCCTCTACCTGGGTCAGCGGCATGACCGAGGAGGTGATGCCCAGGCTCAAGACCGGCGCATCGGCCGGGTTGACCTTCGCGTAGATCGGCGGGGCCGGGAGGTCCTGGGGCAGCAGCACCTGCGCGGCGCTGATCGCGGCCTGGACTTCCTGCTCGGCGATATCGATATCGAGCGACAGATCGAATTGCAGCGTGACGACGGAAGCACCCGCGGAGCTCGTCGAGGCCATCTGGGTGAGCCCGGGCATCTGCCCGAACTGCTTCTCCAGGGGAGCGGTGATGGCGGAAGTGATGACCTCGGGGCTGGCACCGGGATAGAAGGTCTGGACCTGAATCGTCGGGTAGGCCACCTCGGGCAGCGCGGACAGGGGCAGCGTGGTGTAGGCGATGAGGCCGACGGCGAGAATCGCAATCATCAGCAGCGAGGTCGCCACCGGACGAAGAATGAAAATGCGTGAAGGATTCATGCGCCTTCCCCGGCGAGCTTTCCGCGAAGCACGCCTCTCTTCATCGAGGGCGGAAGGAATTCACCCCGGAGCCGCGACGGAAGCCGCTGCCACGGTGTCTGCCGCCCGATTCAGCCGTCTGCTTCGGCGGCGTGTGAACAGGAGTGTTGGCAGGCAATTCCACCTGCGCTCCGTCGCGCAGGCGATCGCCCCCTTCAGTGACGACGACATCGCCCACGGACAGGCCCGACAGCACACCTACGGTCTCGCCGTCAGCAACACCCAGGGTTACGGGCACGACGGCGGCCGTGCTGTCGCCTTTGATGCGATAGACAAAGGTGCTGTTGACGCCGTTCGGGGCGCCACGATGCACCGCCGCCGTCGGCATGATCGTCTGGTCGTGCAACGTATCCTGCAGCAGCTGGATGTTGACGAACTGATTCGGGAACAGCGCGTCGTCCTTGTTATCGAATTGCGCGCGCAGCTTGACCGTACCCGTCGTCACGTCGATCTGGTTGTCGACGGTGACCAGCTTGCCGACGGCCAGCTTGTGGGCGTTGCTGCGGTCGTAGGCTTCCACCTGCAGCTCCGCGCCGCTGCGCAAGCGCTGCATGATGGGCCCGACGTTGTCCTCCGGAATGGCGAAGATGGCCGTGATCGGCTGCAGCTGCGTGACCACTGCGATGCCGTTGGTGTCGCCCGGTGTGACATAGTTGCCTTCATCCACCTGGCGCAACCCGATGCGCCCCGTGACCGGAGAGGTGATGTGGCAGTAGGCAAGATTGATCTGGGCGGTCTTGATCTGCGCCTGGTCCGCCTCGATCGTTCCCTCATATTGCTCCACCAGCGCCCGCTGCGTATCCAGCTGCTGCTGCGCGACGGAATCCTCCTTGATCAGCTCCTCGAAGCGCTTCAGGTCCAGCCGGGCATCCGCGAGGAGCGATTGATCTTTACGCAGCGTGCCCTGGGCTTGCGCCAGGGTCGCCTCGTAGGGCCGAGGATCGATCTGCGCGAGGAACTCGCCCTGCTTGACCAGCTGGCCTTCCTTGAAGGCGATCTTCTGCAGCTGGCCGCTGATCTGGGTGCGTACCGTTACGGTGGCGAGCGGCGTGATCGTCCCCAGCGCCGGAATGCGAATCTGGATATCGCCCATGCCGACCGTGGCGGTCGATACCGCGACCGCCTGGTCCTGATTGTTGTTGTTGCCGTTGCGGCGGAAGCCGCCGGCGCCGCGGAAGCGCCCGTTGATGCGCTGCTCCGGCGGATGGATGATGTGACTCACCACCAGATAGGCCAGTCCGAGTGCGAGCACCAGCACGATGACCGAGATTTTGCGCCGGCGCACCAGACTCCACAGCCGGCCCATCGCAGACGACTCGCCTTCTTGTTCGTTCACCACATATTCACCGAAATCAACCCGATACCCTGTTCAGCGGATACAGCCACCGTTGCGCTACACACAATATGAAGCGAGCCCGCAGAAGCCTCACCTCACGCGAGCTCACCACTTCCGCAGGCCACTCGAGGAGGGCTGCATTTGCGAGTGGCGAACGATACCCTAATCCGATTACCCGCGCGGTGACGCGCGGATCACCGACCGAAACACACGTGACATCGACTTCCACAGGCCGTGGGAGTTCGCCAGACCTCACCTGCGGCAACGTAACAACGCGCGATCAGTTGAAATCCCAAGTGCGCTTGACACAAGACCTCAAATGTAAAGATTTCTTCACGCGCTCCCTGCTTGCCTGGCACTGACCTGTTGCCTCTGGGAGCTATTTTACCTGACACTAGATTTAGCATCATAAAGATACAATAAGATTTTGTAATCACTAGGTAAAAGTTCGCAACAGGCGGTGGCCTTGCGGGCCTGTGCTGCGCACGGCCTGCGCGACACAGATCAAGCTTACGATGATGCCAACAGCGCGCGTCGCGCTGCGAACCCCGGGGCGTGCGCCCCGTATGCTGGCTTCTCGTCCCTGTTGGGACGCGCGGCGCTCAATCTGGCGTGTCCGCGGGGTCGAGTCAATTCCAAGGTGCATGACATTTGCGGGGCCTCTCGCGCTGCGGACACGACGGATGCGCGCAGTCGTGCGGCGGCGCGGCGCAAAGCTCATCAGCGCACCGCGATAGGCGCGCAGAGCGAGGCTGCTTCAGTTCCGGAGCAGCCCGGCCCATTGCTAGGCGCTCGAGCGATTTTTCTGTATTATCAATCTGATGGAGCGTTCAGGATCCCCCTTGGATCCCGCGAGTGCGCCGCGCTCGCCCGACGCTTCCGAGAACGTGCGAGCGAAGCCCCCCAGCGCGCACCCTGCGGGGCTTCTTGATTTGGATGGCGTGGTGGCAGAATGGTCATGCAGCGGCCTGCAAAGCCGTCTATGCCGGTTCGATTCCGACCCACGCCTGACTCCCTCGTCCCGCACCCGGACCCCTCCATCCAGGGGCTCCCGAGGTGAATGAGCCGCGCGCGATCGCTCTGCAGCTCTGCCCCTTCTCTGCGCATCTGGAGAGCGAGCTCGCGCGGCGATTCGAGGTCATCCGCTGGTTCGAGCTCCCCGTGCCGGCTCAGCAGCAAACGCTTGAGAAACGCGCGGCCGCGATACGGGCGGTCGTGACCGGTGGCCATATCGGCTGCCCAAAAGAGCTCATGGTGGCCTTGCCCGCGCTGGGCATCATCGCGATCAACGGCGTGGGAGTCGATAAAGTCGATCTCTCGCTCGCCCGGGCTCGCGGTGTGCGCGTGGTGAGGACCCCGGGTGTGCTGGCCGATGATGTGGCCGACCTGGCGGTCGGTCTGGTCATCGGATTGCTGCGGGGAATACCGGCGGCGGATGCGTTCGTGCGGCGGGGCGAGTGGGAGAAGGGGGGCTGGCCTCTGGCACGCAAGGTGACCGGCCGGCGTTTCGGGATCCTGGGGTTGGGCGAGATCGGGTCGGCCATCGCGAGCCGATTGGCACCCTTCGGTCCGGTAGCCTACAGCGGTCCACGGCGTAAGCCCGTTCCGTATCCCTTTCATGCTGGGGTGCTGGAGCTCGCAAGGGCCTCGGACGTCCTGGTGATCTCCTGCCCAGCGAACGAGTCGACGCAGCATCTCGTCGGCGCCTCTGTGATCGATGCGCTGGGGTCGCAAGGCTACCTGGTCAACGTCGCGCGAGGCTCGATCGTCGATCAGGGAGCGCTCACCGCGGCGCTCGCCGCGGGCAGGCTTCAGGGAGCTGCTCTCGATGTCTTCGAGGACGAGCCGCATGTGCCGGGAGCACTCCTCGCGAGCAACCGCGTCGTACTGACTCCTCACATCGCGAGCGCGACTGTGGAGGTTCGCGCCGAGATGGCGGATCTCATTCTGCGCAATCTGGACGCGTTCATGAGCGGGACGCCGTTGGCGGCGCCCGTGGTATAGGTAGGTCTTCAGCAGATCGAGGTATGGGTCGATGGCCAGGAAATCCCTGCGACAATTGCTCCAGGAGTCCACGGCGTGTGTCGTGGCACCGTGTGTGTATGACTGCGCATCGGCCCGTGCGGTGGAGATGGTGGGCTTCCCCGCGATGATGCTCAGCGGCGGGGAGGTCTCGATCGCCATGAACGGCGTGCTGGACTACGGTTTCACCAACCTCACCGACATCGAATGGATCACCAGCCGCATCAGCCAGACCTCGCCGCTGCCGCTGGCGGCGGACATCGAGAACGGCTACGGTGGCCCGCTTGCTGTGTACCGGGCCTGCAAGCGAATGGCGCGCGCAGGTGCCAGCGCGCTGCAGCTGGAAGACTCCGGCGACATGGAAGAGTCGACACGGTTGCTCCCGCGCGAGCGCTACTACGAGAAAGTGAAGGCGGCGCTCGCAGCGCTGGAGGGCACGGACTGCATTCTCATCGCCCGCACGAATGCCGACCCGAAAACGGAGCTCGATGAAGGGATCGAGCGATGCCGCAAGGCCGTCGAGCTGGGCGCGCAGATGACCACCGTCGTGAAGCTGAACAACCTGGAGGATGCTCGCTACGTCGCGCGCAAGGTGCCCGGCTGGAAGATGTATCCGGACGTCGCCGGCCGCGACGGCGTGGCGGAGGTCACCGTGGAGGAGATCTATCCGCTCGGATTCAACTTTCTGACCATGCACTATCTGTTGAAAGCCGCCATGGACGGCATGCTCGAGCATGGCAAGCACAACTTTGCTCAGCAGGGTTGCCTCTACACCTGCGACAAGCAGGACGCCACGGGCATTCGTGGCATGAGCGCCACCCCCTTGTTCGATCCGCAGTCCTACATGGAGCTGGAGGGCCGCTTCAGCGGCCGGCGCAAGGAGTACACCATCGTCGGCAACGAGGTCGAGGACTACCCGCCGGGGTTCGTCAGGACCCCGATCACGGAGCGGTTCTGATCGTCGCCGCCGCCGCGCTGGTGCCGTGCGCACCTGCAACGGCGCCCGCGGCCGGGGTCGCGGCCCCGGCGCTGGCTCCCTGCGCAGCCGCAACGGCGCCCACGGCCGGCGCCGGCCGCTTCGATCAGGCGCCCTGGCGCAATTGGCGGTACGGGCGGAAAGCCACCAGCAGCAGCACGAACATCAGGGGCGCGGCCACCGCGACCACGATGGCGAGCGAGTAACGGATATCCTCGGGACGCCTGAACACCCGATCGGTGATCAACCCGACCACGACGGAGCTGAAGAACAAACCCACGAGGGTCGTGAACGTGATGTACAGGGCGGTGATCTGGGCGCGTGCCCGATTGGGCACGATGAGCTGGATGGCCGTTCCGGCGCAGGCGTAGGGCATCATGCTCAGGAAGAGGGCGGGGGCGAGCAGCAGCAAGGCCAGCGTGGCATTGGGCATCAGGGGCGCGAGGGCGCCGAACAGACCGCAGCCGACGAAGCCAAAGGCGGCAACCTTGAGGTGAGCATCGAGATGGCCGCGCGCGGCGAGCCGGTCGCTCAGCGCGCCGGAACAGTACACCCCGCTGGTCCCGAACACGATCAGCATCAGTCCAAAGCTCACCCCGATCTGTGCCGGGTTCCAGTGGTAGGTGCGCTGCAGGAAGGCGGGTGTCCAGATAAAAAAGGTGTACGACACCAGGTTCACCATGGCGAACCCGGCAAACATCGGCGCGAGCGCTGAGCCCCGCGAGCGGACGACCCCCAGGACCTCGCGCACCGGCAGAGGAGACGCTCCACCGGGACCGATCCGGGCCGGCTCCTTCTGGAGCAGAAAGAAAGGGACCAGCAGCACCACGGGCAGCCCGACGATGATGAACGCGGCCTGCCAGGGGGCGAGTCCTCCCAGGCTGACACTGTGAAGCGCTGCTGCCGTCGACAGCCATTGCAGCAGACCCCCGCCGATGATGAAGGCCAGCCCCTGGCCCACCGGCGCGCTCATGAAGAACGCGGCCACCGGACGACCGAGGCGCTCCGGTGGAAACAGGTCGCTCAACATCGACAGACCCGCGGGCGTGAGGCTCGCCTCGCCAACGGCCACCCCGATCCGGGTCAGAAACAATTGCGTATAGCTGCGCGCCAGCCCCGAAAGGCAGGCGAGCACACTGAACAGGCCGATGCCGGTGGCGAGAATCAGGCGGCGCGGGTAGCGGTCGGCGAGCCGCCCGATCGGCACGCAGGCAATCACATAGAAGATGCCGAATGCCACTCCCTGCAGCATGCCGAAATGGGTGTCATCCAGGGCGAACGCCGCTTTGAGCGGCTCGACCATGAGATTGATGACCGTGCGATCGAACTGCGAGCCGATCGATGCGAGTGCCAGTAGTGCCGCCACCGCCCAGCCGCGCGCTGCGTTGGGCCAGATGAGGCTCGCCGGGGAGGAAGCAACGGAGCTCTGCATCGGCTGGCGTTTCAGGGGCTCGAGACGATGCGCTAGTCTAGGGGAACGCTTCGAGATGAAGCTACCGGGTCGCATCTTCGAGCAGGGTTGACCCCAGTGCTGCAACTGACGAAAAAGGAGCCCGAGCTGGAAGCGGTCGTTTCTTCACGAGACGATCCGGTGCTCCTGCATCAGGCCGACGGGCCAGTGACCGCGCTCGCCTACAACTGGCGCGCTGCGCGGCTGGCGTTCTGCGTCGGCGGCTGGGTTCACGAGCTGGCCGGCAATCGCAGCGAGCGCGTATTCCGCCAAGGGTTCTCCGGAAGCACCCTCGTCCGCTACGACTGCGAGGGCAGGCTGCTCGGAACCGCCGGCACGGAGCAGCCGCTGGTGAGAATGCTGGAGGACGGTAGCACGCGCGAGCTGATCGCCAGCACGTACAAGGGCGAGCCGCTGGAGGATATCCGCGGCATCGTGGGGCACTCCAGCGGGATGCTCCATTGCAGCGACGCACGCACCGGCGGCAGGCCTGCACGGATCTACCTGATCAACGGCGAATCCAAGGACATCGTCTCGGTTTCTGAGGCGATCGGCAGTCCCGGGTCGTTGTGCTACTCCGAGGACGAGCGTTATCTCTATGTCGCGGAGCCGCGGAGCGGCCGCATCATGCGCCTGACGATCCTGCCGAGCGGCGAGCTGCAGTACCGCTGTTTGTTTGCGGAGGTGTCAGGCGGCGCTCACCCGGACGGAGAGCTGGCGGTCGACAGCCGGGGTCACCTCTTCTGGGGGAGCGGGGAGGGCGTGCACGTGTTCGACCGGGGTGGCAAGCACCTCGGCACCGTCGCCACTGACAGAAGCTGCGCGGCGCTGAGCTTCGCGGGGCGAGACCTCAAGACTCTGCTGTTCGCCGAGCACAGCCGGATCTGGAGCCTGCGCCTGAATCAGCCGGGCGCTCGGCCTGTCATCTAGCGCATCGAGGCGCGAGAGCTGACCCCATGACTGTGAAGAGCGTTCGCTACGAGGCCGGGTTCGACGATCTGCTCGATTCGCGGCAGGACGTTGTCAGGGTGGTGAAGGAAATCGGCTCCGCCGAGGGCCCTTCGTGGAACTCCCTCACTCAGTCACTGTTGTTCTGTTCGGTGCAGCCGGAGAAGCTATGCCGGTGGAGTGCGCGTGAGGGATTCGTTGTTCTGCGCAGCGACTCGAATATCGCCGCTGGAACCTGCTACGACGCTCAGTGGCGTATCGTGTGCTGCGAGCAGACCACGCACCGGATCGTACGGATGCACGACGACGGCAGCGGCTACGAGGTCATGGCGTCCCACTACGCCGATCGGGAGCTCAACGGACCCAACGACCTGGCGGTGCATTCCGATGGCGGGATCTATTTCTCTGACCCGAACTTCAGCCGCCGGGCAACCGCAATCAGCGCCATGTCCCAGACCCCGCAGCCGGTCCAGGGCATCTATCGCATCGATCCGCTCGACAAGAAGATCACGCTGGCCACGGATGCCTGCGGCAACCCCAACGGGTTGTGCTTTTCAGCGGATGAGAGCCTTGTGTACGTGGCCGATACCGCGCTTTCGCGCATACTGCTGTTCGATGTCGCATCCGATCGCACGTTCACGAACCGGCGGGTGTTCGCGACCACTCGCGGGAGCGGGCGCGGCGTGCCCGACGGGATCAAAGCCGACGCGCGCGGCAACATCTATTGTGCAGCACAGGGTGGCGTGCACGTGTTCAACCCCGCAGGAACCCGCCTCGGGATCATCGGCACCCCGGGAACCGACAATCTCTGCTTCAACCTGTGCTTCGGGGGCAACGACCTGCGGCAGTTGTTCCTGTGCTGCCTCGACGGGATCTACTCGGTTCGCCTCGCGGTGCCCGGTGCACACCTGATGCCCGCGGCCTCTCGAGTTGCGCGCTGAGAGGCGCGGTGCACACCCGTGCGCTGGAGACTCCGGTCAGGTCCCCTTGATATCCCGCGTCTGAGTGGCTTTGCGATGCGCTACTTCCTGCAGATAGATATCCGTGCGGTACAGCCTGGGGTTGCTCGTCATCTGCTCGGGCAGCGGCTTGAACGGATGCATCGATTCCAACAGCGCATTGCAGCGTGCCTCGACGCCCAGGCGATACTCCGGCTCCGCGACGATGTAGAGGTCATTGTGCAGGATGCCATCGAGCACAAAACGGGCGGCGACGAGAGGGTCCATCGGTCGGGCCGCCGCGGGGGTGGCGGCTGCGCCGGCGGTGAACGGCTGGCGTGGGCGTTGAGTACCTGCCGGCGGAGCACGCCGCGGCTGTGCGCCCGGCGCCACGGCAGGGGGTCCGTCGTTCTTCAATGCCGCGGGCCGATAGCTTTCGCTCTGGCCGATGTTGGTAGCCGTCAGGCCAGGCACGAAGCAGGACGTGCCGATGTTGGTGTTGCGCAGCTCCAAGCGCAGCTCCTCCATCAGCCCCACGGCGGCAATCTTCGAGACGGTGTAGATCCCTGCGCCGCTGCCAGGAAGAATACCGCTGGTGGAAGTGGTGGTGACGATCTGTGCGCCCTGCCTGGCCGCCAGCATGCGGGGCACGTAGGTGTGGATGCCGTAAATGGGGCCCCAGAAATTCACGCCCATGCCCCATTCCCAGTCCTTGTAGGTGCCGGTGCTGGCGGGCGCCTGCAGGCCGACACCGGCGTTGTTCACCAGAATGTGCACGGCCCCCAGCTTCTTCTCGATTTCATTGGCGACGCCGTCCCAGCTGTCGCGCTGCATGACATCGTGTTTGATCGCGAATACCCGCGGATCGTTGGCGGGAAACTGCTTGAGCGCATCGCCGATGTGCATCTCGTTGAGGTACCCGATGGCGACCTTCATGCCCGCTTCGTAGAACACTCGCGCGATCCCGAGGCCGATGCCGCTGGAACCGCCGGTGATGTAGGCAACCTTGCCTTTCACGTCCGTGATCGTCGGCGCCTGCGCCGATCCGACCTCAGGGGCACCTTCCGCCGCGGCTTCGCGCGTTCCCGCAGCGCCCAGCAGGCCGGCTGCGCCAGCCGCCGCCATGCCGCCGAGAATCTGCCGCCGGTTCAGTGTGTGGTCGTCCATATCGTGCCCCCTGCCGTCGTTTCGGCGCCCGATCATATCTGCTTTACGACGGCGCCGCCGCTGACGCACGGGCTCTGCGCAGGCGGACAGCCATTCCAACCACTCCGAGCACGATGAGCGCGGCGGCAATGATCTGGGCCTGCGTCAGCTCGAGGCCGAGCACGCTCATCCTGGGGTTGACGCGGATCAGCTCGATCGCCGATCGCTCCAGGCCGCACAGCAGCAGGTATACGCTGAACAGCCATCCCGGACGCATCGGCAGCTTGCGCAGGCGCCACAAAATGACGAACGCGAGCAGGCCCATCGCAATCTCATACAACGGCGTTGGATACACTCCCGGCGGCGCGAGGGTCTGCCCAATGACATTGTGGTCGTAGGTCTGGGCCCACAGTGCAGTGGGCAGCCAGTGTGGCTTCAACGCCATGTTCGCGGGTATGCCCCAATCGCCGTCGCCCGCGAGTTGGCAGCCGACTCGGCCGAGCGCATAGCCGAGCATCATCGCGGGCGCGAACGCATCGCAAGTGGCGAGCACCGGCAGTCGATGCCGGCGGAAGTAGAGCATGCCGCCGGCGACACCGAAGACCAGGCCGCCGAAGAAGTTGAATCCCTGGCGCGAGAAGATCAGGCCCCAGGGATCTGCGATGAAGTCGCGCGGCACTTCGAGCATGGAGAAGATACGAGCGCCGACGATGCCCGCCAGGGTGATCATCAACCCGAAGTCGACGACCAGCTCCTGTGGGGCGATCGGGACCTCGATGCGCTGGCCGTCCCGCCGTACGTGGCGTACCGCGAGGCCGATCTGGCCATTGCCGTGCCGGCGGCGCACTTCGAGCTTCGCGACGTGAATGGACAGCGCCGCGGCGCCCAGCACGCACAGCCCGAAGGTGGGCAGGGGCAGCGGCAAGTTGATGCCGGTGGCCGCCCTGACCAGGTCCTGCAGATAGGGAAATGACAAGTTCAGCCCCGCGAGCGCCGCAGCGGCGCGCTCGCTCCGATTTCAATCAGCCGCAGGCACATGGCCGGAGAGCAACGTCAGCTCCTCATCGCTCATGGCGCTCTGGGACATGATCCACTGGGCACGATGGTATTGCGCGGCCTCCACGAACACGCGGGCGGGAGAGGCCTGCCCCAGAAGGGGCGCCTCGGAGATCAGCCGGACGCCGATCCCATCGGCCAGGAACGCGTCCGCGAACGCCTGCGCGGAGGGGAAATCCGAAAAAGTGGTCAGATAGCGCCAGGCGGTGTCGGACACGGTCACGCCTCGATCAGCGAAGTTCCCCTACGATAACCTATTGTGTGCCGATACCGGATGCGAGCTGGCCAGGAAAGGCATTCGGGCTCGTGGGCCGCCGTGGCCGAGGGGGCGAGGCCGCTTGCGCATCCCAGGGGCCGCACAGCAGAATCCACCAGGCTCAAGAAGGACCGCAAGTGCGCAAACCCATGCTCAAATCCACGCTCCTGGCCCTGCTCGTGGCGCTCGGCGCCGTATCCATCGCCCAAGCCGCCGACACCTGGGTGGAGGGCAAGAACTACTTCCTGGTCGACCCCCCTCAGCGCACCAACGTCGCGCCCGGCAAGGTCGAAGTGCTGGAAGTGTTCTCCTATGGCTGCCCGGCCTGCAACGCCTTCGAGCCCTACATCAAGGAGCTGCGCCGCCAGCTGCCCGCGAATGCGCAGATGAACTATCTGCCCGCCTCCTTTCAGGTGGCGGAGGACTGGCCGATGTTCCAGCGCGCTTTTCTGACCGCGCAGCTGCTGGGGCTGGTGGACAAGACGCAGGACGCCATCTACGACGAGGTGTGGAAGTCAACGGACGCTCCTCTGTCGACGCTCGCCGCGCCCAACAGGCTGAAGAGCCCGCTACCGACGATCGAGGACGCGGCGAAGGTCTACAACCGCCTGACCGGCGTGTCGGTTGACAAGTTTCTGGCGACCGCCAAGTCCTTCACCGTCGATCTGAAGATGAAACAGGCCGATGCCCAGGTGATCGCCTACCAGGTCGACCAGACGCCCACCCTCATCGTCAACGGCAAATACCGCATCACCCAGGGATCGGCTGGCGGACCGAACCAGGTCATCGCGCTCGTGAAGTACCTCGTCACGAAGGAGACCAGGTCCTGAAGCAGCGGGGCTTGAGCTATCGCATCGTGAACGTCTTCACGCAGGGAGGCGATCGCCTCAGCGGTAATCCGTTGTGCGTGTTTGAAGACGGCAGCGCCCTGGACACGCAGGCGATGCAGGCGCTGGCGCTGCAGTTCAATCTGTCGGAGACGACCTTCATCCTGCCATCGTCGCGGGCGAGCGCCGGTGTGCGGATTTTCACGCCACGATATGAGATGCCCTTCGCCGGACACCCGACGTTGGGCACCGCGCACGTTTGCCGTGCGCTGGGGCGCGGCGGAGACGCGCTCACACTCGACATGCCTGCGGGGATCATTCCAGTCAAAGCCTCGGGAGGCAGCTGGACGCTGGAGGCGGCCGCCCGTGGTTGGCGCGAAGTCGAGGAAACTCGCTCACTGCTGGCGGACATGCTCGGAGTGGTGACGGCCGATATCGGCGAGCGGCCTCTGTGGGTCAACGCAGGTCGGGAGCAGATGGTCATACCGCTGACCAGCGAGGCCGCAGTGCGCAAAGTTGTCGTGCGCCCCGAGTTGCTCGCGCGCCTGCGCGGCGCCGACGGAGCCGGGATGGCCTATGTATTCGCTCAGGCGGGCGAGCATGCCTTGGCGCGCTTCTTCTTCACGCAAGGGGTGACCGCGCTGGAAGATCCCGCGACGGGATCGGCGGCAACCAACTTCGGCGGGTGGTGGCTGGCGATGGGACGGCCACTGCCGGCGTTCATCCGCATATCCCAGGGCGAGTACACCGGTCGGCCCTCGCTCCTGCACCTGCACGTCGATGACCAGCGGCGCATCTTCGTGAGCGGCGAGGTCATCGAGCTCGGACGCGGAACGATCGATCTGTAACGACGCGCGCCCGCTCCTCAGGCCGGAGCAAACTCGAAGTCGATCGGCACACCCAGGGTGTTCATCTCGCGCCCCAGCTCCGGCGTGAGCGTAAAGCCCCCCACGGCGGCGGTGTTGACCTCGACGAGCAGCCGTACCTGCCCACCCTCGGACTGAATGCGACGAAAGAAATCGCGATGGGGCCGCATGAACCGGGTCGCGCAGACCGAAAGCGCCCGTCCCAGAACGGTCTTCGCCATCTCGCTGAGAGTCTCGGTCGCACCGCCCGTGGGCGTGAGTGCGAGACCGGGGATGTAGCTGTGGACGGAGATGTCGGCGGGCCACGATCCAGGGTTGAGCGTCGCGAGCCAGTAGGTTTCGGTGTAAACCGAGCCGCCGGCGCCGGACTTGCGGGGCTCACCCGCCTTGAAGCAATGCTCCGCCGAAATCTGCAGCTGGGCCGAAATCTCCTCGGGGTCCATCGAGGGATGCCGGATACGCAGCACCAGCTCGAACGCTTGCGGCTGCGGCTCGGGGAGTTCGCGCGCTTCCATTCCAGGGTCTCCAATGGCGGCAAGAAAGTGGCTGCGTCGCAGAGCAGAGCACGAATGCAGCGGCTGCCGCAAGCACAGTGGAGTCGATGCGGCGCGCTGCCCGATCCGCTCGCCACCCGCTCCGCCGGGCTGGCGCTAGGTCGGCCGATGCGCTCGCTGCCCGATCCGTTCATTGCGACGGACTCCGCAAATGCCCGCGGTCGCGCTCCTGATCGCGCCCGAGTTGCGCATAGAATGCGGCCGCCTGCTGTAGCCCGATTGCAGAATGTTGCCCGCGTCCCGTGATGGGCAGCGCTTTCTGCCAGCGGGTAAGGAGCGTGGTTTTGCCTGCTGAGGTGTCCATGGAAGCGCCCGCGCAAGAGGCCACTGAGCCGACAACCCCAGCCCCGCGCAAGCCTCTGGGGCTGATTGTGGCGTTCGTCCTGGTGGCGGGGGCTGCGGTTGCCGCAGGACTCTACGTCCGCTGGCTCGATCAGCAGCGCCAGCTGCTGCAGACGCAAGTGTCCCAGGCAGAGCGGCGGAACCTGGATCTGCGCGAGGCGCTCACGCGAGCGGAGGTCGCCCTGCAGGAGAAGCAGGCTGCGCTGGCGACCCGGGATGTGGCGCTCGCGG
>Ga0070681_10001989_pt1 | contig 18487 bp, 15 predicted proteins | sample KBSC83BmetaG_FD_65650 | JGI IMG/M metagenome (GOLD analysis project Ga0070681, IMG submission 65650) | Corn rhizosphere microbial communities from Kellogg Biological Station, Michigan, USA - KBS C8-3B metaG | ecosystem: Host-associated > Plants > Roots > Rhizosphere | place: USA: Michigan... | reverse complement strand
TGTCTACTGCTTGGGCGAGGGAATAAATGAAAGGTTCGTGAGCATAGGGACGCTCGATTACCGGCATGATCCAACGCCAAAGCAGTTGTGGCTACGGATGCGCCTATTCGCCGAAGATCTCACGAGGCTGGGCTACAGTCGGAGAAAATTGAAAGGCGCGCTGACGCGAGCTGGATCTTGGACGCCTGTGACCTGCGAGGAAACAGGTGATGGGCGACGCCTAGTTGAGATCCAACAGGACACTCAGACGGCCTATCAGCACAGAGCGCTAGAGAAGCTAAACGAACTTAGCGCGCAGGTAAGGCCAGCGCTTTGGAGGAGCGTGACAGCGTACCCGCCTTACCGCAAATATTACGTCTATTTCAACACCGGCACCCAGACGGTCCTGCATCAGCTCCTCACGATCTACCTTGCCACCTTCTGGTTCGGCTCGATTACCCGATACAAGCCAGAGAGCTGGGCCGGCATTCTGGAAAGCCCGTTAGGCCCGTTCGTCAATGAGTTCTTCGCGAACCAACCCTCGCAATTCCTCTACTTGATGGCTTCAGAGTTCATCGAGCAGGAGCTTGCGAGGGCAGCCATAACGTGATGGTTGAGCAAATGATTGCGCCGTCAGTCGCCCGCTTTCATAACCCGCATTCGCGGTTCAGCCGGCTGACCATGTTGGCCGCTGTGGCAGTTCTGGAGCGGCTCACACACGCCGGTCTTGATGTCTACCATCTGGAGCTAGGGCTTGAAGGCACTGGCGCGGGTGAGGGGAGCGGGCTCGGAAAGCGCTCAGCTACGCTTGCCCAATTCGCTGTAGCGAACCCCCAATTCGTAACGGTTAGCGGGTCCAATCTATGGGATGCACTCGTCGAGCGAGCTGCTGAGATAGCCGCGCGTTTGCAAACGACAACTTGGACCAACTCGGTAGAATATCCGCCCGATGCAACAAAGCTTGTCCGCGCACTTGAACGTGACGGGTATGTGCTGAGGGACGGCGGGCTCGTGCGCTCCTTACCAGAGTTTGTTGACCTACCCAGCGCTGACGACGAGGTCCATAGGCTCCTTGATCAGTTTGGCATGGCGACGGCGCGGGGGCACCTCAATCAAGCCATCCAGGCTCACAGTGATGGCCAGTGGGCCGCTGCGAACAGTCAGCTTCGTACCTTCCTCGAGTGCCTATTGGATGACATCGCGGGCCGATGCGATCCAGAAGCGTCCACGAACGCAAAGAGCAGCCATGGGCGGCGAGCGCTATTGGCGGCCACGACCCCAGCGTTTCTATATCGCGAATTAAACGAATGGGCTGACAACGGTACGGGATTTGTAAATGGCCTGTTCAGCCGGCTGCATCCGGAAGGCAGCCATCCCGGCCTCTCAAGCGACGAGGATTGTACTTTTCGCCTGCACACCGTGCTCATAGCCGCACGGCTTTTTCTGCGCCGATTGGTCGCGCGCCGCTAGAAGCCTAGGCGGTGACCCAGGCTCGCAAAATCACTGAGCACAAAAATAGGAAAAACCCCAATATACCTATAACGCCTGCGGCAGTTTGCGCTTCGATCCACTCAAGGGCATTGACTGAACATTGAAATGGAAAAAGGACAAGCTTGTAGACAAGCATGCCAATAACCATGCCGAGCGCAAGTAATATCAATGCCGCACCGACCGCCAAGATGGTCTTGCCCCACCATGACTCTGGGGTTTGTGACCCGATATTCAACCACAAAATATCCAGAGGAACTGCGGTCCTAATTGCAAAGAGCAGGATAACTATTCCCGCTACCGCAATGAACAAGACAGCCTGAAATTCTACCTTAGCTATCTCGTCATTTATTTCTGCCTGAGATGCATCGCGTCTTACCCAGGCCTTCGGGGTCATAGCTCGCATTATTCGCGCAAAGAAGCGTTCGCGGAGCTTCTTGAGGTTCTCTAGCTTGATCGCCTCAACAGCTAGTAAGAACGTCCCCGCCACTTCAAGAACGTCGCAGATAACTTCCGCTGCTAGATGTTCGACCGCCACAGAACACCTCCCAGCAGGCTCATTGTGAGTTCTCAGTCTAGATGCGGGGAGCTTTTCCAACCATGACATTCCTGGTATGGCGCGCCACCATTGCTGCCACCAATTATCCGACTGCGTCGTCGCTGGGTTCCCCCACAGACCTGTGGTACACATCGCCTAGCACAGCTCGTGTACAACCTTGCCCTAAGCTATTGATTTCCCCATGCTGCTGACCGGTTTCGGTCCGTCCCCTAGGGGACGCCACGCTCGCGAGAGCTTCTCATCCTCGAGGACCGTGGCTGCTCGCCGCGCCGGCAATCCAGCCGGCGTTGCCGCCGGTGACATGAGGCGGGCCCCACAAGGGCGGCTCAAAAATACAAAATTTAGCTAAACAAATAAATAGTGAGAAAATTGATCTTGGGTTACTTGGAAGTTGTTATCATATTTCCGGATATTCCCTATCTAGCTAAATAAATAAATGTTGACCGCAATTTCATCTTCGGCGAAGCATCCCCACAACAAAAAGCGAGTGAAAATCGCTGAACGCTCTCTGGGAGGGGGTGGCCGCCCCCATCACCCAGAGAGAGGTCATTGTGAGCACCACACGTCCCGATAGCCTGAAGCTTCCGCCGCTGACGTCCTACAGCCTGACGGGCGGCGTCGACAGCATCCTCGCCACGCAAGACAACAACCAGTTCGTCGCCTTCGTCGGCGGAGCCATCGACGATCCCGGCGATACCACCCTCAATCCCGGCGACAACCTGACCGGATTCGGCGCGCACAACCTCCTGTATCTCGTGAGCGATGCCGGTGCGGACGGCGAGAGCGCGCTGCCGACCGGCGTCACCGTTTCAGGCATCCAAACCGTCCAGATCATCGCCAACGACACCTACACCGCCGATGTCAGCAGCGGCTGGACCGGCCTCGAGGATCTCTATATCCGCGAGACCTTCAACGCGCCGATCACGGTGAACACCGGGGCTCTCGACCTCGCGGTCCATGTCACCGTCGATCCCGCCAAGCTGACCGGCCATGCCACCGCCGTGACGCTGCTCGGCAGCGGCACCGTGACGCTCGATGCCGCCCATGCCCTGTCCAACCTCAAGACGATCGACGCCTCGGGCTTCACCGGGACGCTGACCGCCGACCTGACCGGCGACAAGCTCGCCTATAAGGGCGGCTCGGGCGACGACACCGTCATCATCGACAAGGCTCCGGCGCGCGGCACCCCGCTCGATGGCGGGGCCGGCGCCAACACCCTCAAGCTCGGCGCCGACCATCTCGCGATCCTGACGCCGACCGCGATGGCGAACCTGCACAATTTCCAGACGCTGCAGCTGGCCAGCGGCTTCACCGAAGGTCAGACGCTCGACCTCTCCCCTGTCGCGCCGTTCTTCCCGCAGATCGACATCGAGGCAGGCGCCACCGACCTGACCGTCGATACCGGCCAGGCCGGGCGGGTCAGCGTCGGCGGCAGCGGCTCGCTGAGCTTGAACGCCGCCAACGCGGTGTCGCTGACCGCGGTCGACGCTTCGGGCGACTCGGGCTCCGTCACCGCCGACCTTTCGGGCGACAATGCCGCCTACCAGGGGGGTTCCGGCAATGACCTGGTGACCATCGATCACGATCCCGCCGCTTCACTCGACGGCGGTGCCGGCGCCAACACGCTGCGGATGAGCGGCGCCACATTCAGCCAGCTGACCCCGTCGGGCCTGTCGCATGTGACGAATTTCCAGACGCTCGACATCGAGGGCCGCCTCGCCAACGGGCAGGTTCTCGACCTCGCCGCCGCCTCGCCAGTCTTCGACAATCTCGTGGTGGCGGGCGCCGGCGATCTGGCCCTCGATTTCGATCAGGTCGCTGGCCTCGGCGCGGTGACCGTCTCCGGCAACGGCACCCTGGCCCTGAACGCCGCCAACGTCGCTTCGCTGTCCGCGATCGACCTGTCCGGGGTTTCGGGCACCGTCACCGCCGATCTGCGCGGCGACAATGCCGCCTACAAAGGCGGGGCGGGCAACGACCGCGTGACCATCGATCACGATCCGGCCGCCGCGATCGACGGCGGCGCGGGCGTCAACACGCTCCAGCTTGCTGCCAATGAGGTCGACGGCCTGACCGCCGCCGGCATGTCGAAAGTGACGAACTTCCAGACGCTCGACATCACTGGCGGCTTCGTCAACGGTTTGGCGCTGCATCTCGCCGGTGCCGACGCGGCTTCTTTCGGCACCATCGACATCGAGGCGGGGGCCGCGAGCAATCTCGCCATCGATTTCGGCCAAGCCCCGGCCCTGACCTCGGTTACCCTGTCGGGGGGCGTCGTCAATACCAGCGATACCATCAATCTCAGCGGCACCAACGCCAGTTTCCTGGGCGGCGCGGAACTGGACCTCGTCCAGATCGACCATGCCCCGACCGGCCAGGCGATCGACGGCGGCGCCAGCGGCTCGGCCAATTTCCTCGAGCTGGTCGGCGACCACATCGATCTCGGCACCTTCACCGCGAGCTCGCTGGCGGGCGTCAAGAATTTCAACGGCCTCGACATCCACGGGACCTTCCTCGACGGCAAGACGTTCAATGCCGCTCCCATCGGCGGCTTCTTCACCCAGTTCGAGATCCAGGGCTCGGACGCCGTCACCGGTCCGGACGCCCAGGGCATCGCCATCATCAACGCCCCGTCTTCGCTGGGGCTGAAAATCGTCACCTCGCCGGGCGCTCCGGTGACCTATGACGGCGGCACCACGCCCTCGATCACGCTGGAAACCCTGACCAAGGGCGCCGACGTGACCGCCGCCATCATCAATCACACGGCGGCCAGCGTCTCGATCCAGAGTTTCGAGGACGATCTGTTCAACGCCACCAACCATCTGGCCGCCAATTTCAGCAATGCGACGTCGCTGACCATCACCGGCTTCGCCAATCTGGACATGACGGGCAGCAGCCTCGCCAAGGTGACCCGGATCGACGACAGCACCGCCCACGGCACCCTGACGGTCGACATCTCCACATCCGGCGAGACCGTCAAGCTCGGTTTCGGCGGCGCCGTCCTCGGCAATGCAGTGGCCGGCACGGTCGTCGATTTCGCCGTGACCGGCGTGGCCGAAACCAATGGCACGAGCGCGCTGGGCGGCGCCCTGGCAGCCGGCGCCGACCTGGCCTCGTCGCTCGATGCGGCGATGACCGGCAAGGGCCATGTGTCCTGGTTCGAATTCGCCGGCAACAGCTTCATCGTCGAAGACGTGTCGGGGGGTGCCCACTTCAGCGCCGGCTCCGACATGATGGTGGAACTGACCGGCCTGCATGACCTGTCGAACGCGCAGTTCAACACCGCCCACTCCATCCTTCTCTGAGGACGGAGCCGTCACGGACCCCCCGGCCCGGCGGGCCGGGGGTCTTTTTTGGTGCGGCTTTTCGCCCGGCCTCGCCCCGTCGATACCTAACCTATTGATCTTTCTCGGCGCGTCTGGTCAGAGTAGGCCTCCCCAAGGGACGCCAGCGCAGAGATCCCGCAATTCTCCGGTGCCCGGCACGCCAGCCGTCATAGCCGCGTGCCACGATTTGCCGGTGGCAGCGTTCTTTCCGCTACGGACGATCCATGCACTTCGTGGGCGAGCCGGTCGGGTCCGAGCCCCAGGGCTTTGGCCGCGGCGCATGCTCCAACTGTCGGAACAACCAAGGATAGGTAATGTGAAGGCGCCTAAAAAGAACGACTTCGACGAGCGTGCGACGACCGCGTCGGAGGCCAAGAAAGCCCAAATCGAGAAGTTTCGCGCGAAGCTGGCGGCACCCGATCCGGCGCAGGCCGAACGCAAGGCGGCACGCGCCGCGTTGATTGCCGAGCGCGAGCGCCGCGCTGCGGCGCGCGAGGCCGAGCGCGAGGTCGCCGCCGCCCAGCGTGCCGCCGAGCAGGACGCCGCCGCCGTTGAGGCCGCGGCGCAGGCGGAGCGCGAGGCCGCCGCCCAGCGCGAAGCCGAGGCGGCCCGCTATGCCGAGTTCGTCGCCGAGCAAGAGCGCGCCGTCGCCCTCAAGGCCGAGCAGAAGGCGAAACGCGACGCCCGCTACAGCGCGCGCAAGGCAAGAGCCTAGCGCCGCTCGGCTAGGGGCGAAACACCGCGCGCACGGCCCGGCTCAATTCTTATGGCCGGTGATGACGTCGTAGACGTTGCAGGCGATGCCCGTCGCCTCGTAGCCGTCCTTGCCGGTTGCCTGGGCGATCGCGAACATCTGCGAGGCGAGGCCGACAAACGGCATCGGCACCTCCATCTCGCGCGCCATGTCGAGCCCGAAGCCCACGTCCTTCGGCATCCAGGACTTGCGCGGCTTGTACTTGCGGCTCACCACGGTTTCCATGATGCGCCGGCTCGCCACCGAATCCTGCTGCGAGTTCTTCATGATGGTCTGGAAGGTGGCCTCGTCGAGACCGCCCTTCCTGAGCCAACAACAGATCTCGACGAGGCTGAGATGCTGGACGGCGGCGAACATCGCCATGGCGTTCTTGACGAGCTTGGCGTTGCCGAGCTCGCCGACGTGAAGGATCGACTTGCCCATCGCCTTGAAGATCGGCTGGTGCTCGTCGAACAAGGCCTGGGAGCCCGAAAGCCACAGCGCCAGCTGACCGGCCGCCGCGACCTCCTCGACACCGCCGGCGGACGCGTCGACGACAGCCCAGCCCTTCTGGCCGAGCGCATCGCTGACGCCGACGATGGTGTCCTTGTCGATGCTGCTGAAGTCGATCCATACCTTCGCGCCGGTGGTCGCCTCGGCGAGCCCGCCCTTGCCGAGGCCGACGGTCCTGACGGCATCGTTGTTCGGCAGCATCGAGAGCACGAGCTCCGAGGATTCCGCCACGTCCTTGGCTGAATCCTTGAACTGTGCGCCTTGATCCTCCAGTCCCCGGGCCTGCTCGCGCCGGAGATCGGTCACGACCAGGCGATAGCCCGCCTTGATCAGGTTGGCCGCCATGCCGCTGCCCATGCCGCCCGTACCGATGAAACCCAGGGTCTTCATGCCTCACACTCCCTCGACGAAGCCACGCGGCTTCCTCACCTAGAGAAGGTTGGTGACGATGGTCTTTTCCTGCGTGTAGCTCAGCAGGTCGGAGAGATCGCCTTCCTTGCCGATGCCGCTCGATTTGTAGCCGCCGAACGGGATGCCCGGCGGCCGGCCGCCCGCACCGTTGATCCACACCAGGCCCGACTGCACCTGTTTCGCCGTCTTGTTGGCGCTCGTGAGGTCGTTGGTCCAGATATTGGCGGTCAGGCCGTATTCGGTCGCATTGGCCTCGGCCATCATCGCGTCGAAATCCGTCCAGCGGAACAGGCTGACGACCGGGCCGAAGATCTCCTCCTTGGCGATGCGCATCTTCATCGAGACGTTGGTGAACACGGTCGGCTCGACGAAATAGCCCTTGTTGAAAGCGCGCTTGCCGCCGGTAGCGAGATTGGCGCCCTCGCTCTTGGCCGAATCGATGAAGGCCAGGATGCGCTCGAACTGCCGCTTGTTGTTGACCGGCCCGATCACGGTTTTCTCGTCGCGTGGATCGCCGATCTTCAGCTTCTCGACCTTGACGACGAGTTGCTCGATGAAGCGGTCGTAGATCTTGTCATGCACGAAGACGCGCGAATTCGACTGGCAGGACTGGCCCATGGAGCGCGCGAGGTTCATGCCCTTGATGCAGCCGGTCGTCGCCTTGTCGAGATCGACGTCGGGGAAGACGATCATCGGATTTTTGCCGCCGAGCTCCAGCGACAGGCGCTTCATATGGTCGGCGGCCTCGCGCATGATCGCCTTGCCGGTCGGCACCGAGCCGGTGAAGGCCACGCGCATGATCTCGGGATGCCTGACGATGGCGCTACCGCAGGTGTGGCCGAGGCCGGTCACGACATTGACCAGGCCCGGCGGCAGCAGCCCGTCGAACAGCTTGCCGAATTCGAGCGCCGAGAGCGACGTCGTCTCGCCGGGCTTGAGGATCACCGCATTGCCGGCGGCCAGCGCCGGGGCGATCTTGGCGGCGAAGCGATAGGGGTGGTTGAACGGGATGATGCGTCCGACCACGCCGAAGGGCTCGCGCACCGAATAGCAGACGATGTCGTCGCCCGCCTCGAAGGTCGTGCCCTTCAGCTCCGAGGCCAGATGCGCGAAATAGCGGATCTCGTCGGGCGCCTTCTCGGCATCGCCCAGCATGCCGGTATAGGGGTTGCCGGAATCGATCGTGTCGAGCAGGGCGAAGCGCTCGACATGCTCCTTCATGCGGTCGGCAAGCTCGAGCAGGATGCGCTGGCGCTTCTTCCAGCTATAGGTGCGCCAGACCTTGAACGCCTCCTTGCCGGACTGGACGGCGTCGTCGATATCCGCCTCCGCGGCATGCGGCACGGTGGCGATGACCTCTTCGGTCGCGGGATTGATGCTCTCGACCACCTGGCCCGAGCGTGCGGGCTTCCACTCGCCGCCGATGAGCATCTTGCAAGCCGCGACGGTTCCTGCCTCCGGAATGTTGATGCCGTCCATGCCGCGTCGCGCTCCTTCCAAGGGTGGTGAATCAGCCTGTCGAAAAAGGGCGCGCAGCGGCACCCCTCGAGCATCGACTTTGATATACGGACCGATGTGCCCGCACAACCGGTCTGCCCTTTCGCCCTAAGTTCTTGATTCTCCGGGCCGGCGAATCACGGGTTTTTGGCCAAAATCCGGCCGACCCTCGTCCGGTCTCAAGCCTTCGAGAGGTTGAGAACCGACGGCACGAACAGCTCTTCGGGGCGCAGCGGCCGGTCGATCAAGGCTTGCGTCTGCGCATAGCGGATAAAGGTCTCGAGGACGTGCCGGTTCGGCGGCAGGTGATAGCTCCAGTAATCCTCCCCCAGCAGCGATTTCATGCGCTGATATTCGGCATTGGCCCACGGCAAGATCGTGCTGTTGCGGAAGTCGATCATCGCCTTCGCCGCGAGGAAGGCCTTGAAGACGCTGACCGGCAGCCAGGGATTCTCCGCCACCAACGAGCGCCGGATGCCGACCACATGCATGATCGGGAAGATCCCCGTCTTCTTGAAATAGGCGAGTTCGACGGCGGCATAGTCGGGAAAGAGCTGCGCGACTTGCGGGCAGGGAGCCCGGCGCGAAAAGCAGGACGGCGCGCGCGGGCTGATGATGGCATCGAGCTCGCCCTTCTCGAGCATGTCCGACAGGGTGCGGTCCGACGGCACCACCTGCCAGTCGATGCTCGGCGGCAGGCGGATCTCGGTGCGCTCCTCGCGACCCGGCTCCTCGAGGCCGCCGGTGCGCCAGTGCACCGCGGTGATGTCGACGCCGTATTCGTCCTGCAGGATGCCGCGCACCCAGACGTTCGCCGTCTGCTGGAACTCCGGCAGGCCGACCAGCTTGCCGCGGAGATCCTCGGGCTTGGCGATACGGTCGCTGCGGACATAGACCCCGGAATGGCGGAACATACGCAGCGGGAAGACGGGAATGCCGACATATTTCGAATCGCCGCGGGCCGTGGTCAGGGTGTGCGTGCACAAGGACATCTCGGCGATGTCGAACTCCTCGAAGCCGAACAGCCGATGAAAGATCTCGGGTGCCTCGAGCAGCACGTGATGGGTGTCGCAGCCCTCGATCTTGACGCGCCCGTCATAGAGAGGGGCCGTTCGATCGTAGTAGTTCGTCGCCAGGCTTACTCGCAGCATCCGTCCCCCGTTCCGCCCGCTTTTCCGGCTCCCGGCCTAATTGACGTTGAGCCCCTGCTGACGCATCAGCTTCTTCGTATAATCGGTCGCCGCCGTCGGCGTCTCGACCAGGTTCGTCATCAGCTGGTCGACATCGGCCGGCGATTGCGGCGTGAAATCGTCGCTGATCCGCTTGCCCTGGGCAATGAACTCGGGATCGGACGAGGCCTGGACGAAGGCGGCGCGATAAGCGGCGCTGACGGCCTCCGGCGTGCCCGGCGGCAGGGCGACCCACTTGTCCATCGAGCACAGGCTTTCCCAATATTTGAAGGCCTGCGCCGCCAACGGGTCGGCGATCTTGCCCGCCATGGCGTCCGAGAAGAGCGGCAGGTCGCCGAGGTCGGCGCGCGCCGTCATCTTGCCCGCGACGAACGAGCCGGTCTGGTAGAACGGCCGGTTCTTGCCGCTCTCGAGCATCTTCTGCAGCTGGAACATATTGCTCGTCGCGGTCATGTCGACTTCGCCGCGGTCGAGCGCCAGCATGACCTCGTTGGTGCCGGGATAGCCCGACACCCAATGCGCGTTCCAGCCGAGGAAGGCGATGCCCCATACGGTCATCTGCATGCCGTTGCGCGGCAGGGCTTCGTTCGAGCCCATGATCACCGGGGCGGCCGATTTGTCGGCAAGCCGCGCCGCCGCCTGCTTGTCGATGATGAGCACCGAGCCGCCGCGTCCGACGCCGCCGATCAGGCGAAATTTTGCCGGATCGTATTGCGCATTGGGCTGGCGGTAGTTCATCGGGTCGGCGACCGAGGCGGAGCCCATCACGATGGTGAGCCCGTCCGGCTTTGCCTGCTGCGCGACATAGTTCATCGCCGTGATGCCTTCGGCCCCGGGAACGTTGCGCACGATCAGCGACGGCTTGCCGGGCAGGTAGCGAGCGAGGAAGGTGGCGATGATCCGGCCGGATGCGTCGGTGCCGCCGCCGGGCGCCGAGCCGATGATCATGGTGACGGCCTGGCCTTTGAAGGAGGGGCCGTCGGCTGCGTCGGCCGCAGCCGGCCAGCCGAGGGCGAGCGGCAGGAGACTGGCCAGGATCAAATCCAGAAGACGGGTGCGGCGGCGCATCGGCTTGTCTCCTCTGCAGGCTAGGCGGACGGCGTCGATACGCATGGGCTGCCGCTCACTCGGTGCCGACGATATGGTCGAACTTGGCCGCGATGTCGGACACGTTGCTCATGACCTTCTCGACATAGGCCTGGGTCTGCTCGCCGGGCCGTGACAGGAGGTCGAGCTTGGCGCTGCGCATGCGGGCGCGGAAATCCGGGTCCTTCAACGTATCGTCGAAGCTGCGGCGCAGAAGCGCCAGCCGGTCGGGCGGCACCCCCGGCGTCGTGAAGACGGAGCGGCCGACATATTGCTGGACCTCGAGCAGGTCGACGAGGGCCTTGTCCTCGGGCTTCGACACCAGCTCGGGAAAGCTCGGCACGGCCGGCAAATCCTCGATCTTCGGTCCGAACTGCAGCAGGTAGCCGAGGCGGTGGTCGCGGATCCAGTCGGGGCGCTGCGCATTCCAGCTGTCCCATTGGTTGGTGCGGCCGAACACCTCGCCGCGCTCCATGGCGATGTTGACCTCGTTGCCGCCGGCATAGCCGCCGATGATCTTGAACTTGGTGCCGAGCAGGGCGTTGACCAGTTTGGGCTGCATGCTGAGCGCGCTGCCCTTGCCATTGGCGCCGAGCAGGACCTGGATCCTCTTGGCGTCGTCGAGCGTCGCGACCCCGGTCGATTTGAACACGGCCAGGATATCGGTCATCGTCGTTACGGTGCCGACCCAGTCGAGCTCGGATGGACGGAAGCGGACCTGTTCCGGCGTCAATGCGGCGGTCAGCACGAAGCCGGCGCTGCACATCGCGAAATAGGTGCCGTCCTTTGGTGCGACGTTGAAGATGTAGTTGGCCGCGCCGACGCCGCTCGCGTTCGGCATGTTCTGAACGACGATGTGCGGCGCGCCGGGGATGTGGCGGGCCCAATATTCGACGAGGATACGCGAGTAGAGGTCATAGCCGCCGCCGGCCGAGGTGCCGACGATGTAGGTGAGCTGCTTGCCGGCATAGAAGCTGTCGGCCTTCGCGCGGTCGGACGAGGCGGCGACAGCGGCCAGCAGGCCGATGGCGAAGGCGGCGAGAGAGAAGCGGCTAGTCATTGGTTGCAAGCTTTCCCGTTTGCCCCAATACCGACACATGGATCGGATTCGGTACGCCTTCTCCGCCGATCGTGCGGAGAGCGAGGTCGGTGTCGTCGATGCTGAATTTGTGTGTCGCCATCAGATGCAGGGGATGGCGACGGGATTCGACGAGGCGAATGGCCTTCTTCAGATCGACGTCGGTGCGGCCGCGGACGCCCTTCATCGTCAGCTCCTTGCGGCTCAACAGGTCGGAATAGAAGCCCTCGGCCGGCCGGCCGGCGCCGCCCGCCATCACGATGGTGCCGCGAATCTTGCAGAGCTCCATCGCCTGCTGGGCAATGGCCGGTGCTCCGGCGGCGACGTTGACGACGGTGTCGGCCATCTCGCCGCCGGTGATCTGCCGCACGCGGGCGACCGCATCCTCGCGATCGACTTCGATCGTGTGGTGGGCGCCGAAGGCGCGGGCCACCGCGAGACGGCCGGCATCGGACGCGCGGCCGGTGACGATGATGCAGCCGGCACCGGCCTCGCGCGCCGCGATGGTGCAGGCGAGGCCGAGCTGGCCGGGTCCGAGAATGACGATGGTGTCGTCGATGCCGATGCCGCCTTCGCGCTGTACCCACCGGATGCCGTTCGACAGCGGGATGTAAAGCGGCGCCTCGCGCGTCGGCACGGCATCGGCAAGCCGGTGCAGGCGGGCGTTGGCATCGAGATGGACATATTCGCTGAAGCCGCCCCACAGGCCGGGCGGCACCGACATCGAGGTGAAGCCGTACATCTTGTTCATCTGGATGCCGCCGCAAAGATAGTAGCGGCCGGCCGTGCAGAAGGCGCAGCGGCCGCACGGCACATATTCCTCCATGGCGACGCGGTCGCCCTCCTTGACGCCCCAGCGCTGCGCCGCGTTGCGCCCGATGCGATGGATGTGGCCGACGATCTCGTGGCCGAGGATGATCGGCGGCGGGAAACGCTCCGGCCGCGCGCCGGTATAGGCCGGCCAGTCGACGCCGCAGACGCCCGTCACCTCGACGCGCAGTGTCGCGGTCTCGTCATCGATCTCCGGCACGGGCAGCTCCCTGAGATCGATCGTACGAGGACCGGTGAGGACCGCGGCCCGGGTGGTAAGCGTCATGACGCCTCTCTCTCCTGGGTCAGACCAGGAATTGCAGGGACGGGACTTCCTGGTCGTTGTTGACGAGCACGACTTTCTTGAAGCTGATGCGGAAGCTGTCCCCGGCAGGACGCAGCCGGTGGATCGCCCGGCCGGCCCACAGATATTGCTGGCCGCCCCGCGCCTCGACGAGGACGAAGTTCGACTGCACGGTTCGTTCCGGCCCGCTGTCCGGGGCGTCGATCTCGATGTTCGAGACGACGCGGCGCATGGCCGATTGCGGCAGCTGCGCCAGGACCGTGCCGCTGCCCAGGCGGGCGACGCGGTCGGCGAGGCGGGCGCGATCGTCATAGATGAAGGATACTTCGCGCTCGGGATCGCTGCCCTCGCCGTTGCACGGTACCCAATAGACGGCATCGTCGGTATAGAGATCGAGCCACTCGGCGTAGCGGTGTTCGTCCATCAGCCTCGCCTCGTGGAAGAGGAAGGACCAGATGCCGAGTTCGGTGGCCTGGCTCATTCGCTGCTCATCAGCTCGGCGTAATGGCGCCACAAGCCGCGCAGATGGTTCTCGTCCATCGTCGTCCCGGCGCTGCCGCCGTCGGGACGGGCTTTCTCGCGATGCAGCCCGCGGCCGATATAGAGCCAGTCGTCGCCTTCGGCCCCGAGCGCCACCTGGCTGCGCTCCATGATCTCGAGATCGTCGGCCGACAGGAATCCGGCGGGCCCGAAATAGCTTTCGTGATGGCGCAGAATCTCCCGATTGATCTCGGGCGGCGCGCCCTTCAGCAGGGCGGGCTGGTAGTAGACGAAGGTCTCGTCGACGCTGACCGGATGGAGCCGCCGGAAGTGCGTCTGGATGAACATCAAGTTGGGAAAGACGAAAACCATCGGCGTGCGGCCGCCGAGAATCTCGCGGACCCGCGCCTCGCCATGGAGCGCGGTCAGGGCCTCCATATAGGCCTCGTGCGCCGGCGTCCTGGCGGCCGGCTTGGACAGCTCGACCTTGCGGAAGTCTTCGACCATGTGGCCGCCGGGCAGATAGCGGATCGAATCCTCATGCGTCACGGCGCGGTTGCGGCCGATCCGCTTGTCCGACAGGTCGAAGGTGAATTTATGGATGAAATGGCCGTGATAGGCGCCCTCCAGCGAGTTCTCCGGCAGCATCTTCCAATTGCCGCGGTAACGGGTCTTCTGCGTGCCGGCGCCGAGCTCGACCGTGCCGGCCGGCGCGCGGTCGATGATGAGGTCGAGATATTCCTTCACGCCGCCAAGATGGTGGTCGAGCGAGATGCCGGCGGCCGAGAGGCTGCCGAATATCAGCCCACGATAGGATTCGGCGCGCGGAATCGGCGTGAGCCCGAACGCGTCGGGCGGCGGTGAGCCGGCATAGGCTTCCTCGAACGACCGTCCGGTCAGCTGTCCGTCGAGGGCGTAGGACCAACCGTGATAGGAGCAGACGAAAGCTTTCGCCTGTCCGCGCTCGAGATGACAGACCAGATTGGCGCGGTGCCGGCAGCGGTTGAAGAACACCCGGATGGCGCCGTCGTGATCTCGAACGACCAGGACGGGCTGCCGCCCGATCGCCCGGCGCACATAGTCGCCCGGCGCCGGTATTTCGCTGTCATGCGCGAGATACACCCAGCCACGGTGCCAGATGCGGTCGAGCTCCTGCTCGAACAAGGCCGGGTCGCGATAGAGGCTGCCATGCACGCGGTCGCGTCGCACGAGTGCGTGAAGATTCCGGCTCGGGCTGGCGGGGACATCCATGGGGACTGCGGAGCACGCACCTTGCGAAGGGATGACGGTCAGACTAGGAGCGGCTAGGATATGACGACAAGTCATTTACGCCGCGATCCGAAGAGCGGCGATATGCCATGCTGTCGCTCATTCCGCCTGGCGCGAGCATGGGCATGCTCGAGGTCCAGCGGACAGGGCTGTCTCGTGCCAACTCGGCGCCGCCGCGCTCGGGCGAGGCGCGGATGGCCGAGATTCGCAGTTTCTATGGTGCCAGGAGGCGATTATGGCCGGTCCCTTTGCTTCGACCCTCGTTTTGGGATCGATCTTCCTCCTCGCCGCCACGACCGTCCCGGCCGTCGCCGGCGATGACGCCTCGTTCTACGCCGGCAAGCAGATCACCTTCATCGTCGGCACCGGCGCGGGCGGCGGCAACGACCTCTATGCCCGCGTGCTGGCGCCGTTCCTGGCGCGCTTCATTCCCGGCAACCCGACCATCGTCGTGCAGAATATGCCAGGATCGGACGGCACGGTGGCGGCGGCGCATGTCTATTCGGTCGCGCCGAAGGATGGCACGGTGATCGCGACCTCGCCGTCGAGCATGTTCCTGTCGGAGGCCCTGAACCCGTCGCGCGTGCGCTTCGATTCACGCAAGTTCGGCTGGGTCGGCACCATCGCGACGATGACGGACGTGCTCGCGGTGTTCAAATCGAGCGGCATCGAGACGATCGAAGATGCCAAGAAGAAGGAGATCGTCATCGGCGGCAGCGGAAATTTCGGATTGAGCTCGATGGAGCCATTGCTGGCGAATGCCGTGCTCGGGACCAAGTTCCGCGTCGTGCGCGGCTATACCGGCGGCGATACGGTGAACCTCGCCATGGAGCAGCACGAGATCGAAGGCCGCACCAATCAATGGGCAAGCTGGAAGGTGCTGCGCCCGGAGTGGATCCGTGACCGCAGCTTGAGCTACCTCTTGCAGTTCGGCCCCAAGGATCCCAGCCTGCCAGGCGCGGTGCCGGCGATCCGCGATCTCGTGACCGCGCCGGCCGACCGCGCGATGGTCGACCTTCTGGAGATCGCGCAATATATGGGCCGTTCGGTGTTTGCGCCGCCGGGGCTGCCGCCGGAGCGGCTGGCCATGCTCCGTGACGCCTTCGACAAGACCATGCAGGACAGCGCCTTCGCCGCCCGGATGAAGGCGACCAACCTCGAGCTCTATCCGCGCACCGCCCGGGAGATCGAGGCAGAGCTGGCGCAGGCGAGTGCGAATCGCGACAAGGTCGTGCAGGAGATGAAGACGCGCCTGAACCTGAATTGATAGGGCTTCGCCTGGAGCGCAGGGATCATGATCGTACGAAAGCAGGATGGTGGAGAATTGTGGCTGATCGGGCAAACCGAGCATTCCCGGCTGGTAGGCGAGCTCGGAGCCCGCTGGGGAAACAAGCGTTTTGCCGTACCCGAACCCTACGAATCGATCGCACGTGCGGCCGCCTATCACGACTATGGCTGGCTGCAATACGAGGCGACGCCGGGCTTCGACGAGGCGAGGGGCCAGACGCCGAACTTCCGCGAGATTCCCGCCGCGGTCGCGCGCCACGAGGTGATGGAGCAGGGATTCGAGTGGGTGCTTGCCGGCGACCGGTATGCGACGCTTGTCGTCGGGATGCACCGGACCGGCTTGTCGCGGGCGCGCTACGACACGATCGCCCATCCGGCACAGAAGCCGCGCGTCATGCAGCCGGACGTCGAGGCTTTCATTGCCGGCGCCGAGGCACGACAGGAGCAGGAGCAGAAGGCGTTCGACCACAAGCAGCTCTGGACGAACTATCGGTTGCTGCAGGTCTGGGATCTGCTCGGGCTTTATTTTTGTTGTGACGATCCCTACGAGGACTATATCGAGCCGGTGCCCGAGCGCTACGAGGACAGCGAAGGCGCGGGTGTGCGCATGACCCTGACTCCCGTCGATTCACGCACCGTCAAGTTCGATCCATTCCCCTTCCAGACACAGCCCTGCCGGGTTCAGCTCATCTATCGCACCTTGCCGAGGATCACCTATCCGGATGAGGCCGCTTTCAGGCGCGCCTATTATTCGGCGCCGATCGGCCTGATGGAATTCACGCTGGTCTGAGCTCCGGGCGGAGGGCGCAATCGCGCCGGGACCTCACGAGCCCCTTTCCGCCAGCCATCGCAAAACGCCCCGGCCGGCGGCAGCACCCGTCGCCATGCAGCCTTGCAGAAGATAGCCGCCGGTCGGTGCCTCCCAATCCAGCATCTCTCCGGCCGCGAACACGCCAGGTCGACGGCGGAGCATGAGGCGCTCGTCCAGCTCGGCGCGCGCTATGCCGCCCGCCGTGGAGATCGCGCGCGCCAGACCGAAGGGAGCGAGCAGCCGCAGTGGGAGTGCCTTGATCAGGGCGGCGAGCGGCATGGTTTCGCCGGCGTGCAAGGCCTCCTGCACCAGGCTGACGGCAACGGGAGACAGGCCGGCACGCTTGCGCAGGAAAGTGGACAGGGAGGACCGCCCTTGGGCTTGGTCGAGGCGAGCGGCGAGCGCGGCTGGAGGCAGATCCGGACGGAGGTCCACATGCAGCAGCGCCGAACCCTCTCGGGCAATCGCGTCACGCGCGGCGGCCGCCAAGGCATAGACGGCGCCGCCCTCGATACCCTCGGCGGTGATCATGGCCTCGCCACGAACGCTCCGATCCGCGAGCGACAGGGCGATGCTCTTGAGCGGCGTCCCGGCATGGCGGCGGCGGAACATCTCCGACCAGGCGACGACGAAGCCGCAATTCGCCGGGCGCAAGGGCGTGATCCCGATATCCGGCAAGAGCCTCGTCCAGCTGCCGTCGGCGCCGAGCCTGGGCCAGGAGGCACCGCCCAGGGCAAGCACCACCGCATCCGCGGCGTAGAAGCTGCCGTCCGCGAAGGACAGGGCGCCGTCGGCATTCCAGCCGGTCCAGTGCGCGCGCGTGACGAAATGAACGCCGAGCGCGTCGAGCCGCCCGATCCAGGCGCGCAGCAACGGGCTTGCCTTCATCACGCGCGGAAAAACACGCCCGCTGCTGCCGACGAAGGTCTGCTGCCCGAGCGATTCGCACCACGCGACCAAGGAATCGGGCGGGAAGGCTTGCAGCAGCGGCCGCATCCACAAAGCGGCCTCGCCATAGCGGGCGTAAAAGCGCTCCACCGGTTCCGAATGCGTGATGTTCAACCCGCCGCGCCCGGCCATCAGCAGCTTGCGTCCGAGGCTGGGCATCCGCTCGAACAGGACGACCGGCACGCCCGAGCCCGCGACGACCTCGGCGGCCATGAGCCCGGCCGGGCCGCTACCGATGACGGCGACGCGCAGATTCGCCAAATACCCTCCGGCTGCGGCCTTCCCGCGTCACTGGACGTTGACGCCCTGCTTGCGGAGCTAATACACCGATTCGTCGATATGCTTGCCCATCTTCGATTCGACGCCGTTCCTACGCAGCTCGGCGAGCCACATGCCGTGGAGCTTGGGGTCCTGGTCGCGATAATTGATCTGCCTGCCGCCGTCCTTGACGCTCACATCCGTGCGGTTGGTCTCGGAATTGGCGCGGCGCTCGCCGATGATCGGGTAGCGCTTGGAGCCGAACAGATAGGCGACATAGCGCGCCGATTCGGGGCCGGTGTTGAAATGCTGGTGGAACATGGCGTCGGGCGGCGCATAGACGAAGCCGCGCTTCCATTCCATGCGCACGAAATCCGCGCTGCCCTCGTACCAGAGCAGCGTGTAGCCGGTGCCGTTCACCGCCAGCACATGGGCGCCGGGCCCGTGGCGATGCGCCTTC
>Ga0070681_10001980_pt1 | contig 18516 bp, 17 predicted proteins | sample KBSC83BmetaG_FD_65650 | JGI IMG/M metagenome (GOLD analysis project Ga0070681, IMG submission 65650) | Corn rhizosphere microbial communities from Kellogg Biological Station, Michigan, USA - KBS C8-3B metaG | ecosystem: Host-associated > Plants > Roots > Rhizosphere | place: USA: Michigan... | reverse complement strand
CGGCCCTGCTACGAGCGAGAGTTGGGACCATGGCTAAGTCGTTGCCAGTGCGAAAGGGGGGACTCGAACCCCCACGGGTTTCCCCACTGGATCCTAAGTCCAGCGCGTCTACCAATTCCGCCACTTCCGCAAAAAGAAGACGGGGCGATCGTTGGGATCGCCCCGTCTTCCGATCGGCTCGCATAATCTAACTACTTCCCGCTGCCGACTCGGATGTTGACGACTCGCGTCGCGGCGCCCTGCACGTCCGGGTTGAAGACCTGCAGGCTCACGATGTCACCATCCTTCGCGCGCGACAGCACCGACTGAAGGTCGGCCACCGACTTGACTTCCTTGCGCGGCGTGGGGAAGAGAACGGCCGTGATGATGTCGTTCTGGAACAGGCGCCCGCGTGCCGGACCAGCCGCGTCGATGTCCATAACTCGAACCCCGTCACGGTCGCTCGCAAGTCGCTTCGCGCTCCGGAACTCCGGCGTGACCGCTTCCACGCTCACACCGATCTTGTCGTAGGACGTGACGCCGCCATTCGCGCTGCCGTTGTCATCGTCATTGTCACGCGACGCGACCGCTGTGTTGGTCGGTGCCTCGGCGAGCTTCACCTTGAACGTCTTCTTCGTGCCGTAGCGCATTACGTCGACGGTGACCGTCTCGCCCGGCTCGTGGCCGCGAATGATTCGCTGCAACGTGCTCACGCGATCGATCGGCTTGCCATCGGCAGCGACGATCACGTCACCGGCTTCGAGGCCGGCCGCGCGCGCCGGGCTGTTGTCATCGCTGTAGCCACCAACCAGCACGCCGGCGATGTCCTTGAGCCCCGCGACGGTGGCATCCTCCGGGCTGACCGGGGAGATCTGGACGCCGATCACGGCGCGCCGCACGTGGCCATGCTCGACGATGTCATCCATCACCTGCTTGGCCAGCGTGATCGGAATGGCAAAGCCGTAGCCGGAGTAGTAGCCGGTCTGACTCGCGATCGCGCTGTTGATGCCAATCACTTCGCCGCGAGCGTTGACGAGCGGACCGCCGGAGTTACCCGGATTGATGGCCGCGTCGGTCTGAATGAAATCGGTGATCGCGTACGCGTCCCGGTTGAGCCCCTGGAGCTCTTGGCTACCGCGGCCCTTCGCGCTCACGATGCCCGCGGTAACCGTGAAGTCGAGACCGAGCGGGTTGCCGATCGCCAGGACCCACTCACCGACGCGTGCGGTCTCGTCGTTACCGAGCGTCGCGGTCGGGAGATCCTTCCCGTCGATCTTGATGACCGCCACGTCGGTGGTCGGATCGCGGCCGACGACCTTCGCCTTGAAAACGCGGTGGTCGGTAAGCGTCACGTTCAACCGGTCGAAGTCTTCGACGACGTGGTTGTTGGTGAGGATGTAGCCGTCTTTCGAGACGATGAATCCGGAGCCGCTGGCTTCGGCCGGGGCAGATCGCGGATCGAACTGCTGGAAGAAATCCTCGAGGCCGGGCGGCCCGTTGCGGCGCGGGGAGCGCTGAACTTTCTGCTTGGCATCCCGCTCCGCCTGGATCGACACGACAGCGGGTGTCACGTGCTCGGCAATCGACACGAACGCGTTGCTCGCGTCGGCGATTGGCTTGACTTCCTGTACCGTCGGCTTCGCGGCGGTGCTACGCGATTGTGCGTAGCCGAACCTGGTGAGATCGAATCCGGACGCGAAGACGATACCGCTGGCGAAAGCGATCGCCACGGCGACACCGAACCGCGCGCGTGCGAGTGTACGAGACGACATAGCTCTGTCCTTGCTTGGACTTTTCGAAAGTATGGACGCCACACGTCCGCCGTCGAGCAATTATGTCACGGAAAATCGTGCCGCGGCGGGTTCCTTTCGTAGGACACCGACAGGTGTCGAAGAGTTTCCGGTTCATTCTCGGATGCTGACGGGGCCGGCGAAACCGCCCGGCCCCGCGCACTCCATCCTAGTTGACCTTCGTGCGCGTCCAGTGGTCACCTGAAAGCTGGACGCCGAAAGCTGAACTGCTGCTAACGGCTACTTCTTGCCCTCGTCGACGATCTCGTAGTCGGCTTCGACGACATCGTCGGGCTTCTGCGAGGACGTTGCGCCGGCGGGCTCGCCCTGCTGAGGCTCGCCTCCCGGCGGCGGCGACGCTTGCTGCTGCGCCGCGTAGAACGAGCGCCCTGCCTCCTGGAACGCCGAGGCAAGCTCCTCCTGCGCCGAGCGGATTTCGCCCATGTCATCGCCGCGTAGCGCCTTTCGCGCACGCTCCACCGCGTTGTCCAGGCGAGTCTTCAGATCGGCGGGCAACCGGTCGGCCCACTCCTTCGAGTTCTTCTCCACCTCGTAGGTCAGGCTGTCGAGCCGGTTCCGAACGTCGATCTCCTCACGCCGCTGCTTGTCTGCCTGCGCGTTCTTCTCGGCGTCGTCGACCATGCGCTTGATCTCGGAGTCGGAGAGACCGCTCGATGCCTCGACGCGGATCTTCTGCTCCTTGCCGGTTGCCTTGTCGCGCGCCGTCACGTGCAGGATGCCGTTCGCGTCGATGTCGAAGGTGACCTCGACCTGCGGCATGCCCCGCGGAGCGGGCGGGATTCCGGTCAGCTGGAACTTGCCGATGGTCTTGTTGTAGACCGCGAGCTCGCGCTCGCCCTGCAGCACGTGGATCTCGACCGTCGTCTGATTGTCGTCGGCCGTCGAGAACGTCTCGCTCTTCTTCGTCGGGATCGTCGTGTTGCGCGGGATGAGGACCGTGGTCACGCCGCCCAGCGTCTCAATGCCGAGGGAGAGCGGGGTGACGTCGAGCAGCAGCACGTCCTTCTGCTCACCGGTAAGCACCGCGCCCTGAACCGCCGCGCCGATCGCCACGACCTCGTCCGGGTTCACGCCCTTGTTGGGCTCCTTGCCGAAGAAGTCCTTCACGATCTGCTGGACCTTCGGGATGCGCGTCGACCCACCGACGAGCAGCACCTCGTCGATCTCCTTCGGGTCGATGCCTGCGTCCTTGAGCGCCTGCTTCATCGGCGGAATCGTGCGCTGGATGAGGTCGTCGACCAGCTGCTCGAATTTCGCACGCGTGAGCGTGTAGTTGAGGTGTTTCGGACCGGACTGATCGGCCGTGATGAAGGGCAGGTTGATGTCCGTCTGTTGCGTGGACGAGAGCTCCATTTTGGCCTTCTCACCGGCTTCCTTGAGGCGCTGAAGCGCCATCGGATCCTTCGAGAGGTCGATGCCCTGGTCGCGCTTGAACTCGGCCACGAGCCAATCGATCACGCGCTGGTCGAAGTCGTCGCCGCCCAGGTGCGTGTCGCCGTTCGTCGATTTCACTTCGAACTGGCGGGAGCCATCGACATCATAAAGTTCTAGAACTGAGATGTCGTAAGTGCCGCCGCCAAGGTCAAATACAGCGACCTTCTCATCCTTTTTCTTATCGAGCCCGTAAGCGAGGGCGGCTGCCGTCGGCTCGTTGATGATCCGGAGTACATCGAGACCGGCGATCTTCCCGGCGTCCTTCGTGGCCTGGCGCTGCGAGTCGTTGAAGTAGGCGGGAACGGTGATCACTGCCTTGGAGACCGAGTGCCCGAGGTAGTCCTCGGCGGTCTGCTTCATCTTTTGGAGGATCATCGCGGAGATCTCAGGCGGCGTGAAGCGCTTGCCCTGGACCTCGACCGTCGCGACGTCATTGCCTCCGGACACGACCTTGTAGGGGACGCGTTTGATCTCGTCGCCGACCTCGCTGATCTTGCGGCCCATGAACCGCTTGATCGAGAAGACCGTGTTCTGTGGATTCGTGACTGCCTGACGCTTCGCGATCTGACCGACAAGGCGCTCGCCGTCCTTCGTGAACCCGACCACCGATGGCGTCGTTCTTCCACCCTCGGAGTTTGGAATCACGACGGGGTCGCCACCCTCCATCACGGCGACCACCGAGTTCGTGGTGCCCAGATCGATGCCAATTACCTTATCTGCCATTGCGCCCTCGCAGGGAGTAAAAAAGATCGAAGTCGAGCTGAAGCGTCTGACCGGACTGACACGCGCTCGCTCGCAACGTGGCCTGGTAGGTCGCAAGGTCAGGGCCGGGCTGTTACGTCAGTTTGGCAGATTTCGGCGGGTGATTCGTATCGTTCGAATCGCTAGTGGCAGTCGGTCGCGTCGTACTAACGCGTCAGCACCTCATCTCTCGCCGGGCCCATGATCCCGATCAGCGACGAAAACCCGACGCTTCGCACTCCGGTCGTGACGTACCTGTTGCTCGCGGCAATGTTCGCGGCATGGGTGCTTGTCGAGGGCGCCGGGACGAACGCGACGCAACTTGCCTCGGCCATCTGCAACTACGGGCTCGTGCCTGCCGAGCTCACGCACGGGCGTCCGATCGGGTTTTCGATCCCGATTGGCCCGGGCCTCGCGTGCGAGATCGACAACAGCGCGATCAACATCCTGACGCCGCTCCTGTCCATGTTCCTGCACGGGAGCTGGGGGCACATTCTCGGGAACGCGATCTACTTCTGGGTATTCGGCAACAACGTCGAGGACAGCATGGGCAGGTTCCGCTTCCTCGTCTTCTACCTGGTCTGCGGTCTCGCCGCCGCGGCGACGCACGTGATGTTCGACCCTCGGTCCCCGGTGCCAACGGTCGGCGCGTCCGGGGCGATCTCCGGGGTCCTCGGCGCCTACCTGGTCCTGTACCCGCGCGTCCGCGTTAGGTACTTCGTCTTTCTGTTCTTCCTGCGATTCCCCGCATGGGTCGCGCTGCTGTGGTGGTTCGCTACCCAGGTGCTGACGGCGTTACCGCAACTCAACCAGGTCGACCCTGAGGTGTCCGGTGGTGTCGCGGTCTGGGCGCACGTCGGGGGATTCGTGACTGGTGTGGTGCTGGTGAAGCTCTTCGAGAATCGCGCGCTCGTGTCGCGGCGTACGATGGTGTCGGATGCTCGCGGGCTCTGGCAGTAGCGGGCGCAGGGCGCGAGCATCGTCCGTTGCGACTCCTCCCGGCTCTCCTATGTTTCCCCGCGTGCAGATAGCCCGCGTCATCGGTCGCGTCGTCGCGACGGTCAAACAGGACACGCTGTCCGCCGTCCCGCTCCAGTGGATTCAGCCGATCACCACGGCCGGAGCTGACGCGGGCAACGCGCTGGTCGCCGTCGACCGGATCGGCGTCGGGCCGGGCGAGATCATCTACTTCATCACGTCTCGCGAAGCGGCGCTGACGCTCGACAATCCCTTTGCCGCTGTTGACGCGGGAATCGTCGGGAAGGTGGACTGGGTGGACATTCGGGGTCGCCAGGTTCTGCGTGCCGACGACATGGATCGGAACACCGCCGCGGACGTTCCCGCGGCGAGCTGAGAGAAGTTCCGTGTATCTCGCGCGTGTCATCGGCGATGTGGTGTCCACGCACCGCCACGAGCATCTGGGGCAGAAGAAGCTCCTGCTCGTTCGCCGGCTCGATCTCGAGGAACGGGAGGAAGGCAGCGAGGTGATCGCGCTCGACGTGATCGGAGTCGGTGTGGGCGAGAAGGTGCTCGTCGTTCAGGAGGGCAACGCGGCGCGGTCGCTCTTCAAGGATCCGAACATTCCCGTTCAGGCAGTCGTCGTCGGCGTCGTCGATCGGGTTGATCTCGAACGTCAAACACCCGAATGAGCTCCGACGCGAATCTCGACGCTCTTGCCGCGCGCATCGCGCGTGAGCTGTCGCGTGCCGATCAGGTCGGGAATCGGGAATCGGCGGGAGCCCAGCGAAGCTGGGTCGATGGGAAGCGGGAACCGCCCGGGAACCGGGAGCCGCGAACCGGGAACGTCGAAGAGGGCGGGGCCGTGACGACGAGTGCATCGCCAGGCGTGCGATACGTTCGAGACAATGCGCGTATCGCGGAGTTCATCGACCACACGTTGCTCAAGGCCGAGTCGACGCGCGCGGACATCGATCAGCTCTGCTCCGAGGCGCTGGAGCACGAGTTCGCCGCGGTGTGCGTCAACCCGGTGTGGGTGCCGCACTGTGTGGCGCGGCTCCAGGGGAGCCGAGTCGCCGTTGCGACCGTCGTCGGCTTCCCGTTAGGCGCCAACCAGTCCGAGATCAAGGCGGCGGAAACATCGCTGGCGGTTCGGCAGGGAGCCGCCGAGATCGACATGGTTGCTGCCGTGGGGCACATCAAGGGCGGCGACTGGAACCACGTGGCAGACGATATCGCCGCTGTGGTGGGAGCGGCGGCGGGACGTCTCGTGAAGGTCATCATCGAGTCGGCGCATCTCACGCCTGTCGAGATCATCAAGGCGAGCGCGCTCGCGCGCGAGGCGGGGGCGCAGTACGTGAAGACCAGCACCGGCTTTCATGCCGCCGGCGGCGCGACGGCCGAAGCGGTCGCGCTCATGCGACTGGTGGTGGGCGACTCCATGGGGGTGAAGGCCTCGGGCGGCGTACGCGATTGCGCCACGGCGCTCCGCATGATCGCCAACGGCGCAACGCGCATCGGCACGTCGAGCGGCGTGGGGATGGCGCAATGCCTGGGACGTGGCCCCTTGCCAATGCGCGAGCTGCTGGCGTCACCGCATGCGCACCAGGAGCGATGCGCGACGGGCACCTGCCTAACGAACGACACTGCCACGAAGACCGCGGCGCCCTATTGACCCGGTAACCCCTCCTGGGTGCTCAGCTGCCGTCGATCGTCAAGGGGCCCTGCGTCTCGATTCGGTAACAGAACGTGTAACGAACGGTGGCCTCCGGAGTTAGCGCATTGCGTTCACTCTTCGCGACCGGGACATTCTCACGTCCGGGCACGTTGACTGCATCCCTACCGTCCGCGGACTTATCAGGAGAATTGAAGTGGCACTTACCAGAAAGTTCATTGATTCCGACGGAATTCATTGGCAGGTGTATGAGCTTTCTGAGGACACCGCGGTGCGTGACCGTAGCTGGCTGTATTTCTTCTCGCGCGATGAGACGAAGTCCCTGTCTGCGTACCCCGATGACTGGGCCGTGATGGATTGGCCCGGCCTGGAACGTCTCTGCCAGCATGCAAAGCCGCCTGCGCGGCGCGATTCTAGACGTCCACTGACGACGGTTGGGCCGGCCGCCGAGCTTGACGCTTTGTAGCCCAGGCTCCCTTTGCGAATGCGAACGGGTCTGGGCTATGTTTGTGCCGGTTGTGTAACGAAGCCTGCGCCGCGCCAGTTGAGAGGCCGCCGCGTGGCCTTGGCCACCTCCGACGACACCCCGTGCGCCTCATCCCACGCGACGAAGGTTTTTTCGTTCTCTTCAACGAGCTGGCGAAGCGACTCAAGGAAGCAGCCCGTCTCCTGAATTGCCTGTTTGCCGAACCGGACAGGCTCGATCATTACGTCGCCGCCATCAAGACCGTCGAACACGAAGCGGATGTGCTCACGCACGATGTCCGCGCGAGGATCGATCGCAGCTTCGTCACGCCGATCGACCGCGAGGACATTCACCGCCTCGCGACGGAGCTCGACGATGTCATCGACCTGCTCGACGGCACCGCGCGCCGGGTCGCGATGTTTCACATCGCCGAATCTCGCCCACCGGCGCTCAAGCTTTCCGACACGATCTTCCGCGCCGCCGACCACATCCAGGCCGGAGTGATGGCGATCAAGAAGCCATCGGTCGTCGCGGAGAACAGCCGCGCGATCAAACGGCTCGAGGAGGAGGGAGACGCCATCTACCAGGAAGCGGTAGGTGAGCTGTTTAGCGGCAGCCCCGATGCGCTCGAGGTGATGAAGTGGAAAGAGCTCTACGACACCCTCGAGCGAGCGCTCGATGAGTGCCAGGGCGTCGGCAACGTGCTGGAGAGCATCTCCCTCAAGAATTCGTGAGTCCGGTGGCGTACGTCGTCGTCATCGTCCTGATCGGCTTTGCGTTCGACTTCATCAACGGCTTTCACGACTCTGCGAACTCGATCGCCACGATCGTCGGGACGCGTGTCCTGAACCCGTTCGCGGCGGTCATCTGGGCCGCCTTCTTCAACTTTTCGGCGGCGTTCGTCGTGGGCACCGCCGTCGCGAAGACCGTGCAGAGCGGAATGATCGATCAGTCGATCGTCGATCCGACCGTCATCCTGTCGGCGTTGTTAGGCGCGATCGCCTGGAACCTCATCACGTGGGCGTACGGCCTTCCCTCCAGCTCTTCGCACGCGCTCATCGGTGGCTACGCCGGCGCAGCCGTCACGAAGGCCGGCTGGAGCGCGATCCTGTGGGGCGACAAGTGGATCAAGACGCTGGAGTTCATCGCACTCTCGCCGCTCATCGGCATGGCGGCGGGGTTCGCGCTCATGGTCGCGGTCTATTGGATCTTTCAGCGCTTTGCGCCGGCGCGCGTGGATCGCGTGTTCCGCGTTGCGCAGCTCGGAAGCTCGGCCCTGTTCTCGTTCTCGCATGGCGCCAACGACGCGCAAAAGACGATGGGTATCATCGTCGGATTGCTGGGCGCCACCCACACGCAGAACATCTTTCGTGGTCAGCACGGGTTGCTTGGTCTCTTCTATCTGCCTAACCCGGACGCCGGCGTTCCGTACTGGGTCGAGATTGGCGCGTACAGCTGCATCGCGCTCGGAACGTTGTTGGGGGGCTGGCGCATCGTGCACACGATGGGGAACCGGATCACGAAGCTGCGACCGGTCGGCGGCTTCTGTGCGGAGACCGGTGGCGCGTTCGCGATCCTCGTCGCGACGAAATTCGGAATTCCGGTGAGCACGACTCACACAATCACCGGGGCGATCGTCGGGGTAGGAGCCACGAATGGCGTTTCAGGCGTGCGGTGGGGCGTCGCGGGACGTATCGTTTGGGCATGGATCATGACGATACCGGCCGCAGCGATCATCGCGGCGGCCTCGTACTTCGTCCTCTCGCGCCTGATTCGGCTGTGACAGGCTCGTGACGGCTCGGCCGCTCTTCAGTTGGTTATGATGAACGCCCGGGCTGAGCCGGGCGTTTTGCGTTCATAGGCTCGATTCGCCGTTGTCCTGCATCCCACGATGATGCACGAACCGCTTCCGCCAACGTTGTTCTTCAACCGCGAGCTCAGCTGGCTCGAGTTCAATGCTCGTGTGCTCAACGAGGCATTCGACGAGCGTAACCCGCTGCTCGAGCGACTCAAGTTCCTGTCGATCTTCAGCACCAACCTCGACGAGTTCTACATGGTTCGCGTCGCCGGACTTCGTCGTCAGGTCGCGGCAGGCGTCACGACGGCGGCAGCGGATGGCCTTTCGCCGCAACCGGCGCTCGATGCCATCGAGCGCCGAGTGCGCGAGCTTCTCAGCCAGGCGCGCGCGATTCTGCACGAGCGGCTGTTGCCGGCACTGGATGAGAAGGGCATTCGGCTAGTCCGCATGACGGACTTGTCGTCGAGCGAGTGGAACACGGTCGATCAGTTCTTCGAGACGGAGGTGTTTCCGGTTCTCACTCCGCTGGCAGTCGACCCGGGTCACCCATTCCCGTACGTCTCCAACCTCTCACTCTCCCTCGCGGTCGAGATCCGCGATCCGGATCGCGGCGTCGACCACTTCGCCCGAGTGAAGGTCCCAAAGAGTCTCCCGCGTTGGGTATCATTCGGCCGCGGGAACCAATTTGTGCCGCTCGAGGAAGTGATCGGTGCGAACCTTGGGTCGCTCTTCCCGGGGATGCAGGTGCTCGGCTGGTGGGCATTCAAGGTGACGCGCTACTCCGACCTCGAGCTGGAGAAAAACGTCGACGAGCCCGAGGATCTCCTCGCGATGATCGAGGAGCAGGTCTTCCAGCGCCGATTCGGTGAGGTGGTGAGACTCGAGGTGCAGGACGACATGCCGCGGCACATCCGGGCGCTCATTCTCGAGGAGCTGCAGGAAGCCGAGCTGTTGCCGGGACTCGTGCTGGCGGATCGGGACATGTTCGACGGCGGACCGTTGCTCGAGCTGGGCGACCTCATGTCGATCGCCTCGCTGGACATCCCCGACCTGCACGACCCTCCGTTCGTGCCGGCCGTTCCGCCAGCGGTCCGCGATGCGACGCGATCGATCTTCGACGTCATCCGCGAGCGCGACCTGCTGGTGCACCATCCGTACGAGTCGTTCACGGCGACAGTCGAGCAGTTTCTCGATGCCGCGTCTCGCGACGACCACGTGTTGGCGATCAAGATGACGCTGTACCGCACGTCAGGCGACACGCCCATCGTGCGGGCGCTGACGGAGGCGGCGCAGCGCGGGAAGCAGGTGGCGGTGCTCGTGGAGCTGCAGGCGCGGTTCGACGAAGCGAACAACATCACCTGGGCGCGCACGCTGGAAAACTTCGGCGTGCACGTGGCGTATGGTCTGCCCGGGCTCAAGACGCACGCGAAGGTCGCGCTGGTCGTTAGGCGCGAGGCCGACGGCATCCGGCGCTACGTGCACATTGGCACGGGCAACTACAACACGAAAACGGCGCGCACGTACACGGACCTCGGGCTGTTCACGGCGAGTCCGTCGATCGGCGCCGATCTCAGCGACCTGTTCAACTCCCTCACGGGCTTCTCGCGGCAGCGCGTGTACCGAAAGCTCCTGGTGGCGCCTGGGAACATGCGCGATCGATTCCTGGAGCTGATCTCGAACGAGACGAACGCAGCGCGGGAAGGGAAGTCGGCGCAAATCATCGCCAAGTTGAATGCCCTCGTGGACCCGGGGATCATCGCGGCACTGTACGAGGCGTCGCAGGCTGGTGTCGACATCGATCTCATCGTTCGGGGCATTTGCTGTCTCCGCCCAGGCGTTCCCGGCGTGAGCGAGCGCATTCGCGTGATCAGCATCGTCGGGCGCTTCCTCGAGCACTCGCGACTGTTCTATTTCCGCAACAGCGCCGAAGACCGCTACTTCACCGGTTCGGCTGACTGGATGCCGCGCAATCTCGACCGACGCGTCGAAGCGGTGACACCCGTCGAGGACCGGGCTCTGCATCCTCGGCTCCGCGCGCTGCTCGACACCTGTCTCGCGGACAATCGCCAGGCGTGGGAGCTGTGTCCCGACGGCAGCTATGTGCAGCGCATGCCAGGCGGTGAGCCCGAGCGGTCCACGCACCGTCTGCTGTTGCGCGATCCGCTTGGTTTGGAGGTCGTCGATCGCTTGCCACCGCGCGTTCCCGACGGTACACAACCGGCGACGGAGCTTCGGGCCGAGCGCACTGCCTAACGCGCTAGTCCGGCTGGTCGCCGTCCGCGTCCTGCGGGGTAATCACGGTGCCGTCGGGGGCAACGACCTCCACAGGAATCCGCGCGATTTTCGACAACAACTCGGATTTCCGGCTCGCACCCCACAGGTCGAGGCGTAGCGACTGCGCCCGGCGGTTGGCCACGCACGTCAGTCGAAGCGCTCGATCGAGCCACCGGACCTTCACGCGCTCCACCGCGCCGATGTGCCCGCGATCCAGCCCGTCGGCAACGCGAAGAATGGCGGCGAGCTTGCGAATGCGCCGTCGGAGCGCGCGGTCGAGGATGCCGTAGTTCCGGTGTTTGCGTTTCGGCGGCGCGCCGCGGTGATACCGCGCCACGTTCGCGATCGCCACCTGCTCCTCGGGCGACATGCCAAGCATGTCGGCGTGCACGATCAGGTGATACGAGTGCTTGTGGTGGTTCTCGTAATTGATGTGATAGCCGACGTCGTGCAGCAGCGCCGCGTCGGCGAGGATCTGCCGGTCGGTTGCGGAGAGACCGACGCGGGGGCCGATCGCGTCGAACAGCTGGAGAGACAGCCGCTGCACGTGGCGCGCATGCGGCTCCTCATAGTGACACCGTTCCGCGAATTCCCGCACCGACCGCTCGCGCGCTTCGCCGCGATCCGAGAACGTCGGGACGACACGCGCCGTTTCGAGAAGCAGACCCTCGCGAATGCCGTACGCCGACACGATCAGCTCGCGCGATTCGAGTCTCGCGAGGACCTCGGCTGCAACGGCAAATCCGGCGACGATGATGTCGGCACGGGCGGGATTGAGCCCCGGCACCGCGGCGCGCTGATCCGGCGACATGTCCTGCAGCATATCGAGGATGTGCTCGAGCTCCTCGCGCGGCAGGCGGGTCCCGTGCGTCGTGCGCGCCGTTTGCACGCCCTGGCGATTCAGATAGACGCCGGCGAGGTTCGTGAACGTCCCGCCCGAACCGATGACCTGAGCACCACGCCAGTCACGCACGGGCAGCGCCTTGCGGATGTCGTCGCGGATCGCGTCACGAAGCTTCCGCACACCCTTCCGCCGCACCTTCGGGCCGAGGAATTCCTCGGTCAACCGGATGGCCCCGAACGGCAGCGAGATCAGTCGCTCGAGCAGCCCATCAGCGCTGAGCGCGAGCTCGAGCGATCCGCCGCCGATGTCCATGACGACCGCTCTCCCCACGCCAAGCTCGAAGTGCGCGAGGGCGCTGCGGAAGGACAGGCGCGCCTCCTCCTCGCCGCGGAGCACCTTGACCTTGAGTCCGGTCTCGGAGCGAACGAGCTCGAGGAACGTCAGCCCGTTCGTGGCGTCGCGCACCGCGCTTGTTGCGACTGCCTCGACCCGTGACGCGCCGAGCTGCCTCGCGAGTGTGGCCATGCGCGTGAGCGCTTCGAGCGCCTGACGCATCGAAGTCTCGCTCAGGAGGCCGCTCTCGCGAATTCCCGCGCCGAGCCGCGGCGCCGCTTTCATTTCGTCTACGACGCGTATCGAGCCGGTGGGCGATACGTCGGCGACGATCTGACGAATGGAATTGGAGCCGATGTCGATCGCCGCGAGCCGAAGGTCTGGTTCGGCTCGCGGCGATCGCGCTGCGTCGGAGGAACGGGAGAATGCGGGGAGTGCCACCTAACCAGTCGCTTGAGGGACTTGAGGCCGATCGCGGCCGAGGTCTTCTAAATGATGCTTGATTTGCTTGCCTTCTGCCAAGAAGACCGCGTCTTCGGCGATGTTCGTCGCCAGGTCCGCCACGCGCTCGAGGTTTCGGCTGACGAGCAGGAGCTCGAGCGACGGGTTGATCGTTCTGGCGTCCGCCATCATGTGCGTAAGCAAGATTCGGAACACCGAGTCGTGAAGTGCATCGACGGCGTCATCGGCCTTGCAGACCTCGCGGCCGACGGCTCCGTCCGCTCGGATGAACGCATCCAATGCCTCGGCAAGCATGCGCCGTGCCCGCCGCGCCATGTCCTCGATCTCCGGAGTCGGCGTAATCTCGACGTGCAACGCGATGAGACGCAACGCCGACTGCGCCAGATTGACGGCGTGATCGCCAACCCGCTCCAGGTCGCTCGTGATCTTGATCGCGCTGATGATGAAGCGCAGGTCGCGGCCCATGGGCTGCTGCAGCGCGAGCAGTGACACGGCGAGCTGCTCGCACTCGAGCTCCATCATGTCGACCTCGCGGTCGCCCGCGATGACCGCGTCGGCTTTCTCCTTGTCCCGCGTAAGCAGCGAATCGACGGCAAGGTCGATCAGCTCCTCGGCGCGCGCCGACATGTCGAGGAGGCGTTCCTTCAGCGTTTGTAGCTGGTCGTGGAAATGGCGGAAGCCTGCGTTCTCGGGGCTCATCCGAATCTCCCGGTGATATACGCCTCGGTGCGCTCTTCGCGCGGCGTGGTGAACAACTGCCCCGTGTCGTTGACTTCCACGAGGCGCCCGAGGTAGAAAAAGGCGGTGTAGTCCGAGACGCGCGCTGCCTGCTGCATGTTGTGCGTCACGATCACGATGGTCAACTCGGACCGGAGCTCGTAGAGCAGCTCCTCGATCTTCTGGGTGGCGATCGGGTCCAGGGCGCTGGCTGGCTCGTCGAGAAGGAGGACCTCCGGTTCGTTCGCGAGGGCTCTGGCGATGCACAGCCGCTGCTGCTGGCCACCGGACAGGCCGAGGGCGCTCTGGCGCAACCGATCCTTCACTTCCTCCCACAGCGCGGCGCGACGAAGCGACTGCTCCACGATCTCGTCGATCTTCGAGCGAGACGCGGTGCCGTTGATGCGAGGTCCGTAGGCGACGTTGTCGTAGATCGACTTCGGAAACGGATTCCAGCGCTGGAACACCATGCCCACGCGCTGGCGAAGAGAGACGGGGTTCAATGACGCGCTGTAGATATCCTCGCCATCGAGCTCGATCGCACCGGTATGTCGGGCGCCCGGAATGAGACCCTGCAGCCGGTTGATCGAGCGCAGAAACGTCGACTTCCCGCATCCCGATGGCCCGATGAACGCGGTTACGGCGCGTGCGGGAATCGTTATGCTCACGTCGTAGAGCGCTTGCTTTGGCCCGTACCAGAACGAAAAGTCCTTCGCCTGGATGGTGCCGGGGTGTCGGGAACTGGGAACGGGGAAGTGGGAACCGACGCTCCGCGAAGGCGCTGTTCCGCGTTCCCTGTTCCCTGTTCCCAGCTTCTGCAAACTCATCCGAACCGTCCTGTGATGTACGCTTCCGTCCGCGAATCCGACGGCGTGGTGAACAGCGTATTGGTTGCCGCGATCTCGACCAACTCGCCGGTCAGCATAAATGCCGTGCGATCGGAGACACGCGCTGCCTGCTGCATGTTGTGCGTGACGATCACGACGGTCATATCCCGCCGCAGCTCGTACACGAGCTCCTCGACCTTCTGCGTGCTGATCGGATCGAGCGACGCGGTGGGCTCGTCGAGGAGCAGGACGGCGGGTCTCGTGGCCAGCGCGCGGGCGATGCACAAGCGCTGCTGCTGGCCCCCGGAGAGACCGATGGCGCTGTCCGTGAGGCGTGTGCTCACTTCGTCCCAGAGCGCGGCCCGCTTGAGCGCGTCCTCGACAATGTGATCCGTTTCGGCGCGCGATGGCTTGTCGCGTCCGAGTATCTGAAGACCGGCGGCGACGTTGTCCCGGATCGACATCGTGGGGAATGGCGTCGGGCGCTGAAACACCATCCCGACGTGCCGTCGCACTTCGATCGCGTTGACGCCCTTCGCGTAGATGTCCCGCCCGTCGAGCGAGACGGAGCCCGCGACGTGCGCGGTCGGCACCGTCTCGTGCATGCGATTGAGGCACCGCAGCAACGTGGACTTGCCACAGCCGGACGGGCCGATGATCGCCGTGACTTCTCGATCACGAAACGTGATCGAGACGCCGCGGACGATCTCTGCGTGGCCGTAATACGCGCTGAGCGATGCGACCTCGAGCCGGCGACGCTCGGTGCCCGCGGCCGGGGGCGGAGCGGTTACGGCCGTGGGGACTGGAGCACGGGGAGGCTCAGTCGCCACCGAGGCCGAATCGGGAGCGTGTGGCAAAGCGGGCTGCAAGGCTGATGATGAGGACAATGCCGATGAGAACGAGCGCGCCTGCCCATGCGAGCGAGTGCTGCTGATCGTACGGGCTGATCGCGAAGTTGAAGATCTGGAGTGGCAGCGCGGCAATCGGCCCACGCAGCGATGCCGACCAGAACTGGTTGCCTAACACGGTGAACAGGAGAGGCGCTGTCTCGCCGGCGATGCGGGACACGGCGACGAGTGCACCGGTCACGATACCGGGCAGGGCAGTGCGCAGGACTACGACGAGCGATGTTCGCCACCGCGAGTAGCCTAACGCGAGCGCCGCCTCGCGCAGCGAGACGGGGACGATCCGGATCATCTCCTCCGTCGTACGCGTGACGAGCGGGATCATCATGGCGCCCAGCGCGATCCCTCCGGCCAGCGCCGTGAACTTCCCCATCGGTTTCACGAGAAACTGCCACGCGAAGATGCCCATCACGATGGAGGGCAGTCCGTTCAGGACATCGGACAAAAATCGCACCGCGTTCGCGAGATGCGTCCCACGGTTCTCGGCCAGGTAGAGGCCGGCGCCGATGCCGATCGGCAAGCCAAACGCCGATGCCGCGAGGATGAGGACCAGCGAGCCGACAATGGCGTTTGCCATGCCGCCGCCCGCTTCGCCAGGCGGCTTCGGGATCTGCGTGAAAAAGTCGAGGTTGATCGACGACGCACCCGCCGCAATCAGGTGGCCGAGAATGAAGATGAGCGGCAACGTGGCGAGGATCGCGGCGCCAAACGTGACCCCGACCATCACGACGTTCACGAGCCGCCGACGGCCGATGGTCGTCTGCGCTCGTTCCGCCGCGGCGCGCTGCATGACCGACGGGCGCGTGGTACGCAAGGGCGGCTTTGGAGGCGACGCAGGTCCACGCGACGCGTTCCTATCCATCATGACTGGCCCTCGCGCGAGACGCGCCACACGAGCCAGCGTGCCAGCGCATTGACGATCAGCGTCACGACGAACAGCACGGCGCCGACGGCCATGAGCGCCGAGAGGTGCAGATCACCCGTCGCCTCCGCGAACTCGTTCGCGATGAGCGACGCCATCGTGTATCCCGGAGCGTACAGCGATGCCGAGATCTTGTGGACATTGCCGATCAGCATCGTGACGGCCATGGTCTCGCCTAACGCGCGACCGAGGCCGAGAATAATGCCGCCGATGATTCCGGACCGCGCGTACGGGACTACCGCGTCCGCGATCATCTCCCACTTCGTGGCGCCGAGGGCCAGTGCAGCCTCTCGCTGCGACCGCGGGACCGCCATGAGCACCTCGCGCGAAACGGCGGAGATGAAGGGCAGCACCATGATCGCGAGGATCAGTCCCGCGCTCAGCATACTCGGTCCGTACGCCGGGCCCTCGAATAGCGGCGTCCGACCGATGAGCGGAATGGCCGAGAGCAGCGGCATGACGTGAGCGCGCAGCAGCGGCTGCAGGACGAAGATGCCCCACAGCCCGTAGACCACGCTCGGAATCGCGGCCAGCAGGTCGACGAGGAACGCGACCGGCTGGCGAAGCCACGACGGCGCGAACTCGGACAGGAAAATCGCGACGCCCAGCGCGAGCGGCGTCGCGATGACCAGTGCGATGAAGGACGAGACGATCGTGCCGTAGATCGCCGGCGCGGCGCCGAAAATGTTGTGCGGCGGGTCCCACTCGCTCGACGTCAGGAAGCCAAACCCGAACGCCTTGAGTGCCGGCCAGGCGGCGGCCCCGATCTCGATCGCGATGAAGAGGAGGAGGACGGGGATGCCTAACGCAAACGCGGTCGTCATCCACCGATAGATGCTGTCACCGATGGCTGAGCCTTCGATGCGCGCGCCCAGCCCTGTGTTGTCTGGGCGCGTCGTCACCACCGGGCGAGCAGCGTCGCTCACGATGCCGTCCCGCCCTGAATCGAAGCCAGCTTCTCGAGCAGCTGCTTGCTCAACGCTTCCGGCAGCGGCGCATAATCCAACGCTCCGGCTGACCCCTCACCGTCGGTGAGCGCCCACTGCAGGAAGTCGGTGAGCTTCTTGGCCTTGGTCGCATCGGTCTGCTTCTGGTACATGAGCAGCCACGTGAACGACGAGATCGGATACGCCGCGGCACCTGGCGCATTGACGATCGACACGCGGTAGTCCGTGGTCGGTGGCAGCTTCTCCACCGCGCCGGCAGCCGCCGCGGTGATCGATTCGATGGTCGGCACAACAAACTGGCCGGCCGCGTTCTTGATCTTCGCGACGGGCAGCTTGTTCTGATTGGCATACGCCAGCTCGACGTATCCGATCGTTCCGGGTGTCTGCTTTACCTGGCCCGAGACACCGTCGTTGCCTTTACCTCCCAACCCGACCGGCCACTTGAGCTCCTTCCCCTTACCCGGCCCCGACGACCACGCCGGGCTGACCGCCGTTAGGTAATCGGAGAAGATGTACGTCGTCCCGCTCGCCTCGGCTCTGTGCACGACGAGGATGTCCGTCGCCGGCAGCTTCACGCCGGAATTAAGTGCGGCAATCCGGTTGTCGTTCCACTTCGTGATCTTTCCGAGGAAGACGTCCGCGACAACGTCGCCACTCAGGTTGAGCGGTTGCGTTGCGTCGGGAAGATTGTACGTGATGACAACGGCGCCGAGCACGGTGGGGATGTGAATGATCGGCCCACCCTTGGCCTTCGCCATTTCCTCGTCGGTCATTGGTGCATCCGACCCCGCGAAATCCACCGTGCCTTCGCTCAGCTGTCGAATGCCGCCGCCCGATCCGATTGCCTGATAGTTGATCTTGATGCCGGTCTTCGCCGTGTAGTCCGAGATCCACTTGGAATAGATCGGGTATGGGAAGGTTGCTCCCGCCCCCGTTAGGTCGACACCACCAGAGCGTGCGCTTGCCGGCGACGGACTGGCCGCCGCCGAGTCGCGGGTGCCCTTGGATTCGGTACCGGAGCATGCCGCAGAGACGAGTCCGGCCGCCGCCAAGGCGAAAAGCGTTGAACGAGTCACTGCCGCCTCCAGGAAGGACTTACTGAACGTTGATCGAGAACCGGACCGGGATGAGCGACCATCGCGTAACGGGCACGTCACAGTGTTTTCCACGGTTATGCCCGGTCAGTGCGTGGCGGCCGCACCGGCTATGCGGATCGAGCCAAGGCGCTTCACCTGACCGGCGACGCCATCGTTGCCCTTGCCGCCGAGTCCGATCGGCCACGCGACTTCCTTCGCTCGGCCGGGCCCGGAGTGCCATTCCTTGTTCACCGAGGAAAGGACGTCGGTGAAGATGTACGTCGTGCCGCTGCCGTCAGATCGGTGGACGACGAGAATGTCCTTCGCTGGCAGTGACACGCCGGGATT
>Ga0070681_10001979_pt1 | contig 18522 bp, 24 predicted proteins | sample KBSC83BmetaG_FD_65650 | JGI IMG/M metagenome (GOLD analysis project Ga0070681, IMG submission 65650) | Corn rhizosphere microbial communities from Kellogg Biological Station, Michigan, USA - KBS C8-3B metaG | ecosystem: Host-associated > Plants > Roots > Rhizosphere | place: USA: Michigan... | reverse complement strand
GCAAGAATGGCGGTCGCCTTGATATGCATGGGTCCCTCCCGTCCTTTGTCCATGATCCTAGCAAAGAAGCGTCGCCGCACCAGGGCCCCGCGCTTGGCACGAAGGACAGCATCTCCTAACATCCGGCACCCAGCAAAGCCGCCGAAGATGAGCGCCATCACCATCCCCGACAGCATGCTCGCCATCACCGCCGCCAAGGCCGGCGGCCCCGAGGTCCTGACCGCGGCGCGCCATCCGGTGCCGCGGCCGCGCGATGGCGAGCTGCTGATCGAGGTCGCGGCCGCCGGGCTGAACGGCGCCGATCTCACCCAGCGCAAGGGCGGGCCCGCGAAGGTGCCGGCGGCGGCTTCGGCGCTGGTTGCCGAGGTGCCGGGTCTCGAAGTGTCCGGCACCATCGCGGCGCTGGGACCGGAGGTGTCGGGCTGGCGTCTCGGCGAGCCCGTCTGCGCCCTGGTGGCGGGCGGCGGCTATGCCGAATATTGCACGGTGCCGGCGGTGCAGTGCCTGCCCGTGCCGCGCGGCGTGTCGCTCGTCGATGCCGCCGGCCTGCCGGAAGTGGCCTTCACAGTGTGGCTCAATGTTTTCGAGCTCGGCCGGCTGAAGCAGGGCGAGAAGCTGCTCGTGCATGGCGGGTCGAGCGGCATCGGTACGCATGCGATCCAGCTCGCGCAGGCCCGCGGCGCCGAGATCTTCGTCACGGTCGGATCGCCGGAAAAGCGCATCGCCTGCGAGGCGCTCGGCGCCCGGCGTGCGATCGAATATCGCCGCGAGGACTTCGTGGCGATCCTCGCCGAGGCGACCGGCGGCTATGGCGTCGATGTCGTGCTCGACATGGTCGGCGGCGACTATATGCAGCGCAATTTCGCGGCGCTGGCACCGCACGGGCGGCTGGTGATGATCTCCTACAAGGGCGGCCGCAAGATCACCCTCGATTTCGGCGTGTTCCAGGAGAAGCAGCTGCTGCTCACCGGCTCGGGACTGCGGCGGCGCCCCATCGCCGAGAAGGGGCGTCTCGCCGGCGAGCTGCGCCGCCATGTCTGGCCGCTGGTCGAAAGCGGCGCGGTGCGGCCGATCATCGATTCGGTCTTTCCGCTCGCCGAAGCCGGCAAGGCGCACGCTTATATGGAATCGAGCCGGCATATCGGCAAGATCCTGCTGGTCACCCATGCCGGGGAATGAGCCGCGCAAGCGGTCCGTGCCGCTCGACAACGTCACGCTCGCCCTCGTCGAATGGGGGCCGGCGGAGGCGCGCGACGTCGTGCTCTGCGCGCATGGGTTGACGCGCAACAGCCGCGATTTCGATTTTCTCGCGCGCGCCCTCGCCGAGCGGCGGCGGGTCATCGCCTTCGATTTCGCCGGACGCGGCGACAGCGGCTGGCTCGAAGACTCGGCGCTCTACGGCTATCCCACCTATTTCGACCACGCCGTCCGGCTGATGGACGCGCTGGAGCTGCCTTCCGTCGATTGGGTCGGCACCTCGATGGGCGGCATCCTCGGCATGATCGTCGCCGGCCGGCTGAAAGAGCGCGTGCGGCGTCTCGTTCTCAACGATGTCGGCGCCCTGGTGACGCGGCAATCGATGCAGCGGATCCTGCAATTTCCTACGCTCGGCCGCGAATTCGCCGGCCTCGCCGAGGCGGAGCGCTTCTATCGCGAGGCGCTGGCGCCCTGGGGCAAGCTGTCGGACGAGGCCTATCGCCACATCACCGAGCACAGCCTGCGCCAGCTGCCGAACGGCAAGCTCGGGCCGAATTACGATCCGGCGATTCGCGCGCCGCTGCTCGGCAGCGACGCGCGCGACATCAATCTGTGGGACGTCTGGGGCGCCGTGACCCAGCCGGTTCTGATGCTGCGCGGCGCCTTGTCCGATCTCCTGCTGCGCTGCACGGCCCTCGGCATGGTGGCGCGCGGCGGTGTCGATTTGCTCGAAGTGGCCGGCGCCGGCCACGCCCCGGCGCTGATGAGCGCGGAGGAGATCCGGCCGATCGTGGCATGGCTCGATCGCCCGCCGCCGTCACCGGTCGCCGGGATCGGTATAGATGCGCGGGGTGCAGTTGCGCCGGCCAAGCGCGGCGCAGCTTGATTCCTTGTCGAAATCGAGCCAGGCGATGACCAGCCAGGAGGTCAGCGCGATGCCGACCAGCACGGCGATGAGGATGACAAAGTCGCGCCGCATCTAGCCGCTGCCGCCGCCGCCGGCGTGGCCGGCGAATCTCATAGCGCGCCGACGCGCTCGTCGCGGCGGATCGCCGATGTGCCGCATCGCCTTCGCCACCGCTCCCAACATCGCGCCTCCATCCGGTCACCCACGGAAAATCGGGGCTAAAAGCCGTATTCTTTGAAGATCAGCGGCGGCAGGCAATTGGAGCGGCCGAGGCTGACGCAGGCCTGCAGCCGGTCCCAGGCCTCGAAGCGGATCAAGAGCTCGGCGCAGGCGAAGATCGCCAGCACCACGGCGATGAGGATCAGGAAGTCGCGGTAGCGGTCCTGGTTCATCGCCCCGTGGCCCGCCATTCGCGCTTCGTGAAGCAGCGAGGCCGATCTTTCCGCGAAGAAATTCCGCCATTCGCGAAGCCGCGCTCGACCAAGCCGGTGCCCCTCCGGCACGCAATCGGGCATGTCATGCGAGGCCCATTCCTTCGTCCCCGAGCCATCCCGCGGCGCGCAGCTCCGGCACATGCCGCCGGCTCACCGGCACGGCGAGCCCGTTCTTGAGCAGGAGCCGCAGCGCATCGCCGCGCCGCTCGATGCGCTGAACCGCGTTCTCGGCGACCCAGTAGCTGCGATGGACCTGGCGTCCGGCAAGGCCGCCGAGCTCGGCAACGGCGTCGCGCAGGCGCATCAGGATGAGCGTGCTGCCTTGGCTCGTATGCGCACGCACATAGTGATCCTCCATGGCGAGGCACAAAAGGTCACGCCCGAGATGGGCCGGCAGCCGGTCGAGGAAGGGGCTCGCCTGTGCGCCGCCGTCCGGCGGAGCAGGCGGCGCCGGTTCGGGTCGCAGCCCGTGCGCGATCCAGCTCCAGCCGAGGCCGATGGTGAGAGTGAGCAGCCAGACCTGGCCCGCCAGGACCAGAAGATTTCCCGAGCGGCCGAACCAGTAGCCGCCGATCAGCCCGACCGTCAGCAGCACCACGGCGCCGAGCGGCAGCACCGCGATGGTGAGGCCGATCGAGGCCGCGACCGGCCAGGGCAGGCCGCGCCAGGCGGCCAGGCTCAGCAGGATCGCCGAGCGGCAGATCTCGGCCGCCGCGAAGGAGGTCACCAGCCACATGGCGAGGCGGTCGCCGAACGGCAGCAGGTAGCTGCCGAAGGGCCCGAGCAGCGCCAGCAGGAGCCCGATGCCGAGGCTGATCGCCCAGCGCCGCAGCCGCGGCCGGCCAAGCCAATCGATCACAGCCACCCGAACCGTCCCCTGCACAGCGAGGTCTCATCATGATCGCTTTTCACGTCACCACCGCAAGTGTCGCGCTGCTGCTCGGCGCCTGCATCTTCTTGTTGCCCAAGGGCACGGGCCTGCACCGCAAGATCGGCTACGCCTACGTCGCGACCATGACGCTGGCCTCGGTGAGCGCCTTCTTCCTGAGCGGTTTCAATGGCGGCTGGAGCTTCTTTCATGCGCTCGCTGCCTTCACTCTGCTCAACCTCGCGCTCGGCGTTTACACCATCCGGCGCGCCATGCGCACCGGCAATCGCCGGCTGATCGGCCGTCATTACGGCTTCCTCGCCGGCAGCTATGTGGCACCCGTCTCGGCGCTGGCCGGCCAGTTCCTGCCTGCTCTGCTGCCGCTCGACCGGCGCAGCGGCGTCGTCGTTGTCGTGCTGGCCGCGGCGGCGCTGGGTACGCTGGTGGTGCGCTATTTCGCGCGCAGCGTCGTGCAACGCTATGCCGACCAGGATTTGGCCGCTTAGGATTCGGCCTTCAGCCGTTTCGCGATGTCGACAGCGGCATAGGTGAGGATGCCGTCGGCGCCGGCGCGCTTGAAGCCGAGCAGCGCTTCCATCATGGCGCGGTCGCCGTCGAGCCAGCCATTCTGGCCCGCCGCCTGCAGCATCGCGTACTCGCCGGACACTTGATAGACGAAGGTCGGCATGCCGAACCGCTCCTTCACGCGGCGCAAGATGTCGAGATAGGGCATGCCCGGCTTCACCATCACCCAATCGGCGCCCTCGGCGATGTCGAGCGCCACTTCGCGCAAGGCCTCGTCGCCATTGCCGGCATCCATCTGATAGGTCGTCTTGCCCTGCTTGCCGATCTGGCGCGGCGAGCCGACGGCATCGCGGAACGGGCCGTAGAAGGCGGATGCGTATTTGGCGGCATAGCTGAGGATGATGGTGTCCTGATGTCCGGCCGCCTCGAGCGCGTCGCGGATGGCGCCGATACGGCCGTCCATCATGTCGGAGGGGGCAATGATGTCGCAGCCCGCCTCGACCTGGACCAGCGATTGGTGCACGAGCTGCGCCACCGTCTCGTCATTGGCGATGCGCCCGTCGATCACGATTCCGTCATGGCCGTGATCGGTGAAGGGATCGAGCGCGGCGTCGCACATGATGCCGATCTCCGGCACCGCCTGCTTCACCGCCTTGACCGCGCGGCAGACGAGATTGTCGGCACGGATGGATTCGGCGCCATCGTTGGTCTTGCGCGCCGGATCGATCATCGGAAAGAGCGCCATCACCGGAATGCCGAGCGCCGCCGCTTCGGCCGCCGCCGGCACCAGCCGGTCGATGGTCAGCCGGAAAACCCCGGGCATGCTGGCAATGGGCTGCGCCATGCCGCTGCCCTCGATCACGAAGACCGGCCACAGGAAATCGGCCGGCGCCAGGCGATGCTCGCGGACAAGCTCGCGCGACCAGCTGCTCGCCCGGCTGCGGCGCATGCGGATGCGCGGGAAACGGGCGGACTCGGTCGGCATGGGCGGGGCTCGGGGCTCTGGTCGGGGGCGGGCCGACCATAGGTGCTGGGGCCGGGGGGCGCAACGAGAGCCGCCGCACCCGGCCGTCGGGCTCGGCTATTGCCGGGGCAGCTTGCGCTGCTCCCGATTGGCCCGCTGCGTCTCCAGATCGAAGATCTCGATCAGCAAGGCTTCCCGCATCCGCGTGTCGTTCGCGCCTTTGACCAGCCGTTTGCAGAGCTCGATCTGACCCAGCATCTCATCCCAACTCTCTGCCATCGCGCTACCTCGAAGGGCTAGGTAGGGCCCGTTTCGTGACAGAACGCGGCCTCTGGGTAGCCGTTCCTCGCTTTTCCGTGGAAATTTGTCCTAAGGCCGCGGTCGAGCCTGACCGGGCGCCGCCGCATTGACGGCCGGCCGGCCCACCCTATGATCCGGCCCCCGTGACCCAGGACGCCCCTCCGCCGGCCGAGCCGGAAATCCATTTCACCCGCCAGAATGGGGTGCTGATCATCACGCTCGACCGGCCGCGGGCGCTCAATGCCCTGTCGCTCGGCATGATCGAGGGCATGGATGCGGCGCTGGCCGCCGCCGCCGCCGACCCGGCGGTCGCTTGCGTCCTGATCGAGGGCAGGGGCGGCCGCGCCTTTTGCGCCGGCGGCGACATCAGGTCGGTGGGGCAGGCCTTGCGTGCCGGCGACGGCGAGGCCTTCGGCGTCGCCATGTTCCGCGGCGAATACACCCTCAATCATCGCATCCGCACCTTTCCCAAGCCCTTCATCGCGCTGGTGGACGGCATCGTCATGGGCGGCGGCGTCGGGGTCAGCATCCATGGCTCGCACCGGATTGTCAGCGAGCGCGCCAGCTTCGCCATGCCGGAGACCGGTATCGGCCTCTTTCCCGACGTCGGCATGACCTACCTGCTGCCGCGGTCGCCCGGCGAGCTCGGGCTCTATGCCGGGCTGACCGGCGCCAAGCTGGGGGCGCCCGATGCCAAGCTCATCGGCTATGCCACCCATATCGTGCCGTCCGGCCGGTTCGAGGCCTTGCGCGCCGCCTTGATCGCGCGCGCCCCGCAGCGCGCCGAGGAGGTCGACGGCGTGCTGGCCGGCTTCGCCACCCGCTTCGGTCCGGCCGAGCTGGTGCGGCGTCGGCCGGTCATCGACCGCTGCTTCGGTCAGGGTTCAATGGAAGCGATTGTCGCGGCACTCGCGGCCGAGGGCAGCGAATGGGCCCGCGTCACCGCCGAGGGCTTGGCGGGACGCTCCCCCACCAGCCTCAAGCTTGCCCTGCGCGCGTTCCGGGCGGCGCGCTCGCTCGACTTCGAGACGTGCCTCGCGACAGAGTTCCGCATGAGCATCCATTGCCTCGCCGCGCACGACCTCGAGGAGGGGGTGCGGGCCCTTCTGATCGACAAGGACATGAAGCCGGCCTGGCGACCGGCGACGCTCGATGCAGTGCGCGACAGCGATCTCGACAGCTATTTCATGCCGCTCGCCGTGGCCGATCTCGCCTGTGCGAAAGCGCCCGCATGAAAAGCCGCCCGGGAATTGCTGCATTCGCGCAGGTATTGTCTAAAAATTGAACCAATATTCTCGTTGTCCTAACCAGTTCAGTATTATATAGAATTCCCTGCAATGCTGGGCGAAGGCGACAAATCGGCGGCGAAGGAGGTCTACCTCGAAGCGATCCGGCTGACGGAGCGCTTGCATCGCCAATTTCTCGAAGTCGTGAAAGCCGAGCTCGACTCGCACAACCTCGACGACATCAACAACGTCCAGTCGCTGATCCTCTACAATATCGGCCGCGACGAGCTCACCGTCGGCGAGCTTACCAACCGCGGCTATTATCTCGGCTCGAACGTCTCCTATAACGTCCGCAAGCTGGTCGAGAACGGCTATCTCGTCCAGGAGCGCTCGGTGCACGACCGCCGGTCGATCCGGGTCAAGCTGTCGCCCAAGGGCCTCGTGCTGTGCGACCGCGTCGATGCCATGTTCGAGCGGCAGGTGAAGGCGCTGGTCGGCACCGGCTCGCTCGAGGATCTGAACCAGGCCGCCAACTATTACCGCCGGCTCGAGCGGTTCTGGATCAGCCAGCTCGACTACACCGCGCGCGTCCTCGAGCGCGAGTAGCGCTCTCCCCTTCTGCTCACCTAGTCGCGATCGCCGGGCAGCCTGTCGAGCCTGAGCGGCAGTATCGCGCCCAGCCACAGAGCATGACGCGCATGGTCGCGATAGGCGTTGCCCGTCTCGGGATGCACCAGCACCGTGAGGTCGCGCCGGTTGAGCATCAGGAAGGGCACGAGACTGGGGAATAGCTCGGTGGCGAAGGCGACCTGGTACATCGCGATCGGATGCGGCCCGACCGGCTCGTCATGCCAACGGCCGAGCAGCGCCTCCGGGTAGCGCCGGCCGATCTCGTCGCGGAGATCCGCCGCCCTCTCCTTGCTGTCCGGCGCGTAATAGATATGCGCGTGATAGCCCCGCACGGCGGCTGGATCGAGCGGGTGCGGCGCGCTCATCGCCGGCTCAGGTGAAAGCCTGGATGCCGGTCACCGCCCGGCCGAGGATGAGGGCGTGGATGTCGTGCGTGCCCTCATAGGTGTTCACCGTCTCGAGATTGAGCATGTGGCGCATGACCGGATACTCGTCCGAGATGCCGTTGCCGCCCAGCATGTCGCGTGCGCTGCGCGCGATGTCGAGGGCCTTGCCGGCCGAGTTGCGTTTCAGGATCGACACCATCTCCGGCGTATCGCGCCCTTCTTCCTTCAGCCGGCCGAGACGGAAGCAGGCCTGCAGCCCGAGGGTGATCTCGGTCAGCATGTCGGCGAGCTTCTTCTGGATGAGCTGGTTGGCGGCCAGCGGCCGGTCGAACTGGGTGCGCTCGAGCACATAGCGGCGCGCCGTCTCGAAGCAGGCCTCGGCGGCGCCGAGCGCGCCCCAGGCGATGCCGTAGCGCGCCGAGTTGAGGCAGCCGAACGGGCCTTTGAGCCCGCGCACATTGGGCAGAAGCTGCGAGTCGGGCACGAACACATCGTCCATGACGATCTCGCCGGTGGCCGAGGCGCGCAGACTGAGCTTGCCCTCGATCTTGGGAGTCGCCAGCCCCGCCATGCCGCGCTCGAGCAGATAGCCCATGATCTGGCCGGCATCGTTCTTGGCCCAGACCAGGAGGAGATCGGCGAGCGGCGCGTTGGAGATCCACATCTTGCGGCCGGTGAGCTTGGCGCCGCCCGGCGCGGCGCGGGCGCGTGTCTCCATGCCGGCCGGATCGGAGCCGTGGTCGGGCTCGGTCAGGCCGAAGCAGCCGACGAGTTCGCCCGTCGCGAGCTTGGGCAGGTATTTCTTGCGTTGCTCCTCGCTGCCATAGGTGAAGATCGGCCACATCACGAGGCTCGACTGCACGCTCATCGCCGAGCGGTATCCCGAATCGATGCGCTCGATCTCGCGCGCGACCAGCCCGTAGGCGACCGGGCTGACGCCGGCGCAGCCATAGCCCTGGATGGTGGCGCCGAGCAGGCCGAGCCGGCCCATGCCTTCGAGGATCGCGCGGTCGAAGCGCTCATGGCGAAAATCCTCGCGCACGCGCGGTGCCAGCACATCCTCGGCGAAGCCACGCGCCGTGTCGCGGATCAGCCGCTCCTCGGTGGTGAGCTGCGCATCGAGCCGCAGCGGGTCCTGCCAGTCGAAAGCGGCCGCGTCGGCCGGGGCCGTTTGGGGCAGGCTCATCTCCGATCACTCCCGCTCGCAGCGATGCCGGCCGTAACCAATAGTTGCTGCGGCGCAGCCAGCAAAGGGCCAAGTCGCGGGATTTCGAGCCTTGAGCTATGCTCCAAGCCATGCCGAAGCAGGAAGGCTTGATCATCGAAATCGTCCGCCAGGGCGCCTATGCCAAGGCGAGCGCCATCGATCCGCACACCGGCGAAGAAGCCTCCGTGGTGGGGCCCTCGCACGGTCACGACGAGCTGCTGACCAGGCTCGCGGTCAAGAAGCTGCGGCAAAAGCTCGGACAGGCCGGACCGGGCTGAGCCCCAAACGCAAATGCCCGGGCCGGGCCCGAGCAGCGCGCTCGGCGGCGCAGCCGGCTCAGGCGCCGCGGCGCCGGCGGGGACGGCCCGTGCCGCTCTTGCCGTTGGCGTTGCGGCCGAGACCGATCTGCTTGGCGAAGTCGGAGCGCTGCCGGGCATAGTTCGGCGCCACCATCGGATAGTCCGAGGGCAGCCCCCATTTGGCGCGGTATTCGTCCGGCGACATGTTGTACATGGTGCGCAGATGCCGCTTCAGCATCTTGAGCTTCTTGCCGTCCTCGAGACAGACGATGAAGTCCGGAGCCACCGATTTGCGGACCGACACGGCCGGCTTGGGCGGCTCGGCTTTCAGCTCGGTCCCGGTCGCGTCGAGCTCGCGCAGGGAGCCGAAGACGGTATTGATGACCTCGGCAATCTGCTCGGCCGGCAAGTCGTTGCGGCCGAGATACGCCGACACGACATCGGTCGTCATGCGCAACAGGTCGTTGTGCGGAATACGGCGTTCGATTTGATCTTCGCTCATGTGGCTCGAACCGCAAGATATAGTTAATTTTGAAGTGACCCGAAGATACACCGGGTTCGTGCTTCTTTCAAATACAAACAACTGTAATCAAATGGCCGGTTTGACCTGTAGTACAGCTTGGTTGGACCTCCGAAGGGTTCGCGATTGTTCCGGGAATCGACCCCGCGGGCGGGCCGGCTCGACGGGGGGCGGGGTTTGACCCGGTTCGGATATCTGGTATGTTTCCGCCTCCGTTCGCCGCTATGGGCAGAGTAATGTCGCGGGACACCATCGCGATGGCGGCAGACCACGCCGGCTATCCGTTAAAGGAAAATCTCAAAGCCGACCTCGTCGCGCGCGGGCTCGATGTGCTCGATCTCGGCACCAACAGCGCGGATTCCGTCGATTATCCCGACTTCGCCGCCAAGCTCGCGGCGGCGCTCAAAGACGGCAAGGCGCAACGCGGCGTGCTCATTTGCGGCACCGGCATCGGTATTTCGATGGCAGCCAACCGTTACTCGCATATCAGGGCCGCGGTCTGTTCCGGCCCCGTCGCGGCGCGGTTTGCCCGTCAGCACAACGATGCCAACGTCCTGTGCCTCGGGGCGCGGCTGATTGGCCCGGAAATCGCCCGCGAGAGCCTCTTCGTGTTTCTCGATACCGCCTTCGAGGGCGGCCGCCACAGCGCCCGGGTGGGCAAGCTCGGCGCCGTGCCAGTGACCAGCCATTGAAGGGCAAGAATTGATGAATGTGTCCGCTTCCGCCGATGCCGCGCGCCTGTCGCCCTTGTTCAGCAAGGGCGTGGCCGAGACGGATCCCGAGCTCGCCGCAGCGCTCGGGCGCGAGCTCGAGCGCCAGCAATCGCAGATCGAGCTGATCGCGTCGGAGAACATCGTCAGCCGTGCCGTGCTCGAGGCGCAGGGCTCGGTGCTGACCAACAAATATGCCGAAGGCTATCCCGGCCGCCGCTATTACGGCGGCTGCGAGTTCGTCGACCAGGCCGAGCAGCTCGCCATCGATCGCGCCAAGCAGCTGTTCGCTTGCGCCTTCGCCAATGTGCAGCCGCATTCCGGCAGCCAGGCCAACCAGGCCGTCTTCATGGCGCTGATGCAGCCGGGCGACACCTTCCTCGGCATGTCGCTCGCCGCCGGCGGACATCTGACGCACGGCTCGCCCGTCAACATGTCGGGCAAGTGGTTCAAGCCGCTGTCCTACGGCGTGCGCCGCCAGGATGCGCTGATCGATTACGACGAGGTCGAGGCGCTGGCGCGCGAGCACAAGCCGAAGATGATCATCGCCGGCGGCTCGGCCTATCCGCGCGTAATCGATTTTGCCCGCTTCCGTCGCATCGCCGACGATATCGGCGCCTATTTCATGGTGGATATGGCGCATTTCGCGGGGCTGGTCGCGGGCGGCGTGTTCCCCAGCCCGCTGCCGCATGCGCATATCGTCACCACGACGACGCACAAGACCCTGCGCGGGCCGCGCGGCGGCATGATCCTCAGCAACGACGAGGACATCGGCAAGAAGATCAATTCCTCGATCTTCCCCGGCCTGCAGGGCGGCCCGCTCATGCATGTGATCGCCGCCAAGGCAGTGTCCTTCGGCGAGGCGCTGCAGCCCGGCTTCAAGACATACGCGCGCGCCGTGCTCGACAATGCGCGGGCGCTGGCGGCGAAGCTCGCCGACCGCGGCGTCGACATCGTCTCGGGCGGCACCGACTGCCATCTCATGCTGGTCGATCTGCGCCGCAAGGGGCTGACCGGCAAGGTGGTCGAGAAGCATCTCGAGCAGGCGGGCATGACCTGCAACAAGAACGGCGTTCCTTTCGATCCGGAAAAACCGACGGTGACCTCGGGCGTACGCTTGGGTTCCCCGGCCGGGACCACCCGCGGATTCGGCACCGCCGAATTCACGCGCATCGGCGAGCTGATCGGCGATGTGCTGGATGGTCTCGCGGCGAACGGGGAGGACGGCAACGAAAAGGTGGAGGCACGCATCCGCGAAGAGGTGCGCGCACTCTGCCGGCGCTTCCCGATCTACGGGGAGTCGCGATAACCCAAGCGAGCGGGGGGAAAGAGCTGGATGCGCTGCCCATTCTGCGGTCACGACGACACGCAAGTGAAGGATTCGCGCCCGACGGACGACAACGCGGCGATCCGTCGCCGGCGTTTCTGCCCGTCCTGCGGATCGCGCTTCACGACATTCGAGCGGGTTCAGCTTCGCGATCTCACGGTGGTGAAGAAGAGCGGCAAGCGGGTTCCCTTCGATCGCGACAAGCTCGCCAAATCGATCCAGATCGCGACACGCAAGCGGCCGATCGATTCCGAGCGCATCGAGCGCATCGTTAGTGCCATCGTGCGGCGGCTCGAGAGCACCGGCGAATCCGAGATCACCTCGGACCAGATCGGCGAGCAGGTGATGGACGCGCTCTACGCGCTCGATCCGGTCGCCTATGTGCGCTTCGCCTCGGTCTACCGCAATTTCCGCGAGGTCAAGGACTTCGAGGATTTCGTCGGCAAGCTCAACGTTGAGCGGGACTAGCGCAAGCTCCACGGGAGAGGACTCGCGCTGGATGGGGGCCGCGCTCATGCTGGCGCGGCAGGCGCTGGGATCCGTGGCGCCCAACCCGGCGGTCGGCTGCATCCTGGTCAAGCAAGGGATCGTCGTCGGCCGCGGCCGCACGCAAGCCGGCGGCCGGCCGCATGCCGAGACGGTGGCGCTCCAGATGGCCGGGTCGGACGCCACCGGCGCCACCGCCTATGTGACGCTCGAGCCCTGCAATCATCACGGCGCGACCGGCCCCTGCAGCGAGGCGCTGATCGCGGCCGGCATCGTGCGCGCGGTGATCGCCTGCGAGGACCCCGATCCGCGCGTCGCCGGCGGCGGCATCAAGCGGCTCGCGGCGGCCGGGATCGCCGTCACCATGGGGGTGCGCGCGGCCGAGGCGCTGGAGATCAACCAGGGCTTCTTCCTGCGCATCACGCGCGGGCGGCCCCTGGTCACGCTGAAAGCCGCGACCAGCCTCGACGGCCGCACCGCCGCCCATACGCGGGCCAGCAAGTGGGTCACGGGCGAGCCGGCGCGGGCGCGCGGCCATCTGTTGCGCGCCCAGCATGACGCGATCCTGGTCGGCAGCGCCACCGCACGCGACGACGATCCCGAGCTCACCTGCCGCCTGCCGGGATTGGAGGCGCGCTCGCCGGTGCGCATCGTGCTCGATGGCCGCCTGCGCCTGTCGCTCACCTCGCGCCTCGTGCGCACGGCCAGGCAATCGCCGGTCTGGGTCATGACCCTCCCCAGCGCGGATGCCGCGCGCAAAAGCGCCTTTCAGGAATGCGGCGTCGAGATCATTGCGGTGGCGGCCGATACCGGCGGCTCGCTCGATCTCGGACAGGCGGTGCAGGCGCTGGGCGAGCGTGGCATTACCCGCCTTCTGGTCGAGGGCGGCTCCCGGGTGGCGGCGTCCTTCTTGCGGGCTGGGCTCGTCGACCGCATCGCCTGGTTCCGGGCGCCGATGGTGATGGGCGGCGACGGCGTTCCGGTCGCCGCATCCTTCGGAATCGATGCGCCCGACCAGGCGCCGCGCTTCGCTCGGATCGCCGCCGAGCCGGTCGGCGAGGACCTGCTGGAAACCTATCGCGTCGAACGATAGGTTACGCCCCAATGTTCACGGGGATCATCACCGATGTCGGCGAGCTACGCGCCGCGACGCGACAGGGCGAGGGCGACCTCAGGCTCGTCATCGCCACGCGCTATGCAATGGACGAGGTGGCGCTCGGCGCCTCCATCGCCTGCTCCGGCATCTGCCTCACGGTGGTCGACAAGGGCGAGGCGTGGTTCGCGGCCGACGTGTCGGGAGAGACCTGCGCGCGCACGACCGTCGGCGGTTGGCGCGCCGGGCGGCGGATCAATCTCGAGCGCTCGCTCAAGCTCGGCGACGAGCTCGGCGGGCATCTCGTCTATGGCCATGTCGATGGGCTGGCCCGCGTCGTCGCCTCGCATCCCGAGGGCGACAGCACGCGTTGGCAGCTCGAGGCACCCGGCGGCTTCGAGGGATTGGTCGCGGCCAAGGGCTCGGTCGCGCTCGACGGCGTGTCGCTCACGGTCAACGAGGTGTCCGGCCGATGCTTCGGCGTCAATGTCATCCCTCACACCGCCGCGCACACCACATTCGGGCTGCTTGGCGTCGGCGATCTCGTGAATTTCGAGGCCGATATGCTGGCCCGCTATGTCGCGCGGCTGCTCGGTGCCAAGCAGGCCGCGGCATGAGCCGTTCTCAACCCTATTTCATGCGGGTGCAGCCATGACCCATGTCGTCATCGTTGAGGCCCGCTTCTACGAGGATATCGCCGAGGAGATGGCCAAGGGCTGTATTGCCGTGCTGGAAAAGGCGGGCGCCACCTGGCAGCGCATCCCGGTGCCGGGCTGCTTCGAGATTCCCGCCGCTATCTCCTTCGTGCTGCACGGGCTCGCCGGGCAGCCGGACCTGCCCAATGTCGACGGTTTCGTGGCGCTCGGCTGCGTCATCCGCGGCGAGACCACCCATTACGACGTGGTGTGCAACGAGACGGCGCGCGGCATCCAGCATCTTGCCGTCACGCACGAGGCGGCGGTCGGCTTCGGCATCCTGACGGTCGAGAATGACGAGCAGGCCTGGGCGCGGGCCAAGATCGGCGGCAAGCGCGACGCCGGCGGGGCCGCGGCGCGCGCCTGCCTGCGCATGATCGAGCTCAAGCGCCAGTTCCGGCTGGGATGAACATGGAAAAGAAAGCCGGCGGCTCTGCCCGCGGCGCCCGCCGCGCCGCTCGCCTCGCCGCCGTGCAGGCACTCTATCAGCTCGAGATGAACGAGGCGACCACGCAGCAGGTGATCGCCGAGTTCCAGACGCTGCGGCTCGCCGAGGATGCCGACCGCGACCTCTTCGCCGATGTGGTGGCCGGCACCATGACGCGCCTGCCCGAGCTCGATGCCGAGATCGGCCGGCTGCTCGCCGAAGGCTGGAGCTTTGAGCGGCTCGAGAGGGTGCTGCGTGCCATCCTGCGCGCCGGCACCTACGAGCTCCTGGTGCGGCTCGACGTGCCGCCGAGGGTCGCCATCAACGAATATGTCGAGATCGCGCACAGCTTCTTCGGCGGCCGCGAGCCGAACCTCGTCAATGGCCTCCTCGACCGGCTGGCGAAGGAACGCCGCGAGGACGAGCTGCACCAGGGCTAGCCCATGGCGCGCGAAGCAAAGCCGCACAGAAGCGGCGAGTTCGATCTCATCGCCAAATATTTCGCGCCGCTCGCCGCCGCGGCGCCGGGTGCGCTGGCGCTCACCGACGACGCAGCCCTGATCCAGGTGCCGACCGGCCAGGAGCTGGTCGTCAGCAGCGACGCGCTGGTGGCATCGGTACATTTTCGCAGCGACGATTCGCCGGATCTCGTCGCGCGCAAAGCCTTGCGCGTCAATCTGTCCGACCTCGCGGCGATGGGGGCCGCGCCGGTCGGCTATACGCTGGCCACGATGCTGCCGCGGGATATCGAGGAAAGCTGGATCGCTGCCTTCGCCGCGGGTCTCGCCGCCGATCAGAAGGCATTCGGATTGAGCCTGCTCGGCGGCGACACGACCGCGACCCCCGGCCCCTTGAGCCTCACCGTCACCATCTTCGGGCTGGTGCCGGCCGGTCGCGCGCTGCTGCGGAGCGGTGCCCGGCCCGGCGATCTCGTCGCGGTGAGCGGCACCATCGGCGACGGCGCGCTCGGCCTCGATGCCGCCAGCGGCGCGCTCGCCGGCCTGTCGGCCGAGGATGCCGACTTCCTCGCCGGGCGCTACCGGCTGCCGCAGCCGCGGCTGGCGCTCGGCCAGGCCTTGCGCGGCATCGCCAGCGCCGCCCTCGACATCTCGGATGGTCTCGTGGCCGATCTCGGCCACATCGCCCAGGGGTCGGGCGTGGGCATGCGGCTGCGCGTCGCCAGCATCCCCTTGTCGCCGGCGGCGGCCCGCGCGGTGGCGCGCGACGGGACGCGGCGCGGCCGGATCCTGGCCGGCGGCGACGATTACGAGCTGGCCTTAACCATTTCGCCCGAAAATTCGACTAAATTGGCGGGCATTGCCGAGGCCACGGCGGTCCCCATCACGGTGATCGGCGAGGTGGTCGCCGGGCAGGGCGTTCGTGTCGCGGACGAAGCCGGGCGCGAGATCGGCCTTCCGGCGGGCGGCTACGCCCATTTCTGAGGGGAGCGAGAGGAGCCTTGGGTCGCGTCGTCCTGATCTTGCTGACCCTGCTCGCGGTCGGCGCCGCCATTGCCGGCTCTGTGATCTATGTGAAGGAATCGCGCGACAAGGAGGAGGCGCGGCTGGCCCAGATCCCCGCCTTCGTGCCGCTCGACCAGCTCTTCATCCCGGTGTTTCGCAACGACCAGCTGGTCGAGACCCGGGTCTATATCATGACCCTGGAGACCCGCCAGGGGCCGCCCCTCGACATGCTGCTGCACGACAAGGCCAAGGTTCGCCAGCTTTTCCAGTTCTACCTCAACGCCTTTGCCACCCGGCGCGGGCCGGAGAATCTGGACAATGACGGCTATGTGAAGGCGCAGCTGATCAAGGCGAGCGACGAATATTTCCACGAGCACGTGGTGCATGACGTTCTGCTGGTCGAGACGCTGAACAAGCCGGCCACCGCCAACTAACGCGCATCCCGCGGGCCCCGTCCTCGTCATTGCACCCCCAGGGTCGATCTGTCATTTATTCGCCGCCTTGCGCCCGCCCCGGGCGCGAGGGCGAGGCTTCCTGCCTATTCCCGGCGTGGCGCAGGCCGTGCCCGGGTAGACCAACAAGAAGAACGGATCGATCATGTCGAGCTATTTCATTCTGGTTTTCGCCTGCGGGCTGCTGGCGCTGGTCTATGGCGCCATCGCGAGCCGCCAGGTCATGGCCGCCCCGACCGGCTCGGACCGCATGCGGGCCATCGCCGCGGCGATCCAGGAGGGCGCCAGCGCCTATCTCAACCGCCAATACCGGACCATCGCCATCGTCGGCGTGATCATCGCGGTCATCCTGGCGTTCGGTCTCGGCGCCCATGTGGCGATCGGCTTCGTCATCGGCGCGGTGCTGTCCGGGGCCGCCGGCTATATCGGCATGAACGTGTCGGTGCGCGCCAATGTGCGCACGGCCGAGGCGGCGCGCCAGGGCATGGACCATGCGCTCAACATCGCCTTCAAGTCGGGCGCCATCACCGGCATGCTGGTGGTGGGCCTGGGCCTGCTCGGCGTCACCTTCTACTACTGGCTGCTCCGCCGGATGGGCTTCGAGCTCCGTCCGATGCTCGAGGCGCTGGTGGCGCTCAGCTTCGGCGCCTCGCTGATCTCGATCTTCGCGCGGCTCGGCGGCGGCATCTTCACCAAGGGGGCCGATGTCGGCGCCGACCTCGTCGGCAAGGTCGAGGCCGGCATTCCCGAGGACGATCCGCGCAACCCCGCCGTGATCGCCGACAATGTCGGCGACAATGTCGGCGACTGCGCCGGCATGGCCGCCGACCTGTTCGAGACCTATGCGGTCACCATGGTCGCGACCATGCTGCTGGCCGGCATCTTCTTCACCGACCCCGCCGTGCTCGACACCATGCTGATGTTCCCGTTGGTCATCGGCGCCGTCTGCATCATCGCCAGCATCATCGGCACCTTCTTCGTGCGGCTCGGACCCTCCAAGAACATCATGGGCGCGCTCTATAAGGGCCTCATCGTCGGCGGCGTCCTGTCGGTGATCCTGATCGCCATCGTCATCTCACAGATGATCGGCTTCTCTACGGTGATCAAGATCGGCGACATCGCGGCCAGCGGCGCCGACCTCTTCTGGTGCTGCCTCGTCGGGCTGGCGGTCACCGGCCTGCTGGTCGTGATCACGGAGTATTACACCTCGACCATGTACCGCCCGGTGCGCAGCGTATCGCTCGCCTCGACCACCGGCCACGGCACCAATGTGATCCAGGGTCTCGCCGTGTCGATGGAGGCGACGGCCTTGCCGGTGCTGGTCATCGCCGCCGGCATCATCGCCTCCTTCCTGCTCGCCGGCATCTACGGCATCGCCGTCGCCGTCACCACCATGCTGGCGCTGGCCGGCATGATCGTGGCGCTCGATGCCTACGGACCGGTCACCGACAATGCCGGCGGCATCGCCGAGATGGCGGAGCTGCCGAAGGAAGTGCGCGTCACCACGGACGCGCTCGATGCGGTCGGCAACACCACCAAGGCGGTGACCAAGGGCTATGCCATCGGCTCGGCCGGCCTCGCTTCACTGGTGCTGTTCGCGGCCTACACGCAGGATCTGCACTTCTATTTCCCGAACGAGCAGGTGCTGTTCCTGCTGCAGAGTCCCTATGTGGTGGTCGGCCTCTTCATGGGCGGCGCCCTGCCCTATCTCTTCGGCGCCATGGGCATGACCGCCGTCGGCCGCGCCGCCGGCTCGGTGGTGGTCGAGGTGCGGCGGCAGTTCCGCGAGATCCCCGGCATCATGGAAGGCCGCGCCAAGCCCGACTACAGCCGTGCCGTCGATCTGCTGACCAAGGCGGCGATCCGCGAGATGATCCTGCCGTCGCTGCTGCCGGTGCTCGCTCCGATCGTGCTCTATCTGGTGATCTCGTCGATTGCCGGCCGGGCGCAGGGCTTTGCCGCGGTCGGTGCGATGCTGCTCGGCACCATCGTCACCGGCCTCTTCGTCGCCATCTCGATGACTTCGGGCGGCGGCGCCTGGGACAATGCCAAGAAGTACATCGAGGAAGGCCATCACGGCGGCAAGGGCTCGGAAGCCCACAAAGCCGCGGTGACCGGCGACACGGTCGGCGACCCGTACAAGGACACGGCGGGACCGGCGGTCAATCCCATGATCAAGATCACCAATATCGTGGCGATCCTGATGCTGGCGATCCTCGCCCGCCTCGTTCATTGAGGTGAGACGAAAAAGGCCGCCGTCCCGGTCGGGACGGCGGCCTTTTGCCGTCTCGGGAAGCGCGCTGGACTAAATCAGAGTCCGCCCTGCGGACTACCCGGCGTGTGGATATTGCCGCCGAGCGCCTGCTTGCCGTTGAAGCGGCCGACATTGCCGAACAGCTGCTCGAA
>Ga0070681_10001977_pt1 | contig 18528 bp, 9 predicted proteins | sample KBSC83BmetaG_FD_65650 | JGI IMG/M metagenome (GOLD analysis project Ga0070681, IMG submission 65650) | Corn rhizosphere microbial communities from Kellogg Biological Station, Michigan, USA - KBS C8-3B metaG | ecosystem: Host-associated > Plants > Roots > Rhizosphere | place: USA: Michigan... | reverse complement strand
GCGGCGTTCGACAATGCCGCGGGCGGGGGGATCGTCGGACTCGCGAAGCGCTGGGCGATGCAGCCCGGCGACTACGGCGAGGTGACCGGATGGCAGCTGGAGCCTCGCTCCATTCCGGCGATGGAGGAGACGCTACAGCGCTTCACTGGCGTGCGACGCGCGACAGGTGTCACGACCGACGGGGCGTTCCTGCGCGGCGACGGCGACCTCGTGATCCCGCCGCACACGACCGCGAGACTGTTGCTGGATCAGTCGCACACCACGAACGCCTATCCGGTGCTGGAAACGAGTGGAGGCGCGCGCAGCACCGTCCGCCTAACGTACGCCGAGGCGCTGGTGGATTCGGCGGGTCGCAAGGCGCACCGCGATTCGATTGGCGGGCGGAGCGTGCGCGGCGGGTGGGACGTGTTCAGGCCGGATGGCGGCGCGCGGCGTCGCTTTCAGACGTTGTACTGGCGCTCGTTCCGGTACGTGCAGATGGAGATCGTGACAGGGGACGAACCGTTACACGTGCACGATCTGCACGGGACGTTCACCGCATATCCGTTCGCTGAGCGCGCGCGCTTCGCCAGCGATCTACCGTGGCTAGCGGACATGTGGCGCATGAACTGGAACGGCGCGCGCATCGGTGCGTTCGAGACGTACATGGATACGCCGTACTGGGAGCAGCTACAGTACGTGGGCGACACGCGCATCCAGGGTCTCATCTCGCTGTACGTGTCCGGGGACGACCGGCTGCTGCGCCAGGCGATCGAGCACTTCGATCTCTCGCGCATTCCCGAAGGATTGACCACGAGCCGATATCCGTCGGCGGTGACGCAGATCATCCCGCCTTTCTCGCTGATCTACGTCGCGATGGTGCACGACTACTATATGCATCGCGGCGACTCGGCCTTCGTTCGCGCGCGGCTGGCAGGAGTGCGCGGGATTCTCGACTGGTACGCGCGGCACGTGGACAGTACCGGGATGCTGGGACCGATGCCGCACTGGAATTACGTCGACTGGACGAATCCATGGCCGCGCGGCGTGCCCCCGGGCGCGGACAACGGCCACTCGGCCACCATCACCTTGTTGTACGCGTATGCGCTGCAGCGTGCAGCGGAGCTGGAGGAGGGCTTGGGAATGAGCGGCGCCGCGCAAGCGTATCGCGCGCGACGGGCAAGCGTGCTGGACGCCGTGCGCTCACGTGCATGGGATGCCAAGCGAGGGTTGTTCAGGGATTCGCCGGACACGATCTCGTACAGCCAGCAGACGAACGTGCTGGCGATACTCACCGACGCCGCGCCGGCGGCAGAGCAGCGCGCGGTGATGCAGCGCGTGTTGTCCGACACGACCCTCACGCGGGCGTCGTACTACTTCGGCTTCTATGTATTGGAAGCGCTGCGCAAGGCGGGACTGGGCGACCGGTACATCGAGCAACTGGCGCCGTGGCAAGGCATGTTGCGGCTGGGCCTAACGTCAGCTCCGGAGAATCCCGAGCCAACGCGATCGGACACGCACGCGTGGGCCGCCCATCCCAACTATGGATTGCTGGCAACCGTGCTGGGCGTACGTCCGGCGAGCCCGGGATTCAGGACGGTGGTGATCGCGCCGTCACTGGGTCCGTTACGTCGAGCCGAGGGCCGCGTGCCGCATCCGCTCGGAGATATCGACGTCAAGCTCGAAGCTGAGGGAGCGAGCGGTTTGCAGGCCGAGATCACGTTACCTGCCGGTTTGACCGGCGTGCTCGAGTGGCACGGGCGGCGGCACGCGTTGCGGAGTGGGCGGCAGGTCATTCGGCTCTCGGGACAAGCATCCAGATAGAAGGGTGGAAACGGATCCGACGGAAACAGCGGATCAAACGGATACGACCTAACGACAAGCCGTTTGACAACTCCAACGAACCCTTTGAAAATAGGAACGGCCTCGGTTTGGCTGCTGCCTCCCGAGGCCGTTCAACATCAGTCAATGACCTTTGCGTCGCGAGACTTCCCGATCTGGATGGAATCAGTTCAATCCGAGAGGTTTCCGTTGCATCCGTTTCCCCGTGTTCTGGACGCCGATCATGGAAACCGAATCAGCGCGTTCTCGAGCGGGACCTCGCCTTTCCGTGCCACTGGCGCCGAACGCTCACACGTCGTACCGAGCGACGCGCAGTGTCCGACGACCTCGAAGTCGAGCCGGTACGGCACACCCTCGCTGCCTAACGGCGAGTTGGCGTCCGCCACGTGGAAATGGAGGTGCGGCTCCGTGGAGTTCCCCGTGTTCCCGACGTGGCCGATGACCTGACCGCGCGTCACCTTGTCGCCGAGCTTCACCTTGAGCGACCCGGGCTTGAGGTGCGCGTAGAACGCGTAGTACCCGCCGCCCAAGTCGATGATGACGTGATTGCCGCCCACCGTCTCGAGCGTGATCGGCACCGCGCGCGAGTTGATGCCCGGAACGTTCTCTGGAATGCTGTCCTTCACCTCGACGACCGTCCCGTTGGCTACCGCCAGCGCATCATTACCCTCGGCGTAATAGTTCTCGTTCTTGAGCGAGTCACCTTTGAACGTCTTGTCTTTATCGTCGATCTTCACCCAATCGATCGCGAACCGCTGCGCGATGGCGGGCGTCCCGTAGATCGGAATGAGCGATCGACGGTGGCCCGACCCTTCGGAGGGGCCGTTCGCGGCGAGCCACGGGCCACCACGCAGCGGCGGCCCGATCGCCACCGCCTGCGCCGTCACCGGCACGCTCGCGCCATCCAGCGTTTGCGTCCGAACACTGTCGCCGGTGCCCGTCTCGATCGTTAGGCGATGCTGGATCGACTTCGGCGCGGCCGCGGTCAGCGGAACCCACAGGAAGACGACGGCGCGCATCCCGCCACTCACCTTGAGGCGCTCGGCCTGGGCCGCAGGCGCCATTCCAGGCCGCGATACCGCGCGCATCAACCCCGAGTCGCTCAACGTGAAGATGACGCGCTTATCCGGCGACGACATCACCTCGAGCTTCTTCAGCGTGATCGGCTGCGGCGTGAAGTTCGTGACGTGCACCTCGTACGCGAGGAACGGTCCCTTCTCCGACGCCGCGACCGTTGGCGGCTTGGGGACACGCATCTCGAGAAACGGCGGGAACGAGATGCTGGTCTGGGCGAACGCCGCCGGCGCACCGGCAGCGACGAGAGCAACGAGGCAGAGGGCAAACAGCGGCCCGGCGAAAGGCGACTTGCCTTTCACCGAGCCAGCGTTGCCAGCAGGTCGCAACTGCGTGTTAGCTGGACTTTCCATTTAAGGTCGGGTTGTTGTTCCGTTCGACGTCCGGGAGCGGGAAGCAGATCTGATTGCCGTACACACCGCCCTTGAGGGGGAACGGCGTGCCGGCTTCCGGCGACTGCGGGATGTTGAATCGAATGATATCGTTGATTCGCTGTCCCTCGAGGAAGAGCTCGCGGCGCCGCTCGTCGATCAGCTGAGCTTTCACCTCGTCCGCCGTTCCGCCGGCGTACGTCGGCAGCGACGCCTTGGCCCGTAGCGCGTTGATCGCGTCGACGGCTCCGGTGACGTCGCCAGCGTCGAGGTCGGCTTCCGCCACGAGCAGAATCGCCTCGTCGCCACTCGCGATCGGAATCGGCGTATCGATCGTCGGATACTTCGTGGCTCGCCAGATCCGCGTCTGGCCGTCCTGCCCGTTCACGCCCGCGTCGATGACGTTCACGCGCGTGTCCGCGGCACCGTCGACCGTGAGATCCCGGAACGACGGATCGACAGAGGAATAGAGACCGCGGTAGAGCTGCGTCTGGACGAGATTTTCCCGCCGGGGCGACGCCGCGGAGTAGGTCGCGTTATGCACGTACGTCAGCGGTACCAGCTCGGCGTCCGCCTTCGCCTCGGCGAACTTCTTCAGGTCGACGCGAGCGCGAGCGCGCCCGACGCGTGCCATGTTGAGAATGTCCGCGTTGTTCGCCGCCTGGGCTGCGTCAATCGCCTTCGTGAAGCGCGCCTCCGCTTCGGTGAGCACCTGCGTGGGTGTGAGCTCCGGCCCACCGTCGAGCGCGGCGCTGCACGAGGACTCGCCGAGCAGCACGAGCGCGTACCCCGCGTGCGCGGCCGCCTGCGCGATGAGCAGCTGACGATCCGGCACCTGGTCGTCCGTCCATCCCTCGAGCGAGGTGAGGATCTTGTCGGCCGTCGCGCGCGCGATCGCGAGCGGCGTGTAGTAGCCCGGGACCTGAATCGCGCCGCACACTGTGGTCGAGTAGGCCGTCTGCGGTGCTTGAATCGTTCGGCGGTCGTAGTCCCAGCCCGCCTGCGAAAGCTCCGCGTCGATCAACTCGTCACCGACGAGTCCTGTCGCGACGACGTACTGGGCGAGCGCACACTCGAAATCACTGATCGTGCTCGTCACGAGCAGCTGCGCGTTCTCCGGCTTGTACAGGTCGTTCGCGAGCACTCGGCTCGGCGCTTCCTGGTCGAGGCTCGTGATCTGATCGCAGGCACCGAGCGTGCCCGCGAACAACGCGATGTATGCAAAACGCCACCCGAGCGAACGGCTGGCCATTGGGGTCGTGCCCCGCTTCTGTGCAATGCGCATGGTCAGAACGTCAGGTTGAGGGTCGCGATGAACTGGGCGAGCGTCGGCGTCACAGCTTGCGAGAATGTGGCCTGGAACGGATTCACCGACGGTGTCAGCGTGGAGCTCGAGGCGAGCGATCGGCTCTCCGGATCGAGACCCTTGTAGCCCGTCCAGCGGTGCAGGTTGCGACCCGCCATCGTGAGTGAGGCGCGCGAGGCACGCGCATAACGCGCGTACTTGTCAGGCAGGCTGTAGGTCGCCGAGACCTCGCGGAGCATCGCGAATGACGCCTTCTGGAAGAACTGGTCGGCGAGAACCAGCGACGAGCCATTCTGCACGTTGGCGACGTACGTCGGATCGTACTTCGACGGATCCACGTTCACTTCACACACGCTGAGCGCGGCGCAGCGGTTGAACTCGTCGGCGTTGAGGATCTTGTTGCCGCTCTTGAAGTCGACGAGCGCGTAGAGACTGAGCTGCTTCCAGAGCGTGAACGTGTTCCCCACCGCGCCCGTCGCCTTCGGCGTGATCGTGCCGAGGAAGACGAACGGCGCCGTCGCGCACGGCATGGGGGCGGCACCGGGCCCGCCGTCGCACTGGAGGTCCTGCGCCCGGCCGTTGGCGTCGAGCGTCGCGCTGGTGATGCGCTTCGTCCAGAACCCGCCGATCGGGTAGCCCTTCACGTGGCGCTGGGCAGGGGCACCGGCCGCGATGAACGGAATGCCGCCGAGGTCCGTGATCTCGTCCTTCGTGGTGCCGACGTTCCCCGTGACCTCCCAGCTGAAGTTGTCACGCGCGAGCGCCTGCAGGGTCGCACGCGCCTCGAAGCCGTGGTTCTTCACCTGGCCGACGTTCACGTACTGGCTGCCTGGGAAGCCTAACGACGGCGCCACGGGCCGCAGCAGAATCGCGTCCTTCGTCGTCTTGTCGAAGAACGTGAACTCGAGGCTCAGGCGGTTGAACGTCATCGCGTCGAAGCCAACCTCGAACTCGGTGCCGCGCTCGGGCTTGAGGTCAGGGTTGCCGATGAGCTGCGGCGTGACGGCGGGCTGGTCGCCCGATCCCGTGATCGGCTGGAACGTGCGCAGTGCGGTGAACACGTCGGGCTGCAGGCCGGATACACCGTACGCGGTGCGCAGCTTGAGCGTGTTGATGAAACCAACTTTCCAGAACGGCTCTTCGCTGATCACCCACGTGCCGGCGATCTTGGGGTACGTCGCGAAGTCGAAGTCCTCGCCGAACGCGCTGTTGTTGTCCACGCGCACGGCACCGGTGAGGAACAACCGGTCGTTCCAGCCGAGCTGCTCCTGCGCGTAGAGACCGATCGTCGTGTTCACGACGAAATCCTGCTGGCCATCCCTGATCGCCGCGGAGGCGGCCGTCTTGAGGCCTGGCGCCGGAAACTCACGACCACTCACCTGGCCGTATCGGATTTTCTTGCGATAGTACTGCCCACCGATCGACGTGTTCGAGGCCAGGCTCGACGTGAGGTTGAACTTCGCCGTGCCGCTGTAGTCTCCGCTGGCGTACGTGATGTCACGCCGATCCTGCAACAGCGAGCCCTTCGCCGCCGAAGCGCTGAACAGCGGCTTCCACTCCGTGGGCACGTAGTTGTTGAGGTTCTGGTTGTCCTCGGACGTCTGATCGATCCCGGCAATGAACCGCTGCGTGAACCAGCTCGTGGGGCGATGATTGAACGTTAGGCTGCCCGTGAAACGATTCAGCTCCTGCGAGTTGTCGACGACGCCCCACACCACTTCGGGCGGCAGGTTGAACCCGTACCCGCGTGTGAGCGGAACCGCCGCGGCCAGGAGGGGCGATCCGTACAGCGTCCCTGCCATGGCGCCGAGACCGTAGTCGGAGCCGAGGTGCGTGGTGCCGGTCACGTATCCGACGCGCGCGTTGACGTCGATCTTCGCGCTCGGCGTCATGTTGATGTTCGCGTTGCCGCTGAAGCGATCGAGGTAGTTGTTAGGCTCGATGCCCTTGTCGGAGTCGTACGTCGACGACACGTAGTACTGCGCGAGGTTGGTGCCTCCGCTCACCGACCCGGTGTAGCTCTGCGAGCGGCCGTTCTTCCAGATGTCGAAGCCGCGCGCCTTCTCCATCTCCATGGCGTTCCAGGTCAGGATCTCGCCGGAGGTGGTCTTGCCGTAGTTCGTCGGCAACCGGCCTTCGGGGTCCTGGAACCAGCTGGTGCCCTGGCGGAAGCCAAGCCCCCAGCGTGCCTTGTCGCTCGCGCGGCCACGCTTCGTGATGACCTGGATGACGCCGTTCGACGCCTCCGTGCCGTAGATCGTCGCCGCGGCGGGTCCCTTGATGATCTCGATGCTCTCGATGTCTTCCGGCGCGATGTCGTTGAGACGCGCGACGCCGGAGCCGCCCTGAGCGCGGGTACCGGTCGAGACGTCGTTCGCGACACGGACACCGTCGATGTAGAGCAGCGGCTGCTGGCTGAGCGACATCGTGGACCGACCGCGGATCGCGATGCCGGTTCCCGAGCCAGCGCGTCCGCTGCCTGACGTCACGATCACGCCAGGGGCGCGCGCATTGATCAGGGCGCCGACGTCGGGGACTGCCGACCGCTCGAGCTCCTGCGCCGCGCTGATCGACGCGACGGAGTTACCGATGGACCGCTGCTGCGTGCCGACTGTCGTGCCGGTGACGACTACTTCGTCGAGCTGCACCGTTGCTTCCGTCATCGTCAGCCGCAGGTCAGTCGTGCCGGCGGTCACCTTCTGCGTGACGGGTTGGAACCGGATGCGCCTAACGACGATCGTCACCTGGTCGGCACCGACGTCGGCGATCCGGAAGCGACCGCTCACGTCGGTGAGGACGCCGGTTTCCGACCCCTGCACACGGACATCGGCACCCTGAATGGGCGTGAGCGTCGCCGCACTCACGACAGTGCCTGAGACCACGCGCGACGGCTGTTGCGCGAGGAGCGGCGTGGCTGATGCGACGAGCGTCAGCGCGGTGATTGCGGCTCTCCGCCAGCCACGTGGGGACGCGAGTGCGCTCGTTGCTCGAGCGCCAACCTGACTTGGTTCCTGCCTCATTGGGTAACCTCCGCATTGAGGGACATATGATCCAACCACCTACCCCCGCGCGCTCGACGGTGAGCGCGTGGGTTGAAATGACTACCGTCGGGCGTGTGACGCCGTGTTGCCCTTACGGCCCCCGAACGAACTCGCCGATGTTCTCCAGGCTCATCGAGGCGACCTTCGGTGTGGCGTCCACGACGAACGTGATCAGCGGCTTGCCGAGCAGCCGGTTCTTCCAGATCACGCGGAACGTGTCGTAGTGCCAGTGCTCGAGCTCGGCCTCCGACTCTCCGCCATAGGAGAGCAGGAGCTTGCCGGCATCGAACCGAACGACCATATCGCCGTACAGGCTGTCGGTGTACGTGCCGGCGTACGTGTCGAGCGCCATCGTCGGGTGCGTGTTAGGCACGTGGGCCGCGTCCACCTTCGCCGCGGCAGCCCGATCGAGCGCATCGAGGGAGTCGACCTTCAGACGCATCTGACCGCTGAAGTCGGTCGGCGGAAGCTTCAGCTGGTCGTCGAAGATCCGGTGCGCCATCACGAACGGCAGCAGCGAGTTGTCCATGTTCGTGAGAATGACGGCGCCGATCTTCTCGTCGGGGAGCATCGCCACGAGCGCGCTCATGCCGTCGATGTTGCCCCCATGGTGAACGACGATGTGGCCCTTGTAGTCGTTCAGAAACCACCCCATCCCGTACGACATGAGATGCGCTTCGGGGAAGTAGAGACTCCACGGCAGCTCGTACTTCATCACCGTCTGCGCCGTGTGCGTCTGCGCGAGATTCGCGCTCGACACGATCTGCTTGCCGCCATACTTCCCGTCGCCGAGCTGCAGGCGAAGCCACTGTGCCATGTCGAGCACCGTGGAGTTGATCGAGCCAGCGGGACCGATGTTGTCGATGTTGGCGTACGGCACGAGCGTCACGGCCCGGTCGATCTCCGCGTAGGGCTGCGCAACGTTAGGCAGAGCGGGCAGGGCTCGAACGCTCGTCGAGCTCTCCCGCATCCCGAGCGGCGCGAAGATCCGCTCCCGGATCAGCGTATCCCAGTCCTGGCCGGTCGCCGCGGCGGCCGCCTGACCGGCCGCGAGGTACATCATATTCTGGTAGCCGAAGTTGGAGCGGAAGCTCCACGAGGGCTTGAGATAGCGTAAGCGGCGCAGGACTTCGTCGCGACTGTAATTCGCGGCGTACCACATGAAGTCGCCGCGAGTCAAGCCGCTCCGATGCGACAGCGCGTCCCGCACCGTCAGCTCACGCGACGCGTACGGGTCGTACATCCGGAAGCCCGGCAGATACGTCGTGAGCGGAGCGTCCCACTTCATCTTCCCGTCGTCGACCAGCATCGCGACGGTCGCCGACGTGAACGCCTTCGTCGACGACCCGATCGCGAACACGGTGTGCGGATCGACCGGCGTGGGGTCGCCAAGCTTCCGCACGCCGTAGCCCTTCGCGAACACGACCGAATCGTTCCGCACGATGGCGATCGCCATCCCCGGCACCTTCCAGTCTTTCATCGCCTTCGCGGCGTACGCGTCGAAGCTCCGCAGGTCGGTGGCAGCGGGCTTCTGAGCGCGCGCCGTACCAGCCGACGCCAAGAGCGCGGCGGCGCCAGCAATCAGGGGCCGTCGCAACAACTCGAGCGCAGATGTCATCTGTCGCGGCCTTGCGCGGGTGACCCAACCGCGGCAACCGATGCGCGACCGCGCGGCCGCCAGATGTAGAACACCGGCGCACCGAGCGCGACGAAGCCGAGTCCGATGGACGAGATCCCCGGCTGCGTAATGATCGTGTTGAGCACGAGCGCGACCGCGGCGACGACGAACAGGATCGGCGTCAGCGGATACCCCGGAACGCGGAATGGTCGCGCGACGTTAGGCTCGGACCGGCGCAGCATCATGACCGCCAGCGCGCCGAGCGCGTAGAAGATCCAGCCCGTGAATACGGCATACGTGAGCAGCTGGCTGAACGTGCCACTCGCGGCGAGCAGCGCGCCCCACGCCGTGAGCGTCACGATCGCGATCGCCGGCGTTCCGAACCGCGGGTGCACCGACGTCAACTTCTGAAAGAACAGTCCGTCGCGCGCCATCGCGTAGTACATGCGCGGCGTCGTGAGCACGAGGCCGTTGAGGGCACTGAAGATCGAGACGAGGATCAGCGCGGTCACGACCGCCCCGGCCACCGGGCCGAGAATCGTGCCGATCGCATCGGCCGCGACACGCTGGCTGTTCGCCACGCCGGCCGGCCCGAGCGCGCGCACGTACCCGAGGTTCGCCATCAGGTACAGCACGATGAGGAGGAACGTCGCGATGCTGATCGCGCGCGGGAACGTCCGCTGTGGGTCCTTTGCCTCCCCGGCCGAGAACGTCACGTACTGCCAGCCCTCGTAGGCCCAGAGCACGGCGATCATCGCCGCACCGAAGCCGGCAGCGAGCGACCCGTTAGGCACATCGATCGGCGCGGTCGGGAGCCCTGCGCCGCCGGTGCCTCGGAGCGTCAGGACCACGCTGAGAAGAAACAGGACGCCGAACTTGGCGCCCGTCGTCCAGTTCTGCACCGTGGAGCTGCCACGGGTACCGCGAATGTTGATCAGCGCGACGACCAGGATCACCGCGAGCGAGATCACCGGTCCCGGCACATGGAACGGGAGCAGCGGCGACAGATAGTTCGCGAATGCCACCGCGAGCGCGGCGATCGATCCGCTCGCGATGACGAGGAAGCTCGCCCATCCATAGAGAAACGCCGGCAGCGGCCCGAACGCATCGCGGAGATACGCGTAGAGGCCGCCGGCCTCGGGCTTCATCGCGCCGAGCTCCGCGTACGTGAGCGCGCCGAGCAGCGACAGGAACCCCGCCACCGCCCACACCGTGAACGCGAGCCCGGTGTGGCCACCGGTTTGCCGCATCACGATGCTCGGCACCAGATAGATCCCGGAGCCGATCACGGTCCCGATCGTGATCAGCAGCAGGTCCGTGAAGCCAAGGCTTCGGCGAAGTTCGTTAGGGCCGGTCATGAGCGTCCCGGATTGGTGTCGGCGGGTGACGACGCGACGAGCGTGAAGAATGCCCGATTCGTCGTTAGGTCGCGATGGAGGCCGGTCACCTGGTAGCCGCGTCGCAACGCGCGCTGGAAGCTCTCGCGCGTCGCGAGCCGCCACGTACCGGCGAGTTCGGGCGTCGTCGTGATGACCTGATGCAGGTCGGCCGGGATCTCGATGAGCGCGTGTGGTACGGCGGTGTCGTCGAGATCCACCTGAATGTCGCCGGCGCGCGGGAACGGCGTCAGCACCGGCACCGATCCACTTGCTGCGAGCGGACCGTTCCACGTCGGCCGCTCACCCACGACGCCCGTCGTTGGCAGCATGACGATGAGGCGGTCGGTCGGCAGCCCGAGATGCAGTGGGCTCGAGGTGATGCCGTACATGTTCTCGACGTAGTCGACCAGGCTGACGCCCAGCCGATTGAAGTTGAGATGGGCGTTTCGCGCCTGCAGCGGGTCGAACGTCCACAGCACGCGCGGGATCCCGCGTTGGGCGAGGATGGCGCGCTGCATCTCCTTGAGGTGGCGACCGACGCCCATGCCGCGGGCGTCCTCGCGGACGCCAAGCATGTGTGACCAGTGGATCGGCTGGCCGTCGCGCAGGCCGGCGAGCCCATACACGAAGCCAACGAGGGTGCCGCTGTCGTCGAACGCGCCGATCGCGAGTCCACCGATCTTGGTGGTGACGCGGAGCAGGGAGGCCGGCACACGGTCGAACGTGCTTCCCCAGACGTGGCCCTGCAGGTCGAAGCACGCGGCAGCGTCCTCGGGCGTGACGAGCGGCCGATACGTCAGGCCCGAATGCGTTTGTATCTCGACGCGGGCATGGGGGTCGGCGGATCCGGAGGCGCGGGCGGGATCGTCGAGATCGAGCGGCATGGGCCGGCTGACTGGTGGGCGGGCAAGAGCGAGCGACAACGTACGGCAGTGGCGGGCATACCACAATGGTCGACCAAATCGGTCGCTGTGAACGCCCGATCGATCGTCAGGCCTGCGCGGGTCACATGAGCGTCACTGATCGCTCGGGGCGTCCCCTGTGGTTGCGGACCGCCCGTGTTCGCACTTAGCTTGGCGGCCGTGTCGATCTCGGTCCCGCGCCGCGCGGCGCGCAGATCCACTTCGCCGTCGGTCGCGGACGCGTCGGCGGAGGGCACCGCGCGCTCCGACACCGTCTCGCGCGTCTATCAGGAGCTGCGGAGCCTGATCGTCTGGGGGCATCTGCCACCCGGTGCTCGGATCGCCGAGCGAGCCGTCGCCGAACGCTTGGGATTGAGTCGAACGCCCGTACGCAGCGCGCTGCATCGTCTGCAGCAGGAGGGATTCGTCTCGTCGGCGGGCCGCGGGCAGGATCAGCGTCTCATCGTGGCGCCGCTGACGCAGGAGGATGGCCGTGAGATCATTCTCATCGTCGGCCACCTCGAGGGCCTGGCCGCGCACACCGCGGCCGCGCTGCCTGACGAGCGGCGGAAGCGGATCGTGGCGCGACTCCGGGAGATCAACAAGGACCTGGCCGAGGAGTCGAAGCGGCGGGAGTTCGGGCGAATCTTCGATCTCGACCAGGAGTTTCATCGGGCGTACGTCGAGGGAGTAGTGGGTCCTCGGCTCCTCGCGCTGCACCGGTCCATCAAGCCGCAGATCGAGCGATACACGCGCCTGTACGTGAGCGTGCTGGTGGACGAGTTGCCGACGTCGGTGAAGGAGCACGAGGTGATCGTGCGGGCGATCGCCTCAGGGGATCCCCGGGCGGCCCAGCGGTCCGTGGAGACGAACTGGCGGAACGCGGCCGCTCGGTTGTCGCGCGTGATCGAGCAGCTGGGTGAGCGTGGTGCCTGGCACGCGTGGGGTCCGGCGTCGTCGGCTCGTCGCGCTCGTTAGGCTGCCTGGCTGCTGGCTGCTCTAACGGCTTTACGGTCGGCATCGCTGTCTTGTCGGCGGGGCGTCGGTCCTCCGGCAGCTTACGCGCTTACACGGCTCGAGCCAACGGGTACTTAGCTCCTCGTGAATAAAGTGGCTCGGCCCCGTTGTCTCGGGCCTACGCGCTAACGCCGCCTACGGCCCGACGCCCGCCTCCCGCCGCACTCGGGGCTGACCGTCAGGAGCCAGCAGCAAGGCTCGCCGCCCAATGGGAACGCGGCGAGCCTCCGCCACCATTAGGTCGCGCACATGCTGCTCGCTGCCGCACGGCAGAATCATCTCGACGCGCCACGCGCCAACACATACCTTGTCACACGCAATCTGGTATACCAAAACTGTCGACCAACGACCCACGATGATGCTCCATCGGATCCGCCATATCGGCCTGGCCCTGATCATCCCCACGAGCGCCCTCAGCGCCCAGACACCGGCCGACCCCGCCACCGCGTTCGATAAACGCGAGGTCATGGTCCCCATGCGCGACGGCGTGAAGCTCCACACGCTCATCTTCACGCCCAAGAACCAGACCGGGAACCTCCCGATCATCTTCACCCGCACGCCCTACGGCATCGCCGGTGCGCAGGGAGCATTCACCACGTCGTACGCCGAGATGGCGGAAGACGGCTACATCTTCGCCTTTCAGGACATCCGCGGCCGGTTCACGTCCGAGGGCCAGTTCGTGATGCTTCGCCCGCCACGCGACAAGAAGGACCCCAAGTCGGTCGACGAGGCGAGCGACACGTACGACACGATCGACTGGATGCTCAAGAACGTCCCGAACAACAACGGGCGCGTCGGCATGCTCGGCGTCTCGTATCCGGGATGGCTCACCGTCATGGCGATGCTCGACCCGCACCCCGCGCTCAAGGCCGTGTCGCCGCAGGCGTCACCGTCCTCGATGTTCCTCGGCGACGACTTCCACCACAACGGCGCGTTCCGCCTCTCCTACGGGTTCGAGTACGTCGCGATGATGGAGAGCGGCAAGGAAGTCACGCCGTTCACGCCTGACCAGTACGACACCTACAGCTGGTATCTGTCGTTGGGCTCGCTCAAGAAAGTCACCGACAGCCTTCCGCAGGGCAAGCTGCCGACGTGGAAGAACTACGTCGCCCATCCCAACTTCGACGCGTTCTGGCAGCGCGAGAACGTCGTGAAGTACATCGACCGGGTGAACGTACCGACGCTCAACGTCGCCGGCTGGTGGGACCAGGAAGACTTCTACGGACCGATCACGATCTACCGCGCGCTCGAGCCGCACGACACCAAGCACCTGAACTACCTCGTCGTCGGGCCGTGGAACCACGGCGGCTGGCGCGGCCGCACCGGCGACAAGCTTGGCGCGATCGAGTTCGGCAGCAACACGGCGCAATACTATAGAAAGAACATCGAGCTGCCGTGGTTCAACTACTGGCTCAAGGACAAGGGCAAGCTCGAGCTGGCGGAAGCGACGACGTTCGAGACAGGCGCGAACCAGTGGCGCTCGTACGACAGCTGGCCGCCGAAGCACGAGGTCACCGAACGGAAGCTCTACTTCCAGCCCGGCGGGAAGCTCGCCTTCGAGCCGCCGCCGGCAACGAAACCCGACAGCGCCTTCGACGCGTACGTAGCGGATCCGGCCAAGCCGGTCCCGTATCGCGTGCGGCCCATTCTCCCGACGTACGGCCCGGGCTCGACGTGGTCGCAGTGGCTGGTGGACGACCAGCGCTTTGCGTCGGATCGTCCTGACGTCTCCGTATGGCAGACCGCTCCGCTCGATGACGACATCGTGATCGCCGGCGACGTGCTCGCGAAGATCTTCGCGTCCACCACCGGCTCCGACGCCGACTTCGTTGTGAAGCTGATCGACGTGTACCCGGACAAGTACGACGCCGACCCGAAGCTGGGCGGCTATCAGCTGATGGTGTCGAACGACGTCTTCCGCAGCCGCTTCCGAAAGAGCTACGAGAAGCCGGAGGCGCTCACGCCTAACAAGGTGGAGGAGATTCCGGTGGACCTGCACACGCAGAGCTACCGGTTCAAGAAGGGGCACCGGATCATGGTGCAGATGCAGAGCTCGTGGTTCCCGCTGATCGACCGGAATCCGCAGACGTTCGTCCCGAACATCTACAACGCGAAGCCATCGGACTTCCGGGCCGCGACGCAGAAGATCTTCCGTTCGCCGCAGCAGGCGTCGTTCATCTCGCTCCCCGTCGTGCAACCGAAGGTCGTGCAATAGGCAAGCTTGGTTAGGCCCTAGCCAGGCCTCGTCTGGCATCCAAACGAGAAGTGGGAACGGAAACGGCCGGAAACAACGGCTTTTGCGGATCGCTCCGCGTGGAGGAAAACTCCACTCGCAACGAGCCGTGGTTTCTTGGGAACTGTCTCGGGAGGCATGAGCGTCCCGAGGTTGTTCCCCTTCAAAATCAGCTCGTTGCGATTTGGATCGTCCCGGCCTCCGGAGCGATCCGCCCGATCAGTAGTTTCCGGCCGTTTCCGTTTCCTCTTCCTGAAGGTTGCGTAGCATCGTAGCAGGTCACTCGGAGAACCATCGTGAACCATCGACTGATTTCACTCGGAACCATCCTGACGTTAGGCGCCAGCACGATCGCGTCGGCGCAGGGGACACGGATGCTCAGGCATCCGACGGTCAGTAAAGACCTCGTCGCGTTCGCGTACGCCGGGGACCTCTGGACCGTCTCACGCAGCGGCGGTCAGGCGCGACGCCTCACCGCGACCCCCACGGTCGAGACCGAACCGTACTTCTCGCCGGACGGATCGAAGATCGCGTTCACCGCGACCGTGGGCGGCAACACCGACGTGTACGTCGTCCCCTCCACGGGCGGCGAACCGACACGCCTAACGTTTCACCCGGGCGCGGACCGCGTACGCGGGTGGACGCCCGACGGCAAGAAGGTGGTGTTCGCATCGGCCCGAGTGAGCCCGCCGCACAACTCGTACTTCCGGCTCTTCACCATCGGCCTCGACGGCGGGCTTCCCGAGCTGCTCCCCATGCCGCGCGCGTACACCGGCACGCTCTCGGCTGACGGGAAGCGCGTGGCGTACGAGGAAGTCTCCACGGTGATGTTCCCGGGATGGATCGAGGCGAGCGGCTGGCGTCACTATCGGGGTGGTCGCACGCATCCCATCAGCGTGATGAATCTCGCCGACCATTCCGTCACGAAGCTGCCATGGAAGGACAGCAACGACTCGTATCCCGAGTGGATCGGGAACACGGTGTACTTCCTGTCCGATCGCGGGTTCACCACGAACCTGTTCTCGTACAACGCCGACACGAAGGAGCTGAAGCAGCTCACGCATCACGACGACTTCGACATCGCGAACGCGACCGCCGGACCGGATGCCGTCGTCTACGAGCAGGCTGGCTATATCCACCTGGTCGACGCGAAGACCGGGCAGTCGCGCCAGCTGAACATCGACGCGTCAGGCGACCTGCCGTGGGCGCGTGCCGGCTACAAGAAGGTGGCCGGCATGATCCGCAATGCATCGCTCTCACCGGCCGGCGTGCGCGTCGCGATCGAAGCGCGCGGTGACATCTTCACCGTGCCGGTAGAGAAGGGCGACTACCGGAACCTGACGCACAGCACCGCCGTGAACGACCGCAGCCCCGTCTGGTCGCCGGACGGGACGCAGCTCGCCTGGCTCTCGGACGCGAGCGGCGAGTACAAGCTCATGATTGCCGAGCAAACGGGTATCAGCAAACCGCGCGCGATCTCGCTGCCGGCGCCGGCTTTCTACTCCGAGCTCGCGTGGTCTCCGGACTGCAAGCTGCTGCTCTTCCAGGACAACCATCTGAACTTGTGGACGATCGACGTCGCGAGCGGGAAGACGACGAAGATCGACTCTGAAACGTTCAGCGACCCGAGTCGGTCGATCGACCCGGTGTGGTCGCCGGATTCGCGGTGGATCGCGTACTCGAAGAATCTGAGCAATGCAATGCGGGCGATCTTCGCGTACTCGGTCGCCGACGGAAAGTCGCATCAGATCACCGACGGCATGTCCGACGCGATCTCGCCGGCGTTCGACGCGAGCGGCAAGTACCTCTACTTCCTCGCGAGCACGAACTTCGGGCCTAACGCGGGCTGGCTCGAGATGAGCTCCGAGGAGCGCCCGGTTCGTCGCTCCATCTATCTCGCGGTGTTGTCGGCGACCGAGCCGTCGCCGCTCCTGCCGGAGCCCGGTGACGAGCCGGGCCCGCCACCTGCTCCGCCCGCGGGCGCGGCCGCCGGGGCCGCGGCCGCCGCGGCCGGCGGCGCGAAGGCTCCCAAGCCCGACTCCACGACGCGCATTGACATCGCCGGGATGAGCCAGCGCGTGCTGTCGCTGCCCATCCCGCCGGGCGACTTCGCGAGCCTGACGGGAGGCCCGGCCGGCACGATCTTCTACACGGAGCCGATGCCCGGTGCTGGTTTCGGTGCGCGCCGGGTCAACCGATACGTGCTCAAGGAGCGCGCGGCCACCCCGTTCATCGAGGGCGTCCGCTCCTACTCGCTCTCGGCGGACCGAAAGAAGCTGCTGTACCAGGCGGGCGCCGGCGAGGACGGCGGCAACTGGGGCGTCGTCGGTACCGACAGGCCCGCGAAGGTTGGTGAGGGCGCGATCAACGTCGCACAGCTCGCGGCGTGGGTGGACCCGCGCGCCGAGTGGGCACAGATCGCGCGCGAGACGTGGCGCTTCCAGCGTGACTTCTTCTACGATGCGAAGATGCACGGCGCCGACTGGAACGCGGTGTGGGCGAAGTACAGCCCACTCGTCCCGTACATCGGGCATCGCGATGACCTGGGTTACCTCGTCGCGACGATCGGCGGCGAGCTCGTGGTCGGGCACTCGTACCTGACGGGTCCAGGCGACGAGCCCGAGGATACGCCGGTGTCGGTTGGCATGTTGGGTGCCGATTACTCGATCGAGAACGGGCGGTATCGCATCAAGAAGGTCCTGACCGGCGAGAATTGGAATCCCGATCTTCGCGCACCGCTCAGCGCGCCCGGCATCCAGGTGTCCGAAGGCGACTACATCCTCGAGGTGAACGGCGTGCCGCTCGCGCCGCCGACGAACATCTACAAGGCATTCGAGGCTACTGCGGGTCGTCAGACGATCATCCGCGTCGGCAAGACACCGTCGGCCGAGGGGTCTCGTCTCGTGACGGTCGTTCCGGTGGGCAGCGAGGACGCCCTGCGCAGTCGTGCGTGGGTCGAGAACAATCGTCGGATCGTCGACTCGCTGTCGAACGGGCGGCTCGCGTACGTGTGGCTGCCTAACACGGCGGGTGGCGGATACACCTACTTCACGCGCTACTTCTATGCGCAGCAGCAGAAGGAGGGCTCGATCATCGACGAGCGCTACAACCAGGGTGGTCAGGTGGCCGACTACATCGTGAACGAGCTCGATCGAAAGCTCATGGGATACTTCGCGATGCGTGACGGCAAGACGGTCACGTCACCGATGGCCGGCATCTTTGGCCCGAAGGTGATGATCGTCAACGAGTCGGCGGGTTCGGGTGGTGACGCGCTGCCCTACATGTTCAAGCAGCGGAAGCTCGGACCACTGGTCGGCACGCGGACGTGGGGTGGTCTCGTCGGCACGATTGGCGTTCCGACGACGATCGACGGCGGCGGCATCACCGCGCCGGGCCTCGCGTTCTATGACACGAACGGCAAGTGGGCGGTCGAGAACGAGGGGATCACGCCGGACGTCGAAGTCGAATACTCGGCCGACCAGGTGCTGAAGGGTCGGGATCCGCAGCTGGATCGTGCGGTGCAGGAGGCGCTCAAGCTGCTGGAGCAGAACCCGACCAAGCGTGCCCCGCGTCCTGCCCCGATCGATCGGGCGTCCAGGAAGCCCTAGTGGAGCGGTTGGCATCGCGTTAGGTAGGTTTTCAACCGAGGAACGCAGAACGCGCAGACGGCGCTTCGCGCCGCCGCAGAATGACACAGAAAACAGCTCGGCACCTCTGACGCCGCGCGCAACGAGCCTGTTTTAATAGGAACTGCCTCGGGCCGGCT
>Ga0070681_10001975_pt1 | contig 18536 bp, 25 predicted proteins | sample KBSC83BmetaG_FD_65650 | JGI IMG/M metagenome (GOLD analysis project Ga0070681, IMG submission 65650) | Corn rhizosphere microbial communities from Kellogg Biological Station, Michigan, USA - KBS C8-3B metaG | ecosystem: Host-associated > Plants > Roots > Rhizosphere | place: USA: Michigan... | reverse complement strand
CCTAGCAGTACCGTCACCATCAGCCAGGATACCACAGGGCAAGCCTTGCATGGCGCAGGCTGTCTAAAGGTTGTGACGTCTGGTGGCACAAACCAGTTTGAACCGATAGAAGTCCGTGTACCCGCCAGCGCGTTTACGCCAGGCGAGTCCATTACGCTCAGTTGCTACGCCAAAGCCAGCACAGGCACGCCCACGCTACGCTTCTACTGCCAAGGGAGTAGCGGGAGCGTTGGTACCGTTGGCAACGTGACACTGAGCACAAGCTGGCAGCGATTCAGCGTCTCGGTGATCCTGCCCAACCCCATTACGCAGTCATGGTTCGCCCTCCGGTTTGATACGGGAAGCACGGCGCAAGCCATTACCTACTACCTGGACGAGCTTCAGTGTGAAGTCGCCCAGCCGAAGCCGTGGACGCCTGGTGGCACGGGCTTCAACCTGCTTGACGCCGAGCAAGCCGACATTGAGGGCAGCACGCTCGGTACCGACTTCGCAGCGCTTGGCACAGGCATGACGCTCTCCCAAAACACGGTTGACGTGGCAGCCTGGCATGGGAACGGCGTGCTGAAAGCCGTGTTTGACGGCAGCGTGGCATTCCAAGGAGTCGAGGCGCAGCTACCCCATACCGCGCTTGCTGCTAAGACCACGTACCTGATCAGTTGCTACATCCAAGGCACGGCTGGGCAGACGGTACGCCTGTTCCTGCGTGACGACGTCAACACGGCGCACATAGGCCAACCACAGGTCATCACGCTGACTGGCGTGTGGACACGCTACTCCGTTGCCGCTACCATGCCGAGCAGCCTTACCACGGGCAACTACGGTCTGGCCATAGACGACAATGGTACCAACACCGCCAAGACCGTCTACGTTGATGGGTTGCAATGGGAAGCCGCCAACGCGACGGCGTGGGAAGTTGGCGGCGCTCCGCAGACCATACAAGAAGGGCCGCTGGTCAACAACTACGCGGTTGCTGGCACGCCTATATCCAAGGCGTTTGACGACTTCGCCCAGTACGCGAATTTCTTCTGGTACATTGACTTCAACAAAGTGGCGTGGTTTATGGCTCCAGACAGCACGCCTGCGCCCTTTGTGTTCGACGGCACACAGGGCGAACTCGGCAGTGGTACGATCGAGACAAGCTCGCCACTGTACCGGAACGCGCAATGGCTGCTCAATGTGCCGGACGTCACTGGCCAACAGATTGAGATACGTAAAGGCGACGGCACAACCCGCGCGTTTACGATGTCGTACCCGTTTAACAGCTTGCCTACCGTGGCGTTGAACGGCGTGGCACAGACCGTCGGCCAGAAAGGCGTAGACGACGCCACACATAGCAAGCAGTGGTATTGGAACAAAGGCGACGCCGTGCTGGCGCAAGAGGTAAACAACACGATCCTCGTCAGCACCGATACGCTGGACGTCACGTACATTGGGCAGTGGGTCAGCAATGTGTACATCCCTGATACGTCTCAGATCGCTGCACAGCAAGTGATCGAGGGAGGCGGCACCTCTGGCATTGTTGAGGAAGCCCATCAAGACAACACCATCTTCAGCAGTGCGCAGGCGTTCCAGCTTGGATCGGCGTTGCTGAGCCGCTACAGCATCCAAGGTAAGCAACTGACCTTCAACACACGCTGGAACGGGTTGCAGCCTGGACAGATCCTCACGGTCAACATTCCCACGACGGGCTGGCAACTGCAGAACGTGACGTTCTTTATTGAGCAGGTTCAGCTCACGATTGTTGGCCCGTGGGCCATGTTCGCTGTGACGGCGATTGTGGGGCCATTCAATAGCAATTGGGTACAGTTTTACCAGTGGATGTCAAGCAGTACACAGGTTGCGGGCAACGCTGGCGGCAACAATCAGGTCAGTAACGTTGTGCAGGTATTTACAACGCTGTGGAGTTGGGCGTCCACCTTTACAGCAACAACGTATACCTGTCCCATTGCAGGGCCAACGACAAAATGTGGGCCGACGGTAAAGGTGTGCTGATATGGCTGCAACAATCCCTAACGTCGCTCTCAACGCGGTACGCGACAACCTGCGCGGCGTGGCTGGCGCTCCATCGCTTGTGGTCACGTGGATTGCCGTAGGGACGGGAGTGCAAGCTACGCCTGCCACGGCAACCCAACTCGCTAGCGAGGTGTTCCGCAAGCAACTCACCAACAGTGCCAACGGCGCAAGCGTGGGCGAGGCGCTGCTTAACGGCTACCTTGCGGCGGGCGACTCGTCGGGTACCGCCATCACGGAGGTCGGCTTCTTCGCTGGGAACGCCAGTAGCGCGGCCAACAGTGGCACGCTCATGTTTTATGCCACGTACAGTCATACGCATGCGGCAGGCGAATCCATCCAACTCACCATCGATACAACCGTGTAGCGTGTAGGAGAACAGCATGCCATACACAAAGACAACCTGGACAAGTGGTACCACGCCTGTCGACGCGCCCGAGATGAACAACCTGGAAACGCAGTATACCGAGGCGACGCTGTCTCTGAATCCAGACGTAGGCGTGGCTGTCGTGCTCTCGGGCTGCACAGGTGTACGCGATGGTACCAACCTCAGTCAATTGGACTTTACTGGCGGCGTAGCCTACGTCCAGCAGTCGGACGGAACGTTTCGCGAGCGCACACCAACCTCGCAGAACTTTACCGTATCAATTGCCAGCACAACGTACTTTCTGGATCTTAATCCGGATGGAACGTTGTCATGGGGTACCACACACAGCGCCGTCACCAACCATATCACGCTGCTCCAGTTGACGACGGATAGCAGCACGCACATCGTCACGCCGATTACTGACGCGCGTCCACTCACGCTCAACCTGTACAGCGGGGCGAGCAGTAGCGTGACCCCACAGATCGGCGGCAACACGGTACCACGCATCAAGAGTAACGGCGGTGGCAGTGCAGGCATGACGATCTGGGTCGGAACGACCGATCCTGGCAGCAACGCCAAAGAGGGCGACATCTGGATTAACGCATAGGGGTCGTGTAGTATGGCCGTCCACACGCTGGGCAACACGGCGGTACCGAGCGCCGGAGCAAACGACACAACCGAAAACGAGGTTGCGCCGACGCTATTCGTTACCCAACCGAGCAACGGCTACATCACGGCGCTGTTTGTGTATGTTGGCGCAACCACGGGTACCATTCCACTCCAGATCCTACTGGTGGGGTCAGGAGGCTCGCTTGTCCTCGTCACGGGCGCTCAGACCGTAGGCGGCGCAGGTTGGCAAAGCGCGGCCATTGCGCCGCTCTTTGTAGGCGCAGGCAACAACATTGCCTCGGCGTTCTTCTTTGGTAGCGGTGAGGCACACTTCCCGGTCTACAGCGGCGGCAACTTTAAGATCGGCAACCCCAGCAGTCCCAGCAGTACAAACGTGCTGTCCAACGCGGGTAGCCCCTACTTTAGCGGCAACATTGGATCGTATTACCAGTGGATCGATCCGCTCACGGTCAGTGGTGTCAGTCCCAACTTTGGTAAGTCGGGGGACAGTGTCACCATTAGCGGTGGCGGCTTTGTCGGTGGTACAATAAGCAGCGTAACGTTCAACGGCATTGCCGCGAGTTACGTCGTCAACAGCGACAGTAGCATCACCGCAACCGTCCCCAATGGCTTTACCAACGGTACGCTTACCGTCAACAGCGACCACGGCACAGGGTCAACCTCATTCTCCGAATCTGCGCCTACCATCAGCAACGTCAGTCCAGGCACAACCTCGCCAGGGCAGACCGTTACCATCACAGGCTATGGCTTTACCGACGGCAGTGTGTCCAGTGTTACGATCGACGGCATTAGCGCAACCTACAGCGTTGCCAGCAATACCAGCATCACCGCGACGGTACCTGTCGGAGCGGCTGGCGTGGCAACCGTCACCGTTAACACCAACCACGGCTCGGCAAGCTACAATATACTTGTTTCGTCAGCGAGAATGCGCAGGAGCAATGCTTGGTCGTTTGCGCTAACTGTGGGCGTGCGGCGCACAGGCGCATGGGCGAGCGGTAGTGGTGTGCGGGTACGTCGTTCCGGCACTTGGGTGCTGGGGAGCTGAGATTATGCAGGTTGCGACCGTTATCTTCGACATTGCCTGGCTCTTGGCTGTGGTGGGCTTCCTTGGCTACATTGCCATCGCGGGTAGCCGCTACCTGGCACGGCTCAATCGCACGTTGGACTCGGCTACACGTACAAACACTGAAGCAGCAGATCGCCTGGTGAAAGCAGCCGAGCGCGTGCTTGAACTCCGCGAATATCTCGAAACGCAGCAAACCTCGCCGCGCCTGCCAACGGTACCAAAGAATGAGGGGTAACAATGCAGGCGTTTCTCGCCGACTTCAGTGCGTTGGCCTACTTCACAACCTTTCTGGTTGTGGTGGCAGGCGTGGTCGCGTGGCGACGCATTTACAGTCGCGCCGTGTCCGATGTACAAGACCGTGTGATCATTGCGCAGAAGAGCGCGATCGAGGCACTCAGCGAGCAAGTAACGTCGCTGACGCGCCAGGTCGCCAAGTTGCAAAGCACGCTCGCCACGGTACGCTACGCGCTCAAGCAGCAAGGCATCGAAATCGTCCTAGAGGACGAGTACGTTGTGCTCAAGCGCACGCACTTACCCGCCGTGACCACTATCCGCCTACGGCGCGACGCCGTGCAGCGTGACGTCGAGCGCGCTGACATAGAAACCAGTGAGGAACCCTCCAATGGAGACGCCACACCGTCGGACAGCAATACATGAGACAACTGGCCTAGGCGAAAAGCTGGCCGATGCCATTGCAAGCGGTATGGGCAGTTGGCGGTTCATCATTGGGCAGAGCATTGTCGTGATTACCTGGATCCTGTTGAACCTGGCAGTCGTGGCGTTCAGATGGGATCCGTACCCGTTTATCCTGCTCAACTTGCTGTTCAGCACGCAAGCCGCGTATGCGTCGCCACTGATCCTGATGAGCCAGAACCGCCAGTCGCAGAAAGACAGGTTGCGCGACGACCTGGAAGCAAAGGAGGTAGACGGGCTGTACTCCATCAACCAGCAACAGTACGAGATCTTGCAGTTGCTCCGGTTCCTTGCCGAGAGCCAGCACACGGCGCAGGCGTTTGGCTGGCGGCTCACGGTTGGCCGCGCGCCACAAGCGCCGCAGCCCCTACCCGACGGAAAGGCATAACGCATGTCGTCTACGCCCCATTATGAGGTCGCGAACAACCTACAGACTGCACTGAATGCAGGCATGAGCGAGTCTACTGTGCAGGCGCAGCACATCAAAGCCATTGCCGTGCTCACGGCGCGCGTGCCAGTAGACGCGACTGAGTCGGCAGCCATTACAGCGGCGCTAGCCGAGTTGAACCTACAGTTGGCGCACATCAAAGCGCCAGGAACCAAAGGAGGAGCGTAATGCTCACTACATGGCACGGCTACGATCCGGATGACTCCGACTCCGACGTCGAGCTGGAGACCAAAGGCGGCAAGCCCAGCAAAGGCACGTCCGCCGACAAGCGGCTCAAAGACAACAAGCCAGGCAAGTCCGGCAGCGACGATGACAAGTCGCCGTTCCCTGGAGCGGCTTCGCCCTTTAAGCCAAAGCCCAAGAAGGGCGACAAGTAGGGCGTATGCAAACGCCCAAGAGCCGCGCGTTCCACTTGTTGGATCGCACGTTGGTCAACGACTCGTTCACTGAGCAGAAGGTGGACAGCATCTTCTTTGCGCTGATGCAGCGCTACGCGCCAGACGTCACCGTCGAGATGGAATGGCCACAATCGTTTACCAACCCGACGGTCACCGTCCACTTCCGCTACACGTCGCTACGCGAGGCGATCAATACGTTGTGCATGCTGGCGCATGTGTTCTTTACTGTTACCGACTATGGCAGCCTGCGTATCGCGCGTCCGGCGTATAGCCAGGCGATGCAGCACGCCGTCGTCATTGAGCCAGATAACCGTACCTGGCAGAAAGTGGAGTTGCCCAACGATGGATACGCAGCCCGTAGCGACCGAGACCTGTGACGCTGAAGGCGTACCATTGCAGGCTGGCGACAAGGTACGCATCGTCCATATGGACGATCCGCTGCTAGCGTTCTTTGTAGGGATGGACGCCGTCGTCGAATGGGCGCAGGAAGTTGCGCCGTTCACGCAGGTATTCATTGTTGTAGGGACGGAAGGTCAGCCAGGCTGGCAACCGATTAGCACGTTCAGCGCATGGGTGAAGAAGGTCAGCTAATGTCAGGCAAGAGCACAACCTACAGCACAGCGCTGTTGACTGGTCTCCGCACACGCCCGACGCCCGCGCTGACGCAGTTTGTGGCGACGGCGTACCTGGCGCTCCTCAGTACCAACCCAACCGATAATACCATCGCTGGCGCGGTAGAGACGCCATACACAGGCTACACAGCGGCAACCAGCCGACAGGGCATTGTGTCCAGTACAAGCGGCTGGAACGCGCCAAGTGGCAGCAACGCCGTCACCATGACCAACGCTGCGCTGCTCACGTTCCCAACGGCAACGGGCGCAGGCAGCATTACAGGCGTAGGACTCTGCGGCGACAATACAACCGTCATCACCACGGCGGGGTCGCTTACGGGCGCAGGTACCGCCTACTGGAACATCATCACAACCCAAACCGTCAACAACACCAACCCCGTGACCGTGGCAGCCGGAGCCGTCACCGTCAGCGAGACGTAGGCAACCTGCACACGCACACAGCAGAGTCGTCCCAGTTCGCACTGAGGGAGACGTAGAGACCTATGGCCACACAGATCGGTACAGCAGCATCAGTTAACGGACTGGACTACAGCGTTAACCACAAGCTGGAAGCACTGTGCGACGGGTCGCTACTGGCTTTATATCAGACGGCGGCTGGGACTCTCTCGCTTGTGCGGATAACGTCGCCTGGCGGGACGCCTGGCACGGCAAGCGTCACACAAACCTTTGCCATCAGCGGAGCGACCAACGTCGTTGGCAGTGTGTTTGTCCTGAACAATGGCACAACCTCGTCTGACGTGTGGGTTGCGTGGGCCGATAACGACGTCACAAACGAGCTTGACGTGGCGCATGGCACGTACACGGCCAGCGGTGGGACATGGTCGTGGGATAATACCAAGACCAGCATCGCCACGGGCGCGCTCAATAGCGGCTTTATGCTTCCAGTCATCGTCTGGACTGGAACGTACCTGATCGTTACCACGCGCTGTTCCAGCACAAACTGGAGCCTTGGCGTTACCTACACCACAACCAAGAACGGTAGCACGGGCTGGGCGACGATCTACGAGGTGGAGAGCGAGGTCGGCTCATCACACTGCTACCCCACGCTGCTCCATGATCCGACCAACGCCTGCACACTCCTGGTCTACTCGCTCGGCGGTGACACAATCTATGCCCGCGTCGTTGCCGACACGCTAACGCCGTCGCTCGCGAACCTGTCGGCAAGGGTTGCGCTCTCGGGGACGGTAAACGTTGGCGCAGCAGGACTCTCCGCCGTACTCGACCCAGCAAACAGCCGCTTGCATGTGGTGTACATCAACACGGCAAGCAGTAGCAATCCGCAATACAACTCGGCAACCTACACGACAACCAGCATCAGCGCAGGCACGTCATTCAGCGCGGGGACGGGCAGCACAACCAGCACAGGGCCAACCATAGCGCTTGATGTGGCTAGCCCGCCACGCGCCTACATCTTTTGGAGCAGCGCCGCTGTCGGTAGTGCAGCCGACGTCATGTACCGTACACTGGACAGCCCCTACGCCAGCGGCAACCTCGGTACAGCGACCAACCTCACCAACGCCACGGCAACCGACAACGCCTACCCGCACAGCATCAAGTCCTCACTTGCGGCAGGGTATGTGCCGCTGATCTACACGCATGCGGTATCGCCGTGGGCAGTGGAATACGACAATAGCATCACAGCGGCAAGCGCAGGCGTATCCGTCGCAGGCACAATGAGCGGCGCAGGCAGCATCAGCGCGACGGTATCGGTCGGTAACGTGGCGGTGAGCGCAACGCTGGCGGGCGTGGGCAGCCTCACAGCCCAGCCGGAAGCCAACATCAACCCCGCCACAACACTCGGCGGTGTGGGCAGCCTGACTGTCCAGATGAGCGTGACGATTACCATGCGGACGATCAGCGTCAGCACGCGCTCACAGACGTGGTCAGGTGGGCCAGCGGGGTCACCTGGCACAGAGACGGACGTGGTCGTCACGGATCAGAACGGCAACGGTAACTACTGGGGAATGATCTCCACCTACGGCGCTGCCTTAATTACGTCGTGGGGGCCAGTGACGGCGAGCACGTTGGGTACCAACCAAACCAGCCTCACAACCAGCACACCGGACGGTAAATGGCACTGGCTCGAGCAGAACGGCGTCGGCACGTTTGCAGGCAGCGAGGATCTACCCTACACGCTTACCGAGCTAGGGCCAACGGGATCACCGTTCCGACGCTACTACAAAGGCACATTCGGGCCAGACCCCAACGGCTTTAACTGGCAAGTGACCGCTTGCATCTATCCCACGCGCGACGGCTCACTGGTTGCCCTGCGCTACGACTGCATCAACCCTACAGGCAGCGCGATCGCACTCGCAGGCAGCGATGGTATGGAGGTCGCGCTCATCGGCGGTATGCAGCAAGCCGATAGCACTTGGGTCGCCACGAACGGCAAGTATGGCACAGTCGGCGGATCAGAGACGGCGTGGCCAACCGCCAGCGGTACAGGCAACCTTGTGACGGCTGACCCGGACTATGTCTACATCACGCCAGCGGGAGGCGGGAGCACAACCTTCAAGCAGATCACCGTCAAGCAGAAGCACGTGACGGCGCTTGCGCCAGCCTGGAGCAATGGCCAATTGGCGGCGCTGGTCAATGCATCGCGCCTGAAGCTGAAGCAGCAAGGTGATATCTCGTCGTTTGCAGGCAGCACAACCAGCACGATGTACCTGTTGGGCGGCGTGTATGCCAGCGCAACCGCGTCGGCAATAGCGGCAGATTACCTTGCGCCAGGCACGCCAACCACGTCGGTTGGAACGTTTACGTCCTTCAGCTACGACGAGCGCGCCTACGTGTGCGCCGCCAGTGCAGGCAGCGCCCTTACCATCACCGCTGACCTTACGCCTGCCAACGTAAGTGTTCGCCACAGCACGGTCTACAAGATCACTGGATGGACGGCGAACGCGCCTGTATTGGCGTGGGGCGGAGTTGGCTTAACGCCCGCCTACGACTACGCCTATCTGGTTGACACCGCGAATCAGGTGTTGTACGTCCAACTTGGCTTTGACGTGGTCGCCAGTGGCGCAACCACGGGCCAACGCAACAACGCCGCGCTGGCCATTACGCCTGGCATCCAGGTCGCCGCGACGCTCGCTGGCGTCGGTAGTCTGGTTGCACAACCTGAAGCGGGCATCAACCCCGTCGCACAGTTGGCAGGGCAGGGCAGCATTGTTGCACAAGTGCAGGTCGGGGTCAGCCCCACAGTGACGTTTGCAGGCGTGGGCAGCCTAGCCGTACAGCCCGAAGAGGGCATTAACCCTGTCGCGCAGCTAGCGGGGCAGGGCAGCCTCACAGCAACCGTGCGGGTCGGCGTGGCCATAGCGGCGCAACTCAGCGGCGTGGGGAGCCTTGTTGCACAAGCAACCGTCGGCCAGATCGCCGTGGCTGGCGTGTTGGCAGGGCAGGGCAGTCTTACAGCGCAGCTAACGGTCAACGTCACGGTCGCTGTCGCGTTTGCAGGCGTCGGCGCTTTGGGTGTTGTCGGGCTGGTTGGGATTAACCCTGTGGCGGCGTTCGCAGGCGTGGGCGCTGTAACCGCTACCGTTAACGTTGGCGCGGTGATTGTGGCGGCGTTTGCTGGGCAGGGCAGCCTCGGCGCCACGCTCAGCATCGGAGCGGTGATTGTACCTGTGTTCAGCGGCGCAGGCACGTTGACGGCGCAGATAGTCGTCCTCATTCGCGTTGTGGGGTCGCTCAGCGGGGTTGGCAGTCTGGGCGTAGTACTTACTCCCGTTGTGACGGCAGTGGTCGTCCCTGTCGGCGTGATGACGTTGACCCATGCGCCAGTTGCCAGCACAACGCTCACAACCGCGCCACTTGGCAGCACAACCTTTAACGGAGGGAGCTAATGGGATCACTTACCATGTCGCGGGGCGACGCCCGTACCCTAACGGCGACCGTCCAACCACTGGACGCCTTTGGCAATCAGGTCTTGGGAGCCAGTGGCATTACCGGATGGAAGTTCTGGTTTACCGCCAAGTACGACTATTCCGACGCTGATGCGGCGGCTGTGTTCCAGAAGTTGCCTGCCGCATGGCAGATCACTACGGCGGGTAATGCCACCACGCCAGGAATCGCTATCTGCAACCTTGTCCACTCGGATACGGCTGCGCTACCCGCCTATCAGGTGACGCTAGTCTACGATGTGCAAGCGGAAGACGCCAACGGCAACCCATATACCATTGACGCTGGGACGCTAGTGGTGTCGCCGGACGTGACAACTGTGGTGTAGCGCCTACGCATTTATGCGTAGTTGAGGCATGTAAAGCGGGTTGCCCAAGGTTCAGCGTCGCATAACCTGTACGGGTTAGTCGCGTAGCAGAGCCGTTGAATTCCGGACTTCGACAGACAGGCTACGTGGATTCAAGCAGGCATATAACCCCTACAGGTTAGTTTATGTAAGTTCTCGTACTATGCGCGCAGTAGCGTAGTTTTCATAAACTAACCTGTACGGGTTATGTGCCACGGGTACCCGTAACTGGTGACTGGCGCGTTGTCAGTTGCCGTGGTAGTATTGCGGCGTGTAGTACGCCGTACCGTTCGTTACCGTTGTGCAGTAAAGGAGAACAGCAATGGCAAAGTTCTTGGACGGGTCACCTGTCAGCAGTGGCAGCAACCCGTACAACAAGGTCGCCGGAGTGGACGGCCAGGACATCATCGGCGGTGTGGATGACACGTCCGCAACCATGCAGACCGCCATGGACAATCTCGACGCGTATGGCAGTTCACCCGTCACCAGTGACTCGGCGGCTGGACGTCCCAGCGCTGGAGCCGTAGTCCCCGGAACGGACGGTATGTAGGCGTACCGACGCCTGCGTTGTATGTGTGGGGTAGTGGGGCAAGCGTAACTCACTGTTTTAGGACACGGCAAGCACGCCACTGGCGCGCAACCCCGCTACGGGTTACATTGTACCGCTACCCCATTTACCCCGCCTGATATCGTCCTTGCTGCGACGTCAACTCCACTAGTGTAAGGCTACTGCATATGAGCAGCCCCAACGGACCACAAGCCGGATCAACTCCCCCCGACGCCGACGAGCTTGCGGGCAATCCCAGCCCGTTCCACACAGGCGAAACGCTCGGCAACGCGATACAGAGCGCCAGTAGCCAATACCAGTTGACGGCTGGCGGCGTGCCAGGCTATTGGAACAACCCCGTAGCCGACCCCAACAACCCGTACCGCGCAGGCAGTGGCAGCTACACGCCTGGCGAGCGCCAGCTTGGCGCTGGCTTTGACGACCCCGCGCTGTACGCCCGCAACACGGGTACGGGCATCTCCGCCGACGCGCCTGACCCCAACAGCGCCGCCGACCAGCGCGCGATCCGTATCGACACGGGCCAGGACGACCAACTGGTTCCACCCAATGAGCAGCGTTAACCCACCACAGCTTGACGCCAGCGGCAGGTTCTTAACCACGGGCTACGACTGGGGAACGCCGCTCGACTGGTTTGACCTGTCAATGGCGCTCGTCCCTGGCTTGAGCGAGGCGACGTACCTGGCACAGATCGCTAAGGCGCTGGCCTACTGGCAAGCTATTAACACCGCGCAAGCCGCCGACGGCGATACGTTGCTTAGGGCGCAGTGGGCCGTCACCTGGCTCACCGCTGAGCAAGCGCGGGTGAGCAATCCGCCACCAAACAACCTGCACATCGTGTATCCGGTGTAGGGGAGGCGCTACCCAATGTCCATTACGTATGTGATCCCTGGTACCAGCCTGCTCGACCAACTGAGCGAGCCGACCACTGACGGTCTCCCTGACGAGAACGCCACCGATAACTGTGTTGCCGCTAGCTTTGCCGAGGGGCTGCATATCCTGCTTGGCGGCAACTGGGACGGTGACGAGGTCAAAGACGCGGTGTATGGGCAAGGCTACGTTGGAGTGCAGTCAGCGGCACGCTATGTGCTGTATGCCACCAACCACGGCGTAGCGCTCTCCCCGCACAACGATACGCAGGCTGGGCTTATCAACACGATCCACGCGCAGATCCACCAGAATCATCCGGTCATTGTGACCATGCCGAGCAACTGGGGTACCGCGCCAGCCAACCCCGTGAGTCCGGGCATCAGTACGCATGTAGGCATTGCCGTAGGCGACGGCGCTGGCTACATTCGCGTGATGAACCCGTGGCACGGCTTCTACCAAGATCAACCCGACGCCTGGTGGCAGGCGCGACTGTGCTATGGCCAGGTCTGGCCAATGCAGAAAGTGAGCGTGAACGTGAGCGGTGTGCCTACAGGCTGGACGGACGCCAACGGCGTGCTGACGGCAACGCCAGCCCCCGACGGTAAGCAGTATACCTGTGTGCGTGGCATGCGCCTCCAGGTGATGACCGAGAACCATGACCCAGCCGACGTCCCTGTGTGCGAGGAGTTGAACGTAAACGAGGTGGAGTTTGGCAATACCAGCATCGGCGCTGGGGTTGTGCAGTACTTCCTCAAGTCGGGCCAGAAGAGTTGGGCAGCCAACTTTAATGGCGGCAACGTCTTCGAAACGTGGAACGGTCGCGAAATGCTGGCTATGCGTAACCTGCTCGCGGCGGACGTTCCAGCGGCGCAGGTACAGTCGTTGCAGGCGCAACTCAATTCGGCGAACGCGCTCGTGGCGCAGCTACAGGCGCAGATCGCCAAGCTACAACAGACACCGCCAACGCAGCCGCTCTCCAGCCAGCAACAGGCGGATCTAGCGGCTATGGCGGCGCTGCGCTCAGCGCTAGGCTGAGCCGGAGGGAACGATGGAAGGTGTTACGGTGACAGGGCTGGCAGCCCTAGTCGCCTTGTTTACGGTGAACGCAGTTCAATTTATCAAGCCGTTTGTGGAGCTGATCCCGGGAATCGACCTGGCAAAGAACAAGCAAGTCCACGACAACTTGCTGCGCCTGCTCCAGATCGGGATCAATCTAGGCGCAACGGCGCTGCTTGCCATCAGCGTACCCGTGTACCGTGGGATACCGTGGTGGCAGATCGTGTTGATCGGCTTGGGCCAGGCGACGGGGTCACACCTGACCTATGTCAACTCGAACGCAGGGAGCGGCAGCGCGAGCGCTAGCGCGCTGCCCGACCCTGTGGCTGTGCTGGCCAACAACGCGCCAGCGCTTGAAGACTCTATCCCTACCGTCCCACGCCCGTAGCTTACGGTGTGGGACGTTGCATTGTGCGGAGGGCATGCTATGCACACGTTCAAGCTGAGCCGACCCGCGCTGTTTGCAGCGCTGGCGGTTCTCATGTTTGGCGGACTTGTGTTGCCAAACGTGGTACACGCCGCAAGTACTGCGCCGTTGTTGCCAGGTGAGGCGCTCTGGAATGGCGTGCCTTCCTATCTGTTTGGCATGGGCGACACCTACGACTACATTGGCGCTACAGGCTTTGACCACAACACGGCCATCCAGTCGCAAGTGAAGGCGGCTGGCGTGCCACTGATTCGGGCGTTCTTCGAGGAAGTGGACGAGACTGACCACACCACGCCCAACACCGACGCGCATCAGCTTGCCATTGCGCAGGCTATCGCCGCTAGCGGCGCGCAGTGCATGGCCAACCTCACACAGCCGATGGACGTAACCTACGCGCTGCACTTGGTCACACTGTTGCAGCCATACTGTCGGTATTTTGAGGTGTATAACGAGCCGGATCTTAGCGGCAGTTGGCCCCCAGCCATCTCGACGAGTGGCTACCTCACGTTCTGGAACAGCTTTGTCCCGCAAGCCCGAGCGCTAGACCCTAACGCGGCGTTTGGTGGGCCAGCCACCGCCGATGAATTTGGCGAGGACAGCACGGGTACATACATGCAAACCGTGCTCGCGGGCATGGCCGCTTCCGGTGTATGGCCCGACTTTGTGAGCTATCACTGGTATATGTGTACCAACGATAGCGCCACAACCTGCTTGAATACGGACGTAGGCTTTGCCGCTGGCCACGGCAAGACCGTTGCAGGTTGGCTGGCACAAGACTTCCCTGGCAAGCCTGTTGCGCTGGGCATCACCGAATGGAACGCCGACCCTGGCAACCCCGCAATGGAATACGACGACACGTTCATGCAACAGTATGAGGCGGCTGCCCTTGCAGGGTTGGAGCAGAATCCGTATCTGAGCTTTGCCACACAATTCGACATCGCCAGCTATGCAGGCTTTGGCGCGCTGGATCAGTTTGTAACCACGTCAGGCGAAGGCTACACCAACACGCCGGACGTGGTTGGCACAGCGCGACCGATGTTTGGTGTGCTGGCACAGCAGATCCAGCAACAGTCCTCCGGAGTCGCATCGACAGCGACGCCAGTGCCTTCCGCCACGCCTACGGGTACAACCACACCAACCGTCCAGGGCGTGCCACGCTACGCACACGTCATCAACATCCTGGAGGAGAACCACAGCTACAGCGACGTGATCGGTAGTAGCGCAGCGCCCTACATCAACAACACCTTGCTTGCGAACGGCGCGCTGGCAACCAACATGCAATCCGAGGTCGCTAGCAGCTTGCCGAATTACATGGCGCTTACTGGTGGGACAACCCTCGGCTGGACGGCCAACTGCGAGCCGGATCCCACGCCGCCTAACGGCGTAGGGTCATGTCCAGGCGGACTGAGCACTGGCGCAAGCATGTTTACCCGTGCGCCGTCTGCCAAGTCCTACGAGGAGAATATGGGCGCAGCCTGCGTCAACGCGGTTGACGGCGGTGTTGGTGGGTTGTACACGGTACATCACAATCCGGAGGCGTACTACACGCAAGCGCCTTGTGCAACAAACGACGTAGATTACAGTCAGCTCGCTACGGCGCTGCAATCACCTGGCGCGCTGCCTGCTTACGTCTTTATCACGCCCAACTTAAACGACGACATGCACAACGGCACTGTCCAGCAAGGCGACACGTGGCTGCAACAGAACCTCCCAGCGATCCAGCAGTCGCCAGCCTGCACACAGTCAACGTGTTTGATCGCGATCACGTGGGACGAGGGCAGTACTGACGAGCATATTGCTACGCTATTGCTAGGACAAGGTGTGCTATCCGGCGCACGTGACGGCGCAGCCTACAACCATTACAACCTGCTCAAGACTGAGGAGCTGGCGCTCGGCGTCGGTACGCTCACAGCGAATGACGCGGGCGCAGCGCCCATGCTGGGGATGTTTGGCGCAGCCAGCCCCACGCCTACGCCCACGCCGAATCCTACGGCTACGCCAACCAGCACGCCCAGCCCAACGGCTACGCCGAATCCTACTGCCACGCCTAGCCCAGCGACGTCAGGCACGCTGTTCAGCGACAACTTCGAGCAGGACGCCGTTGGCGCTCCGCCCGCTGGTTGGAAAGTTGAGTCTGGTAACTGGGATGTGCAGGTTGACGGCACACACGTACTACGCCAACAGACCAGCCCCGAGGCAAGCAGCTACATCAGCGTTGGCAGCAACGCCTGGACGGACTACACGCTGACCGCCAGCGTCAAGCCCGCCAGCGGTCACCTGAACGCCACGTACAACCTGATGGGGCGCTACACTGACGCCAACAACCACTACTCGCTCATCCTGAAGAACGGGAATGAGTGGTGGCTCGGAGTCAAGAAGAACGGCAACTGGAGTACGATCGCCAATGGCAATCTTTCCTTCACAAGCCAGTTTTACACGTTCAGCCTTACCTTTGCAGGCAGCAAGGTCACCGGAGCTATCAACGGCGTTACGTTGGGTAGTGGGAACGATGCCAGCTTTACGGCGGGTCGTATTGCCTACCAAACCGACAGCAACGGTGAGCTGGATAACGTGCTGGTCACCGGAACCGGAACGCCCGTTCCGACGCCTACGCCCAGCCCTACGCCGTCGCCAACCGCTACGCCAAGCCCCACGCCTGTCCCGCCGACGCCGACGCCAACTCCGTCGCCTGTACCTGTCAATAACGTGCCATGTACCGTCGTGATCAACGGCGTAAGCGAGCAGGGGACGTGTAGCGGCACGTTTACGCCAGCGCCGTAGGCGACTACGGCTCGCTCAGGCCGAATTCTAGCCGCTACAAACGGCGGGGGTGCTACTACGTACCACTACAGCCACCACTCGACACTGACGTCGGCGTGGTGGCTGTAAAATGGGGAACTAGGGCTTGGCTACTGGTACCCATTGTAACGCTATGGCGTTGTAGCGTTCCCAGTAGACGGTAAGTGGCTGCACTGGCCACCATGCTTCCTTCCAGCAGAATTCAAACAGGTCGTGTGCGGCGCGGTGTTCAGTCTCGGAGGAAACGCCTGGCTCACGTGCAAACCGTGCTTCAAGCATGGACTGGAATTGCGCTTGGCGTAGCTCTTGGACGTCACTCGTCTCGCCGTCACGTTGGATGGGAAGCGCTGCACTACGCACAGTCACGCGGTATTCGCCGTCGCGGATGAAGTCGTCCATCAGTGGACTCCTTCGGCTTTGTTGGCATCGCCGTCCCAGCCATTGTTCTTCCACTGCGTTGGTGGGCGACCTCTGTAGTAGCGCCTAACGTCGGGGCTGTCGCTGAGGTCGTATGCTGCGCCACAGTTTGAGCATTCATCCATCATGCGCGTGTGGTTGTTGACGCTGAGCATGGCTCCGCACGTCATGCAGTTAAACACAACCAGTACGTCGTCAACGTTGTCTGAATCGCTCATGCGTTCTTTTCCTGTTCTAGTCGGGCGTTTTCGGCGGCGACCATTGCGTTTGCGTTGCGTGCCATACGTTGCGCCTCGGTTAGCACAGCCCGGATGCCACGCTGCACAGCGGGTATTTCGGCGTCCCAGCCATACGGTAGTTGTGTGGCGGCGATGTTTGCCTTCTCAAGCGCGCTGACCACTTGCCGAATGAACGAGCGGTATTCTGTAGCGCGGCTGTGTTGCCCACTCATTGCGGTTCCCTTATGCCAAACGCCGGGATCTCGGTTGGGCGTGTGTAGAAGCCGTCAGCGCCCAGCACGTAGCCTGCTTTGGCCATCTCGGAGTCGGTCAGGCAGCGCCGCGTACTGTGCGCCAACAGGCGTCCACCATAGCCACGCGCCTCGTACTTGCCTATGCGATGGGCGTCAAACGCTCCCGTGCGGTGGAAGCGCTTGCCACACGTGGCGCAGCGTGCGCCCGTGGCGGGCGTTGGGTAGGCGTAGCTGGCGGCTTTGCGTTTGGCTTGCGGCTGTGTGGTCATGGACGACTCCTTATGCGCAGGGCGCTATTGAGCTTCTGCTCGGTTGCGCTGCGCTTCTGCTCGGCGAGCGACGCGTCAAGCTGGGCGCTGATCAGCTTCAGTTGTGTCAGCACGTCGGTCATTACGATGCGCAGGTTGATCGTTTCGTTGAGTTGGTAGATCATCGCCTTGGCGACGGTGTCGAGTTGCAGCCCAGCCGGATCGCTCGGCTGTGGCAGCACAAACTTGAACTTTGCCTCAGGGTCGGCAGGGTTGCGCATGGGCAGTTCAAGCGATTGCAGGGTCTCAGTCTGTTGGCCGTTAGGCAGTATGAGTCCGGACATGTCTACTCCTCCTGTAGCGCGGTAGGATCGGCGTCAACCGTGTTGGGCGGCGTTGCTGGTGTATGGGTACCACGCTTGCGATGACGGACCTCTGTGCTCGTCCTGACGATGTTTGGCGGCGACCCTTCCCAAGCCTCTATCTCCACCTCAGTTGCAATGGCGTCCGGCTCTTCGGTTGCCATTGCCTCGGCAAACGCCACTTTGAACGCCAGGTACGCGCCATGCGCCGCAACCATGTCGCCGTCCTCTTGCGCCTGCATAAACGCAACGACGCTGTGCAACACGTCTTTGAGCGCGGTGTTCTGTTGCTCGGCTAGCTCGAGTCGTGCGGCAATAGCGTTCAGCCGGAGTGACTCGTAGATAGGTTGGCGTAGCGCTGGCGGTTTGGCCGCGATGCTACGGATCCAGTCGGAGTCTTTCATGGTGTCGCCAACTTTCCGCCGACCTTGTGCGGTACGCTGCATTGCGGGCATACCGCTATAGCGCTGAACTCCTCGCCTGGCTTGGTTAAGCCGCCGACGTCGCACTGCGCGCCACACTCGCGGCACATACCGCGCCAATGCCACGCTACAACCGTACTCTCGGTTGAGTAGCTGAACCACATGATCGGCTCAGGCTCGTCTGGTATGGCAGTCATTGCGTGAGCGCCTTGTCAGGTGGGACTGGCGGCGTTGCCTGTGCCTGCGCATTGTCTGCCCATGCGGTAAGACACTTGAGCGTGTGAAAGTGGTAGGGGCCAACCATGTCGCTCTTGCTCGAGATAGCGTAGTAGTCACGCCACTTACGCGCAAGCCACCATCCAGCAGGAGCGCGGTCAGGGTCGTTGTAGTCCACAACCTTGCTGACTG
>Ga0070681_10001972_pt1 | contig 18550 bp, 19 predicted proteins | sample KBSC83BmetaG_FD_65650 | JGI IMG/M metagenome (GOLD analysis project Ga0070681, IMG submission 65650) | Corn rhizosphere microbial communities from Kellogg Biological Station, Michigan, USA - KBS C8-3B metaG | ecosystem: Host-associated > Plants > Roots > Rhizosphere | place: USA: Michigan... | reverse complement strand
TGTCGCGGAATTGCCGCGCGCATTCGGACCAGGTGAAGGTCTCGGCGTGGGCGCGGCAGGCCGCGGGATCGGATGGGAGGGCGGCCAGACAGGCCGCGCGCAGATCCTCGTTCACCGCGCCGACGCCCGGGACGGTCACGACGTCGAGCGGCCCCGGCACCGGATAGCCGGCGACCGGCACGCCCGAGGCCAGCGCCTCCACCATCACCAGCCCGAAGGTGTCGGTGCGGCTGGGGAAGACGAAGCAATCGGCCTGCGAATAGCGGTAGGACAGCTCCTCGGTGTCGACCGAGCCGAAGAAGCGCGCGTCCTTGTAGCGCCGCTGCAGCTCGCGCTTCTGCGGGCCGCCGCCCACCACCCACTTGGTGCCGGGCAGCTCGAGGTCGAGGAAGGCCCTGATGTTCTTCTCGATGGCCAGCCGCCCGGCGTAGAGCCAGATCGGCCGTGCATCGCCGGCATGGTCGTCGCGCGGCCGGGGATGGAAGGCCGCGATATCGACGCCGCGCGACCACGGCACGAGATTGCCGAAGCCGCGCGCCGTCAGCTCGTCGCGGATCGACTGCGCCACCACCAGGACTGCCGACGAGGGCGCGTGGAACCGCCGGACGAAGGCATAGCTCCAGGCCAGCGGCACGCGCACGCGCGCCCGAACGTACTCGGGGAAGCGCGTGTGGTAGGCGGTCGTGAACGGCAGGCCGCGCCTGCGGCAGAAGGCGCGCGCGGCCCAGCCGAGCGGCCCCTCGGTCACGAGGTGGATGGCGTCGGGCGCGAACAGCTTCAGCATGTGGTCGAGGCGCGCGGCCGGAAACAGCGACAGGCGGATCTCCGGATAGGTCGGGCAGGGCAGGGTGCGGAAGCGGTCGGGACCGAAGACCTCGACCTCGTGGCCCTCTGTCTGCAGCAGCCGCACGACGGTCTCGATGGTGCGCACCACGCCGTTGATCTGCGGGCGCCAGGCATCGGAGACGATGGCGATGCGCATCCGGCCTACTCCGCCGCCAGGCGCGCGGGAGAGAAGGTCTCGATCGTGGCATTGGTGCGCGCCTGCTCCTCGGCCCAGTGGACGATGCGCAGGCGGCCGTCGAAATCCTCGACCAGCGCGGTGCAGCTCTCGACCCAGTCGCCGTCGTTGCAGTAGAGGATGCCGTCGATGGTGCGGATCTCGGCGTGATGGATGTGGCCGCACACCACGCCGTCGACGCCGCGCCGGCGCGCCTCGGAGGCGACGGCGCGCTCGTAGTCGCCGATGAACTGCACGGCGTTCTTGACCCGGTGCTTGAGGTAGGCCGACAGCGACCAGTAGGGCAGGCCGAGCTTGCGGCGGCCCCAGTTGAACCAGGTGTTGAAGCGCAGTGCCGTCGTGTAGGCCCAGTCGCCCAGGATCGCGAGCCAGCGGGCGTAGCGCACGATGCCGTCGAACTGGTCGCCGTGGATCACCAGCAGCTTGCGCCCGTCCGGCGTTTCGTGCACCGCCTCGGTCTCGACGGCCACGTCGCCGAAGGTGAGCTGGCAGTATTGCCGCGCCGCCTCGTCGTGGTTGCCGGGGATGTAGACGACACTGGTGCCCTTGCGCGCCTTGCGCAGGATCTTCTGGACGACGTCGTTGTGCGCCTGCGGCCAGTACCACCAGCGCTTGAGCCGCCAGCCGTCGACGATGTCGCCCACGAGATAGAGATGCTCGCACTCGTTGTTCTTCAGGAAGTCGAGCAGCAGCTCGGCCTGGCAACCGCGCGTGCCGAGGTGGATGTCGGACAGGAAGATCGCGTGATGGCGGGCGGGAGGATGGTGCCGTTCGATAGCGGTCATGTGGACAAATACTCGACCGGTACAAAATCTGTGGCGCGCGATTGCACCAACCTCAGCAGATTGTGTATGTCAGCCGTTGCGACGAGGTGAATCGGTTGTGACGGTTCGATGACATTCTTTTCCCCGAAATCCATCCTGCTGATTCGCAACCCGGTTGCCGGACGGCGCCGGCGCGGTCTGGTTGACGAGGTGATGCGCCGCGTGCGCGCCGAGGGATGGACCGTCGATCTGGTCGACACGGCGGCTCCGGGCGATGCGCGACGCATCGCCGAAACGTGCGACGCCCGCCGCTATGCCGTGATCGCCGTTGCCAGCGGCGACGGCACGATCAACGAAGTGGTGAACGGGCTCGCCGGTCGGCTCGATGGCGGACCAGCCTTGGCCATCCTGCCGCTGGGGACGGCCAACGTGCTGGCGCATGAGCTCGGCCTGCGCGCGACGGCCGCGATGGTGGCGCAGACCATGATCGCGGGCCGCGAGCTGTCGATGCGCCCGGGAGAGGCAACGTGTGAGGCGACCGGTTCAGGTCCGCCGCGGCATTTCTCGCTGATGGCGGGTGCCGGCTTCGACGCCAAGGTGGTGGCGGGCGTGAGCGCACCGCTGAAGCGCCGGCTCGGCAAGGCCGCCTACGTCTGGCGCTCGATGGTCGAGACACGGCGCTACCGGCCGGTGCGCTACACGGTCGAGGTCGACGGCGTAAATTACGAAGTCGCGTCGGTGATCGTCACGCGCAGCCGCCTCTATGCCGGCCCCTACGTCCTGGCGCCCGCCGCCGCGCTGGGCGAGCCGCTGCTCCACATCTGCCTGTTCGAGCGCTGGGGGCGGATGCAGACCTTGCGCTTCGGCCTCGCCCTGCTGCGCGGCCGCCTGCCCGTGACCGGCGGCTATCGCGTGATCACTGGCCGGGACGTGAAGATCTCGGTGCTGAGCGACGCCGGCGAAAGCCGCGCCCAGCCGGTGCAGATCGACGGCGACAACGCACTCACCCTGCCGGTGTCGATCGCCCTTGCCGCGGGGTCTGTCCGGCTGTTGCGACCGGCGTAGGGTCTTTCCGAGTGAAGTAGAATACCCCTTTCCCGAGATGGGAGAGGGGATGAATACACCGTCGTCGGAAAGACTCTACCGCGCGGTCTGCTGCAGCTTGGCGATCACCTCGTTGGTCGGATGACCGTCGGCCGGCATGCCGGCCTGTTTCTGGAACAGCCGCACCGCCGAGCGCGTCTTGGGACCGAGCAGCCCGTCGGCCTCGTCGGTGTAGAGTCCCAGGCGCGCCAGCCGGTTCTGGATGTCGATGACCGTGCCGTGCGACAGCGGCTGGTCGTCGTCTGGCGGCGTGTGCATCACCTGCGGGCCGCCGGAGATCTGCTGGGCCAGGATGCTGACCGCCAGCGCATAAAGCGTCGAGCGGTTCCAGTTCATCACCGCCTTGAAGTTGGGATAGAGGATGAACGCCGGACCGCGCCAGCCGGCCGGCAGGATGATCGACGCATTCTCGTCGCTCGCCGGCAGCGCTCCGCCGACCGCGCGCTTCACGCCCATCTGCGACCATGCCCGCACCGGTTTGTCGACCGTGGTATCGGCCTGGTCGAGCGGAAAGTTCTGCGGCAGGACGACCTCTTCGGCGGCCGGCAGGCCGGGTTTGAAGCCGATGCCGCGCAGGAAGTTGGCGGCCGAGGCGAACGCATCCGGCAGCGAGTTCCAGATGTCGATCCTGCCGTTGCCGTCGCGGTCGACGGCGTACTTCATGAAAGTCGAGGGCATGAACTGCATGTTGCCCATGGCGCCGGCCCACGAGCCCTTCATCTGCTGCGTGGTCATGTGATTGTTGGCGAGGATCTTGAGCGCCTGGACCGTCTCATTGGAGAAGAACGCGGTGCGCTTGGTCATGCAGGCCAGCGTCGCCACCGATCGCAGGGCCGAGAAATCGCCCATGTAGGTGCCGTAGTTCGTCTCCATGCCCCAGAAGGACACGATGTACTGCGGCGGGATGCCGTATTCGGACTGAAGCTGGTCGAGCAGGCCGCGGTACTGCGCCAGCTTCTGCTGGCCCCTGGAAACCCGGTCCGCCGTCACCGCGTTGCCGACGTACTTGCCGTAGGTCAGCGAGAATTCCGGCTGCTTGGAATCGAGGTCGATGACCTTCTGGTCGGGCGCCAGGCCACGGAAGCCGGCGTCGATGACCGGGGCCGGAACGCCCTGGCGCGTGGCCTCGGCGCGGATGTTCTGCAGGCAGGATTGGAAATCCGTCTGCGCTGCCGCCGGGAGGGCGAGGAGGGCCGTCGTTGCGGCGAGGAGGATGGACCTGGAGAAGGGGGACATGCCCGCGATTCTATCACGAGCTGGCGATCGTCATCCCTTCAATTCTGACCGACGGCGCGTTCACCGAGCTCTTGAATTGCAAGTCGTTCGCGGGGGTCATCGCCAGGAACATGTCCTTGAGGTTGCCGGCGACCGTGATGCCGCTCACGGGGAAGCTCTGCCTGCCGTTCTCGATCCAGAATCCCGAGGCGCCGCGGCTGTAGTCGCCGGTCACTCCGTTCACGCCCGAACCGATCATCTCGGTGATGTAGAGGCCGCTCTTGATGTCCGAGATCAGCTCGTCGACCGAGTGCTTGCCCTTCTCGAGGTGGAAATTCGAGACCGTGGGGCCCGGCGGGCCCGAGGTGCCGCGCGAGGCGTGCCCGGTCGGCTTGAGGTTGAGCTGGCGGGCGGCCGCGAGATCGAGCAGCCACGTCGTCAGCAGGCCGTCGTCGATCACCGCCATGCGCGTGCACGGCAGGCCCTCGGCGTCGAACGGCCGGCTGCCCAGCCCGCGCTGCTTGTGCGGCGTGTCGACGATGCGGATGCCCGAGGCAAAGATCTTCGCGCCCATCTTGTCCTTGAGGAACGACGTGCCGCGCGCGACGGCGCGGCCGTTGATGGCACCGGCGAGATGGCCGATCAGGCCGCCCGAGACGCGGCGGTCGTAGACCACCGGCAGGCGCGCGCTCGTGGCCTTCTTGGGATGGAGGCGCTGGACGGCGAACCTGCCGGCATTGCGGCCGACCCGGGCGGCCGGCATCAGGTCCTCGAAATGCACGGCGCTCGACCACTCGTAGTCGCGCTCCATGCCGGTGCCTTCGCCGGCCAGGACGGCACAGGACAGCGAGAAGCCGCTGCGCTGGTAGCCGCCGGAGAACCCGTTGCTGGCGGCCAGCATGACCGACGAGCGGCCCCAGGCGGCCTCGGCGCCCTCCGAATTGGTGACGCCTCGCACCGCGCGGGCAGCATCCTCGGTCTCGGCGGCGAGGTCGAGCAGCGCCTTGGCCGACGGCCGGCGCTTGTCGTTCATGTCGAGGTCCGGCCACGACCGGGCCAGCAGCTCCTCCGGGGCGATGCCGCAGACCGGGTCTTCCGGCACGGCGCGCGCCATGTCGACGGCGCGCTCGGCCAGCACCTTGAGCGCCTTGGGCGAGAAATCCGTGGACGAGACGAAGGCCTGGCGCTTGCCGATGAAGACGCGCAGGCCGAGGTCGCGACCCTCGCTGCTCTCGAGCTTCTCGCGCGCGCCCAGGCGCTGGGCCACCGAGATCGACTCGCCGTTGACATAGAGCGCGTCGGCGGCATCGGCGCCGACGGCCTTCGCCCACTTCATCAGGTCGGCCAGCAGGTTGGGATCGACGCCGGCGGCCGACCTTGAGGGGCTGGTTTTTGGGGGACTGGCCTTTTTGGGGCTGGCCTTCTTCGGGATCGCCTTGCGCGTGGCTTTGCGGGCGGCTTTAGGGGCAGCTTTGCGGGGAGCGGTCTTCTTTGCCTTGGCCATGGGTGTGGTTCTACGCGCTTGCGGGCCGGGTCGTCGAGATCGTCCAATCGGGAGACCGGCCGGGTTGGCAGGGGAAGCAATGCCTCTCTAATATAGTCGGCGTTTCGCCTTGTGCGCTGTCGGGAGAGACATTTTGGATACCAAGCGACTCTATTCCGACACCTACACGACCTACGCCGAATTCCACGAAAAGAACATGTACCGGCACGACCTGCGGCTGCCGCAGCTCGAGCTGGTGAAGAACCATCTCGCCGACCTCCGGCTTCCCGCCGATGCGAAGGTCGTGGAAGTCGGCTGCGGACTGGGCCATCTGCACATCGCGCACCCGAACTGGCAAGGCTTCGAGTACGCCGACAGCGCCGTCGCCCTGGCCAAGAAGATCTACGGGCCGCAGCTCGACATCGTCGAGGCCGACGGGCGCGATCTGCCGCTGGCGGCCAACTCCGTCGACTTCCTCTTCAGTTTCGACGCACTCGAGCACATTCCCGAGGTCGAGCGCGCGTTCGACGAGATCGTGCGGACGATCAAGCCGAACGGCGCAGGCTACCTGCATCCGGCCTGGAACTGCCGTGCCTGGCAGGTCACGAAGCTCGGGATCAGGCCCTATTCCGAGCTTTCCCTGTCGGCGAAGATCGGCAAGTTCCTGATTCCGTTGCGTGACAACCTGCTTTTCCGCCTGGCCTGCAACCTGCCCGGCCGGGTCGTCCGCGAGCTGCGCCTGCTGCTGGGTGAGAAGGCCATTCCTCTGCAGTACCGGCCGCTCGTACCGGATGTCTCGCTGTGGGACCGCTACGACCGCGACGCCGATGACGATGCCTTTGTCTCGATGGATGCCCACGCCGCGCTGACGTATTTCGTCTCGCGCGGGTGGGCAACGCCATCGCACCCCGGTTTTCGCAGGCGCTTCCTGGTGCGCGCCGGCGGGATCCTGGTGCGCAAGCCGGCCTGAGGCGGCGCTTACGCCGCTGCCTGCCGCCTGAGGCGGCGCTTACGCCGCCGCCTGCCGGGTGGCGCGGTTGGCCGCGCAGCTCACGGCCTTGAGCGAGGCCGTGACGATGTTGGTGTCCATGCCGACGCCCCAAAGAACCCGGCCGTCGGCGGTCTCCGCCTCGATGTAGCTCACCGCCTGGGCGTCCGAACCGGCGCCCGTGGCGTGCTGGTGATAGTCGCGCACCTTGATCCTGACGCCGCAGTTGTTGGCCAGCGCATCGACATAGCCCGCGATCGGGCCGTTGCCGTGGCCGCTGATCTTCCGCTCCTGGCCATTGAAGACCACCTTGGCGTCGATCAGGCGCACGTCGGGGCGGCCGGGCTCCGGTACCGTCGTGTGGCTCACGAAGGCCACGGGGCTGGCGTTCTCGAGATACTCCTTGCGGAACGTCTCCCAGATCATCGCCGGCTGGATTTCCTTGCCGGTCCCCTCGGTGATCTGCTGGATCACCTTGGAGAACTCGACCTGGAGAAGACGCGGCATGTCGATGCCGTAGTCGCTCTTCAGGATGTAGGCGATGCCGCCTTTGCCCGACTGGCTGTTGATGCGGATGATCGCCTCGTAGCTGCGCCCGAGGTCGGCCGGGTCGATCGGCAGGTAGGGCACTTCCCAGACCTTGCTGTTCGACGCCTGCAGCGCCTTGAAGCCCTTGTTGATCGCGTCCTGGTGCGAGCCCGAGAAGGCGGTGAACACGAGGTCGCCGCCATAGGGGTGGCGCGGATGGACGGGGAGCTGGTTGCAGTATTCGACGGTCTGGCGGATCTCGTTGATGTTCGAGAAGTCGATCTCGGGATCGACGCCCTGCGTGAACATGTTGAGGCCCAAGGTGACCAGGTCGACGTTGCCGGTGCGCTCGCCGTTGCCGAACAGGCAGCCCTCGATGCGGTCGGCGCCGGCCATGTAGCCCAGCTCGGCCGCCGCCACGCCGGTGCCGCGGTCGTTGTGCGGATGCAGCGAGAGGATCATCGAATCGCGGTACTTGAAGTTGCGGTGGCACCACTCGATCTGGTCGGCATAGATGTTGGCCGAGGCCATCTCGACCGTCGCCGGCAGGTTGACGATCATCTTCTTCTGCGGCGTCGGCTTGTAGACGTCGCCCACGGCGGCGCAGATGTCGCGCGCGAACTCGAGCTCGGTGCCGGTGAAGCTCTCCGGCGAATACTCGAAGACCCATTCGGTATTCGGATCCTCGTCGGCCAGCTTCTTGACCAGCTTGGCGCCCGACACGGCAATGTCGATGATGCCGGCGTAGTCGGTGCCGAACACGACCCGTCGCTGCAGGGTCGAGGTCGAATTGTAGAGATGGACGATCGCGCGCTTGGCGCCGCGGCAGGCCTCGAACGTGCGCTCGATCAGCTCCGGCCGGCTCTGCGTCAGGACCTGGATGGTGACGTCGTCCGGGATCATCTTCTTCTCGATGAGCTCGCGCACGAAGTCGAAGTCGGTCTCGGAGGCGGCGGGGAAGCCGACCTCGATCTCCTTGAAACCCATCTCGACGAGCAGCTTGAACATCCGGGTCTTGCGGTCGGAATCCATCGGCTCGATCAGGGCCTGGTTGCCGTCGCGCAGGTCGACGGCGCACCAGATCGGCGGCTTGGTGATGACGGTGTTGGGCCACTGCCGGTCCTTGATCGGGACGGGCTTGAACGGAACGTACTTTTCGCCCGCGACGGGCATCATTGGCTTCTGGGGTGACATGGCTGGCTCTACGACTTTGGAGAATGAGACGGACGACAACGCGACCCGCAAGGTTCCCTGCGAAGGGAGGCGGGTCAGCGAATAAGTCGAAGCGTCGTCAGTCGGAGCATTGTGGGCCGGAGAATAAGGGCCGGCGCGCAGGAGTCAACTGGCCTGGAAGAGGGCCCGCCGGAGGGGGAGAGGGGAGGCCTCCGGCGGGAACTCGATCGGCAAGTCCAGTTGGTGGCAAGCTTAGTTGAGCGGGATGTTGAAGTTCAGGTTCAGGCCCGACGGGCCCTGCTGCTGATAGACCGGCGGAGCCACGAACATCGGGGCGGCGTAGACCGGCCGTTCGCGAACGTAGACCGGGCGCTCGACGATACGGCGCTCGACCACGCGGTCGTGTCCATGCCAGCCGTGATCGTAGTGATGATAGCGATAGCGATCACGGTCGTGATCGCGATCCCAGTGATCGGACGCCTGGGCGACGCCGGAGAAGGAGAGAATGACGGAACCGATAAGGGCAGCTCCGACAGAAAGCTTGCTAACGGTGCGCATGGGCGTGAACCTCCATTGACATAGAGGCTTACGCAGTCGGACTACCCCAACGTCCCCGAAAAGATTTGGGCATTTCCGCCATTATTAAAGCCGGCCGGGAGAGGCCCGGCCGGCTTCATGTTTTCACTGCTTTGGCTCTTGGTCACAATGCGGTCACAGGTCGACGCGCTGACCCAGTGGGCCTAACCCAGCGGGATGTAGAAGTTGAGGCTGGGCGGGCCGTAGTAGGGCGCCGGATAAACCACCGCCGGCGGCGCCACGTAGTATCGCGGCGCGTAGTAGCCGCCGCCGTACCAGCGGGCGTGATCCCAGCGATAGGGATGCGTCCACCCGTGATGGACCTCGCGGTCCCAGCCGCGATGATGGTACGGACCCGCCTCGGCGCTCGCGCCTGCGGCGGAGATGGCGACACCCGCGATCGCGACGATCGTGAGGGTTCGACCCAACGTGCTCTTGAGAATGCTGCGCATGGCAACCTCCTTTCACGAAGAGACAACGTCGGGGATACGAGGCGAGTTGACCGCGGAATGTGACCGTCGCGGGGAATTTCGCAGCCGCTTTCGGCCATGTTTCGCCGCCGCCTCCGCCACGGCTAAGATGGCCGCAACGACACGACAAGACGATCAGGGGAAGGAACGAGCAATGGCGGGCCCGCTGGCTGGACTTCGTATCATCGACTGCACGACGGTCGTGCTCGGACCGTGGGCCGCGCAGCAGCTGGGCGATCTCGGCGCCGACGTGATCAAGATCGAGCCGCCCGAGGGCGACACCACGCGCCAGCTCGGACCGGGCCGTCATCCCGGCATGGCCGCCTTCTACCTCGGCTGCAACCGCTCCAAGCGCTCGATCGTGCTCGATCTCAAGCAGGAGAGCGGCCGCAAGGCGCTGTTCAAGCTCGCCGAGACCGCCGACGTGCTGATGCACAACTACCGGCCCGATCCCGCCCGGCGCCTCGGCGTCGAGTACGAGAAGTTCGAGAAGATCAATCCGCGCCTCGTCTACCTCGCGACCTACGGCTATCGCGCCGCCGGACCGCTGGGGCCGAAGGCGGCCTACGACGACATCATCCAGGCGGGCTCGGGCCTGGCGGCGCTGCAGAGCGTGGTCGCGGGCCAGCCGCGCTTCCTGCCCACCATCGTGGCCGACAAGACCAGCTCCAATGGCGTGGTCTCGGCGATCCTGGCGGCGCTCTATGCGCGCGAGAAGACCGGCAAGGGCCAGGCGGTCGAAGTGCCGATGTTCGAGACGCTGGTCTCCTTCGTCATGGTCGAGCATCTCTACGGCGAGACCTTCATGCCGGCACTCGACACCGCGGGCTACAAGCGCGTGCTCAACAAGGAGCGCCGGCCCTATCCGTCGAAGGACGGGTTCTTCGCCCTGCTGCCCTACACCGACGGTCACTGGAAGGAGTTCTGCATCCTGGTTGGCCGCCCTGATCTGGCGGCGGATGCGCGCTTCCAGGGCATGGCAAACCGTCTCAAGAACGTCGAGCAGTATTATTCGACCCTGGCCGGCCTGTGCGCCGAGCGCACCAATGCCGAATGGGTCGAGTTGCTCAAGAACTCCAACGTGCCGCACGGGCCGGTCAACACGCTCGACGACCTGTTCGTCGACCCGCAGCTCACCGCCACCGGCTACTGGCAGGAGGTCGAGCATCCGACGGAGGGCAAGCTGCGCCTGCCGGGCATCGCGCCGCGCTTCTCCAAGACCCCGCCCGAGGTGACGCGGCTGCAGCCGCGCCTGGGCGAACACAGCGTCGAGGTCCTGGGCGAGGCGGGCTTTACCCCCGCCGAGATCGCAGCCATGTTGCAATCGGGCGCGACAAAGTCGGCGTGACCGCCGCAGAAGCGGCCCACGAATGGCGGCGAATCGTGGCGGGACCTCGCTTCAGCAATCGATGATGGATTGCCGGAGGCACGCCCTCAGCGCAGCAGTGCCGCCGCTTCAGGGCCGGCCTCGGTCTTCCACTTGTCGATCGTGCGCGCGGCCGCGCGCGCGAGGATGGCGTGCAGCTCGGGGGTGACTTCCGCCGCGGTGGTGACGGTGATGCCGCCGGCACGCAGCCGCGCTTCGGCCCCGCCGCGGCGCCGGACGAGGACCTGCCAGGCGTTGTCCTGTGTCGCCGAGGCGGCACGATCGACGGCGTCGCGCAGGTCGGCCGGCAGGCGCTCGTAGAGCGGCGTGGCCAAGGTCGCGAACGACAGCGGCACGGCGTAGCCGATGTCGGTGAAGAACGGCAGGGACTGCCGCAGCCTGGTGGCGGCCTCCTCGTCGCCCGGCGCCAGCACCGCCTCGCGGCGGCCCCCGGTGAAGGCGAGGTTGCTCACGTCGGCGTGGGCGGCGTCGAATACCTCGCGGCCGGCGGGATCGTCGACGCCCAGCTTCAGTGCCACGATGTCGCTCGGATTGCGGATCGGCCGCCTGGCCCACAGGCCCGCCGCCAATCCAGGCGCGGCATAGAGCAGGCGCTGGCCCGCGCGCGCGAGGCGCCGGGCATAGAGGCCGCGGGCGCGCTCGAGCAGGCCGCGCGCGTCGTCGTCGTCCCGGGTTGCGAACGGCAGCGCCGACAGCAGGAAGAGGGGATCGAGGCCGCCCAGCGCGCCAGCCGACGCGCACCCGGCGGCGAGCTTGCCCGCGCCGATCGCGCCCGGGATCTCCGCCGCCTTCAGGCCGAACGCCGCGTCATAGGACGGCAGCACCACGAGGCGACGCCCGCTCTCCGCCGCCAGCCGCCCGGCGAAAAAAGCGATGCAGGTGCCCGGCACGCTGTTGGCTGGATCCGCCGTCGCCATCGTCCACAGCGCGCCTTGCGCCGCTGCGGGCCGCCGCGTGGCCAGCAGCAGCGCCGGCATAGCGACCAGTCCGCGCATCACTCGCCGGCGCGGCAGCGGCATCGTTCCGTCTCTCGCCATTCCCGCACTATAGGCGCGGCATCGCGGAGTCGCCTGTGCGTTTCGGTTGTCGAGTTATTTGCTTTTCGGGGGTGCGCGCGGGACAGAACGAGGTGTAAATCAACTGAAGGTAGTATCGGTGTCCGCTCCGGACGCCCCGGGAAAATCAGGGAATCCCTCGCCCATGGGCTTGGATGTGTATGTCGGGTCGCTCGCGCGTTACTACGGCGGCGACTGGGAAAGCAGCGTCGACCGTGCCGCCCGCGAACGGGCCGCCTCTCCCCGGCGCGCCCCGCGCAAAGGCAAGGACAGCACCGGGAGCGAGCGCCTCCACCACGCGGTGTTGGCGTGGCGTGCCAACCTGCACGCTTCGCTGGGCGCCAATGCGCCCGGTCCGCTCGAGTGGGATGAATCGCCCGACGCGCCCTACTTCACCGGCCATCCGGGCTGGGACGGGCTCGGCGCACTGGTCCTGTGGGCGGCCTATGTCGAGCACCCGGTGCTGCGCGCGCCGGCGGTGCTGCCCGAGCGGTGGGATAGCGATCCCGCGCTGGTGCGCTGCAATGCCGAGGGCTTCCGTTCGCGCTACTCCCATCTCGTGCGCAACGTCGAGCTGTGGCTGCCGGCATCCTTCGCCTTCACCTTCGAGGGCGAGGACGTCGATCGCCATCGGATCGTCGTCGGATCTTCCGCGACCCTGGTGCGCCAGCTCGCCGAGCTCAATGCCGCGACCTGGAAGGTCGAAGACCGCGAGGCTGCCGCGTGGGGACGGCGGCGGCCCGACGACAAGGCGCCGCTCGAGCTGCAGGCGCGCCATGCCTTCGCGGCGATGGCCGACCTTGCGCGCAAGGCGGTTGAGCATCGCCTGCCGATGAAGCTCGACTTCTGAAAACGAAAACGCCCCCTCCGGTGGGGAGGGGGCGCGACGATCGGGCGGCCTTTGATCAGCCGGAAGCGCGGGTCAGTAGGAGGCCGGCGGCTCGTTGGTCGTCGGCGGGTTGGCCGTGGGCGGCCGGTTGCGGCGCTCGTTCATGAACTGGTCGAACTCCGCGCGGTCCTTGGCCGAGCGCAGCCGGTCGAGATAGTCGTGGAACTCGCGCTGCTCCTCGTCGAGCTTGCGCAGCGTCTCTTGGCGGTATTCGTCGAAGGCGACGTTGCCCGAGCCTTGGCGCTGGCCCCAGCGGGTGCTGCGCTTCCACGAGCGCCACTCCTCGCGCGCCGCACGGCGGGCGTCGCGATAGGAGTCGCGACCTTCGGGGGAGGTCCAATACCCATGACGGTGATGACCACAGAACATGCGTCCACTCCATTTCAGGTAAATGAGAAGGGCCAGGCCGACCGGCCAGAACAGGATGAAGCTCAGCACCACCAGGGCGATCCAGGCGGGGCGGGGGATGTCGTCTAGTCTCTCCATAAGGCCGTCCATTCGGGCCTCCCTTATGTAAATGTTAACGACATTTACATTGGCCATCCAACCTCGAGGAGTCAAGGGGGCGCCGGCAGCGGATCAAACTTTTTCCGGAAAACCCAGCCCCTGCAGGTAAATGAGGATGGCCGATTCGAGCAGCTCCTCGGCCGTCATGGGCAGGGCGCGCCGGCCGGCGTCGCCGCGGCCGAACAGGGATGCGATGCCGTGGCTCAGCGACCAGACATGCAGGCTCATCATCAGGGCGGGCGGGCGCCGGCCGGCCGGCAACAGCGCCACCAGCGTGTCGGCGGCGGCACGCAGCACGCCGAAGGCTTTTTCACCGGCGGCGCGGAGCTCCGGATTGACGTCGGGCGGCAGGCCCGATTCGAACATCGCGGCGTAATACGCGGGCTCGGCGCGGGCAAAGGCCAGGTAGGCGCGGCCAACGTTGTGGAAGGCCGTCAGCGCGTCGGGCTTTCCGCCCGCCCAGCCGGTCGACAGCATCGCCTCGAAGCGGGCGAAGCCCTCGCGCGCCACGTCGGCCAGCAGCGCCTCGCGATCGCGGAAGTGACGGTAGGGCGCGGCCGGGCTGACGCCCGCAGAACGCGCGGCGTCGGCGAAGGTGAAGCCTGCCGGGCCCTTCTCCTTGATCAGCTCCCTCGCGGCCTGGATCAGCGCTTCCTTGAGGTTGCCGTGATGGTACGCACCCTCGCGGGCGCGTCTTTTCCAACTCATGTTAAGGGAGTTTACATTAGGCGCGCCGCGCGCGCATCTCTCGAAGCGTGGCTGATGGACCTGGGCCGAAGGCCCCGGGGCTTAAGGCGCCAGGTTCGGCTTCGGCAGGCTGGTGGGGACGATCTCGATGACCGTGTATCCCATGCGCTCGAGCGCGACCGCCTGATCCTCGGCCTCTTTCAAGGTCGAGTAGGTGACGCTGATGCGCTTGCCAACGGGCTTTTCGACCCAAACCATGTGCTTGCCGACGATGTCTTTTGCCATGGGCGACCTTATGGACTGTCGCACGGCAAACTGCACGTACCGTTATTGGCTGGTCAGGACCGCGGGCTTTCGTTGCTCAGGATGTCCTCGGAAACCTTGCCCGTCAGCACTTCCTCGTCGTCGAGGATGCGTTTCTTGCGCCAGCCCCCATGCAGATAGATTCCCGCAGTGAGCAGCGCGATCACCACGGTGGCGATCGGCATCGACCAGTAGACGCCCTCGGCACCGAGCGACGTGTGCTTGGACAGCACATAGGCCAGCGGGAACTGGAACACCCACAGCGACGCGATCGTCAGCATCATGTTGATCACCATGTTGCCCGATGCGCGGAACACGCCGGTGAGCGCGAACTGCGCGCCGATGAAGCCCCACGACAGCGCCATGATGCGCAGGAACTTGGCGCCTTCGGCGATCACGCCGGCGTCGTCCGGCACGAAGAAGCCGACGAGCTGCGTGGGGAACAGGAACACCAGCAGCCCCAGCGCCGTCAGCAGGCCGAAGCCCAGCGCCGCGCCCAGCCGGCCGATCGAGGCGGCGCGCTCGACGTTGCCGGCGCCGATGTTCTGGCCGGCCAGTGCCGACACCGCCATCGACAGGCCCATCGCCGGGATGATGACGACCTGCAGGATGTTGCCGCCCACGCCGTAGGCCGCCAGCGTCGTGGTGCCGAAGCTGGTCACCAGGAAGGTCATGACCATCAGGCCGAGCGCGCGGGCCGACATGTCGATCGAGGCCGGAAAGCCCAGGAAGAAGGCGCGCTTGATGTGGCCGAGGTCGGGGATGAAGTCGGCCCGGCGCACGTGGATGCCGTGCATGCCCAGGCGCAGCACGGCGATGCCGATGATCGCGGCGATCGCCTGCGTGCCCAGCGTCGCCAGCGCGGCGCCCATCACGCCGTAGGCCGGCACCGGCCCCCAGCCGAAGATCAGCAGCGGATCGAGCACGCAGTTCAGGAACACCGTGCCGGCCACGATGTAGACCGGCAGGGTGGCGCGGCCGATCGAGCGCATGATCGCGTTGAAGACGAAGAACGAGAAGTTGAACACCAGGCCGACGAGCGACACACGCATGAAGGCCAGTGCGCCGTCGTAGACGTCGGGCCCCACGCCCATGAGATGCAGCAGCGCCGGGGCGGCGAAGAAGCCGGCCGTCGTCAGCACCAGGGCGCTGGCGGCCACCATCAGCAATGTCTGGCCCGCCACGTGGCCGACCATCTTGTGGTTTCCGGCGCCGACGAACTGCGCGATCAGGGTCGAGCCTGCGATCGACAGGCCCGCGCCCACGGCGAACATCAGGAACATCACGGGAAACGACAGCGCCACCGCCGCCACCGCCGCGCCGCCCAGCCGCCCGACCCAGAAGGCGTCGACAATCTGATAGGCCGATTGCAGGGTGTTCGCCGCCACGATGGGCACGGCGAGGGACAGGAGCGATCGCAGGATCGGTCCTTCGAGGAGCTTGTTCTTCGGGAGAGCCACGTCGACCATATGGGCAGGGAGGAAATTCGATGCAACTCTGGAACACGGGAGTCGCCTCTGCGCGGGGCGCAATGCGGCAGGCACGCGAGCTCGAAGACGCCGGCTGGGATGGCATGCTGGTCGTCGACTCGCAGAACCTGTCGGGCGATCCCTATGTCTGCCTGGCGCTGGCCGCCTCGGTCACCAAGACGCTCGGCCTCGGCACCGGCGTCACCAACTCGATCACACGTCATGCAGCGGCGACCGCCACCTCGATCGCCTCGGTCGACCGCGTCTCGGGCGGCCGCGCGGTGCTGGGCATCGGCCGGGGCGACAGCGCGCTCGCCCATCTCGGCCGCGCGCCGGCACGGCTGGCGCAGTTCGACCGCTACCTGCGCCACCTGCAGGCCTATCTGAAAGGCGAGTCCGTCGCCTTCGACGAGATCGACATCCCCCGGGAGCACGCGCCGCCGGCGTCGGCGCTCGAGCTGCACGACGCGCCGCCGGCCAGCCGCATCGCCTGGGTCGCGGGCGGGAGAAAAGTGCCGGTCGAGGTCGCCGCCAGCGGCCCGAAGGTGATCGCCATGGCGGCACTGCACGGCGACCGCGTGATGTTCACCGTCGGCGCCGACGTCGAGCGCCTGCAGTGGGGCATCGACCTCGCGCGCAAGACCCGCAAGGCCGCGGGCCTCGATCCCGACGCGCTGAAGTTCGGCGCCTTCCTCAACATGGGCTGTCACCCGGACATGGCGGCGGCGCGCAGCCTGGTGCGCGGCGGGCTCACGACCTACGCCCGCTTCTCGGTCATGCACGGCAAGGCCAACGGACCCGTGACCGAGAAGGATCGCGACCTGCTCGAATCGCTGCGCACCAACTACGACATGAAGCAGCACACCCGCGGCGACTCGCGCCAGGCCGGCATCCTGACCGACGACTTCATCGACCGCTTCGCCATCGTCGGCCCGCCGGATCGCTGCATCGAACGCCTGAAGTCGCTGGCCCGGCTCGGCCTCGACAAGGTCGCCCTCAGTGCCGGCATGCGCGGCGCTCCGGAGGAGCATATCCCGCTCGGCAAGGAGCTGGTGGTGAAGGAAGTGATCCCGGGAATGCGGGCGTAATGCTCCGTGGACCGCGCGCATCCTGCGCGCTCGGAATCATGAGCGCGCAGGATGCGCGCGGTCCAATGAGGTTGCGCTTGCGTCGCGGCGCGCCTTGTGGCCCCCTGTCGTGCATGTCGATTTCTTTCGAACTCCGTCCCGCCGTCAAAGCCGATCTCGCCTTCTGCTGGCCGATCTATCGCGATGCCGTCCAGCCGCTCACGGCCAACTGGAACGAAGCGGAGCATCAGCGCCTCGTCGAAAAGGCAGTCGGTCATGCCGGCACCTCCATCCTGCTTTCGGACAAGGCCGACAAGGGCTGGGTCGAGGTCTTGGAAAACCATGGTGCCGTGGAGCTGAAGCAGCTCTTCGTGCTGGCCGCCGCGCGCAACAACGGCCTGGGGACCAGCTTCCTGAACTGGATGAAGGAACGCGCCGACCGCAAGCGCAAGGACCTCCTGCTCGACGTGCTGGCCAACAGCCCGGCACGGGCGCTCTGCGAGCGTCTCGGCTTCAAGGCGGTCACGACCGCCGACAACAAGGTCACGATGCGCTATTAGAGCCTATTCCGTCCGGCTGATTCCAGCCGGACGGAATATGCCCCGGCGTCGGAGAGTACGTTCGCCGCCTTGACGGCGGACGGTGCTTGCTTCCGCGATATAGTCCCACACAATTTGCAGTACCTGGCTCGCGAAGCAATGTTGGGTAAAGCCGATTTTCTTGTATGGTCGAGACACGATCAAACAAGGGGGAATGGATGACACTCGAGCCCAAGACGGCGCCGCCGCCGACCTATGCCATCATCGACGTCAGCGGCATCACCGATCCTGCCGTATACGCCGCGATCGGTCCCAAAGGCGGACCGGCGACGGCAGCTTTCGGTGGGAAGTTCATCGCGCGGACGGAAAACATCGCCGCATCCGACGGAACGCCACCCAAGCGGATTGTCATCATCGCGTTCGAGAGCCTGGAGAAAGCAAAAGCCTGGCGCGCATCGCCCGCCATGCAGGAGATCTGGGCGATCGAAGACAAGGCTTCGAAATCCCGCATCTTCTTCGTCGAAGGCATGACGCAATAACCTGCGCAAGCGGGGCAGCCGGGACTACCGTCGCGGAAGGCACAAGGGGGGATTCGATGTTTCAAAGACGCAAACTGTTCAGTCGCGCGTCCGCGATGGTGGCTTTGTCGACGGCGGTCGTCGCCGGCTGGTTCAAGTCCGATGCTCGGGCCCAGGGCGGCTACACGATGAATCGGCAAGCCATGATCGATCTGTTCCAGAAGCATGTCGACGCGGAGATGAAGGGCGACCTGGAAACGACCATGGCGACCATGAACGACAATCCGCATCTCAATCACGTTCCGACCATGGCGGGTGGCGTCGGCCGCGAAGGCGTGCGGGCCTTCTATCGCGATCATCTGGTCGGCAAGTTCTTTCCCCCCGATGTGAAGATGGCGAGTGTCTCGCGGACTGTCGGCGACACCCAGGTGGTGGAAGAACTGGCCATCAGCTTCACGCACACCACCGCCATCGACTGGCTTTTGCCCGGTGTCGCGCCCACCGGGAAGCCTGTCGAGATGGCGGTTGCCGTCATCGTCGGCTTCAAGGACGGCAAGATCTCGCATGAGCACATCTACTGGGATCAGGCTGGCGTTCTCGTTCAGGTCGGCCTGCTCGATCCCAAGGGTCTGCCGGTGAGCGGTGCCGAAAGCGCGCGCAAGGTCGTCGATCCAACACTGCCGGCGCGGAAAATCTGACTCGTGGGCCGCATCCGGCCCGGCTCGTCGTCGAGGACACGGCGCCGAGGCCGGGAATGAAATACGGCCGTCTTGGGTGACGGAAGAGGGCCACCGTCATGCACCTGGG
>Ga0070681_10001970_pt1 | contig 18559 bp, 19 predicted proteins | sample KBSC83BmetaG_FD_65650 | JGI IMG/M metagenome (GOLD analysis project Ga0070681, IMG submission 65650) | Corn rhizosphere microbial communities from Kellogg Biological Station, Michigan, USA - KBS C8-3B metaG | ecosystem: Host-associated > Plants > Roots > Rhizosphere | place: USA: Michigan... | reverse complement strand
GTGCTGCGTCTCGCGATTGCCCACGCACCCATCGATCCAACTCTTGTCGTTCGCTTCGTTTCAATGTGATTTTGTCCATCAACTACTTAGACGCTCTTCATACGTTACAATTCACTAGTGACAATTTATGCAGCTAACAATAAAATACAGTATTTCATAAATCTCATTGCATGTTCCCAAAGGTTGAGCATCTAAATTTCGTGACAGGCTACTTGTTGACCGGGTCTTTTTTCCGAGAGTGACGGCTCGCTTGTTTTGCATCGCGACACCCGGATAGGACAGCGTGATTCAAGACGACAACCAACCGGATTGATGGGTAGCGACACTTCGCCCGCGATGCGATAACTCCCTTGATTCGGGACGCCAAGACTAATATTTGCGGCAAGAAGTCCCTTAGTGTAGGGATGCAGCGGATTTTGAAACACTTGTTGGACCGAACCCATCTCCATGATATTTCCCGCATACATCACCGCTACCGAGTCGGCAATATATTGGACCACGTTGAGATCATGGGAAATGAAAAGCATAGTAAGCTTCAATTCTCTTTGGACCTTCTTAAACAAGTTCAGAATCTGGGCTTGAACCGACAGATCAAGAGCGGAAACGGGCTCATCGGCTATTACTAATCTTGGTCGCATCGACAAGGCCCTAGCAATGGCTACCCGCTGTCGTTGACCGCCGCTTAGCTCATGGGGATAACGATCCGAATACTCGGCCAGCAGCCCAACGCGGTCCAGCAACATCTCCACCTCTTGCGCGCGTTTTTTCCCTCTCAAGCCCTCGTGGATCGTCAGGGGGCGCCCAATGATGTCCATGATTTTCATCCGTGGGTTCAGGGAACCATAGGGATCTTGAAAAACCATCTGCACGTACCTGCGCAATTTTCTTGTCTCTTTTCCCCCAAGACTTAGAATATCTCGTCCCTCCATCTGAACCTTTCCAGAGGTCGGCGGTATCAAGCATGCGACCAATCTTGCAGTAGTCGACTTACCGCAGCCGCTCTCTCCGACGAGACCAAGCGTTTTACCCTCGGGAATGCTGAAACTTACGTGATCAACGGCTTTCAAAATACTTCTTCCGTTAAGGGCGCGGCCAAGCAATCCTCCGCTAAGATCGAAATATTTACACAACTCATGCACTTCAAGAAGGTTCATGATACACCGGGAAAAAACAGGCAACTGCATGGTCAAGTGGTTTCATTTCCAACCCGGGCCTTTCCTGCGCACAAATTTCCTGTGCTTTAAAGCAGCGAGGATGAAATTTACAACCGGATGGCGGATAAATAAGATCACAGATATTGCCAGGCAATGCTTTGAGATATTCGTCCCGGTGTTCCGGGAGCGGCATCGCGTCCAGCAAGCCCAATGTGTACGGATGCAGGGGTTGGAGCAATGATTCGACGTCCGTGACCTCGACCAAGGCGCCAGCGTACATCACAGCGATTCGATCACAAAGGTGCGCGACCACTCCCAGGTTGTGAGATATGAATATCATCGCCAGCTTCATTTTCTCCCTGAGTTCTTCTAGGAGTTCTAGGATTTGCGCTTGAACCGTGACATCCAAAGCTGTCGTCGGCTCGTCCGCAATGAGGAGCTTGGGTTGGCAGGCGAGCGCAATGGCGATCATTACCCTCTGCCGCATTCCTCCGCTGAGTTCATGGGGATAGAGTTTCATCACCTGCTTGGGCGACGGGACGCGTACTAGGTCAAGGATGTGTTCCGCCCCCTCACGTGCAGTTCTCTTGGAGTGGCCAAAATGAACCCGATAACATTCTGCAACCTGCTCACCAATGATAAACGCAGGATTCAGCGCCGTGAGAGGTTCCTGAAAAATAATGGCGATCTCGCGTCCACGTATTCTGCGTAGCTCTCGCTCTTTTTTCCGAATCAGATCAACGCCTTCGAAAAGGATACGGCCAGATGCCCTGCCTGGAGGACTGGGGACCAACCCCATAATACTGAGCGCGATCATACTCTTGCCACAGCCCGTCTCTCCGACAATCCCTAAGCTCTCTTTCTCCCGAAGACGAAACGAGACATCATCAACGGCCGTTAAAATACCACGCCGGAGAAGCAACTCCACCCGCAGATTTTGAATATCCAGCAATGGCGCTTCCATTTCACCTTTCATATTGCCTGGGATCGAAAACATCCCGCAGGCCGTCGCCCAAAAGGTTGAAGCCTAAGATTGTCAATGAAATGGCGAGGCCGGGAAAAATAGCGACATGGGGAGCGATTTCCATATACCCGCGTGCTTCGGAGAGCATAAGTCCCCAACTCGGAGCGGGTGGAGGAAAACCCAAGCCCAGAAAACTTAAAGATGATTCAAGCAAAATCGCGTGGGCAAAATCGAGGGTTACCAATACAAGGACTGGGGCTAAGCAGTTGGGAAAGATTTCTGAAAACAAAATGCGCGCTCCGGATTCTCCGTTCATACGAGCCGCTTCGACGTATTCCTTGTCCTTCTGCATCAGAACTGCGGCACGGATAACTCGGGTATAACCTGGGATTGCGTTTACCGCTACAGCGGCGCAAAGGGTAAGAAAACTCGTTCCTGTCGCCGCCACCAAGGCGATCGCCAAGAGGCGCCCTGGAAATGCAAGCAAAGCGTCAATCAATCTCATCACCGCAGTGTCAAACAGACCGCCCATGTAACCTGCTATGCCGCCCAGAGGTACACCGATAATAAAGGCCACCGAAACTGCCGTTAAGGCAACTTGCATGGCAATACTTGCGCCCAGTAAAATACGAGCAAAAATATCCCGGCCGTACGTGTCAGTCCCCAAAATATGACCATGCGAAGGACCTGCTAGACGATCAGCCAAATTCATCCGGAAGGCGTTCTCGCTAGCCAACCACGGCGCCGCCAAGGCCAAAAGTGTAATGACCACAACGATGAAAAGGCCCAGCGTGGCCAGGCGGTTGCGCAACACAATGCTTAAACTCTCTTTAATAACCGTTTCCTCGTATTCTCTCCTAAAGGCAAATTATTTCTTTTTTTACTGATGCTGCTCATCCCAGCCGCATCCGTGGATTGAGCCATTTGTATATTAAGTCGATGAGCAAATTGATGATTACATAACCTAGGGCCAGAAAGAGAACTGCTCCCTGCAGAACTGGATAATCGCGCGCATAAACTGAGTCCAATACCAATTTCGCAAGTCCTGGCCAACCAAATATCGTCTCAACAACAGTGGAACCGCCGAGCAATCTGCCTATATGCAGCCCGACGATGGTAATCGCGGAAGTCAAAGAATTCTTCAGTACATGCTTATATAAAACAAATCTGCTGGGTAATCCTTTGGCTCGGGCTGTACGCACATAGTCCAATCGCAACTGCTCGAGCATCTCAGCTCGGATGTAACGCGTTGTTGCTGATGCCACATCAGTTCCAAGTACAGCGGCCGGAAGCACGAGGCATTGAAAAAATCTTATCAGATCGACGCCGGGAGCTACGTAGCCAATGGTCGGGAACCAATGTAGGTAAATTCCGAAGGTCAGAATCAGCAGCAACGCAAACCAGAAATTAGGCACTGATATTCCGAACAAAGCAAAGATCATGGCTCCATAGTCGTACCCGGTATTCTGCTTGACCGCGGCCAGAGTTCCAGCGGGAATAGCGATCAGAATACCCAGCAGCAGCGAGGTGACGGCGAGATAAACCGTTGCGGGATAGCGCTCTAAAATAACGTTTAGAACGGGTCTTTTGCTGCGTAGGGATTGACCCAAATCTCCGTGCGCAACCCGATCGAGCCAGCTCAGGTATTGCACATAAAGAGGTTGATCAAAACCCAACTCTTTTCGTAGAGCTTCGTACTGTTCCGGGTCCCGTTGATCCGGGCCCAGCATAACGGTTATCGGATCACCTGGGATAAGGTGAACGATGAAGAAGACAATCAGCGACACGATCAGCAATACGGGAACGAGCTGAAGCAATCTTCTTATGACATAAAGAGCCAAACTCTTGTCGCTCGATTCCGAAACGGCTGGCTATAAATCTCCGAATCCTAAAATCGATTCATCGATCCAACCACGTCTTGATGATCCCGAACTGCGTGCCATTGATTGAACCGGTATCGTCCGGAACAAACCCTTTGACTTTATCGCTAAGTGCATAAAAGCGGGGATAAAATCCCAATGGGATTTCAACGACGTCGTCTGCGATTTGACGGACCACTTTTGCATAAAGTTCATAACGTTTCTTCGGATCGGTAATCCTGCCAGCTTCACCCAGCAATTTGTCGACTTCTTTGTTGCAGTAGCCGGCTAGATTTCGAGTGCTTCTTTTCGCCTTGGCTTGTTCTGCTTCGGCACATGTATATTCAACTCCGTAGATCAGATGAGGATCTGGCTGCATCCGGCCGCCAAAGATAATCATTTGCCAGTCACGCTGCGTTTGTTTTTCCACATAACTACTATATTCCATGAGTTTGATTTTCATCTTGACACCCGCAGATGAAAGCTGCTGCTGAAGAATCTGTTGTTCAGTCTCATCACCTTGTTGGCCTAACAACTCCGTCTCCACATCCCCCGCACCCGCCTCCTTTAAAAGCGCTTTGACTTTTGCTAAATCCCGCGCTCGCTCTGGCATTTTCACAAACCAAGCGCTTCCCGCCGGATAACGCTGATCCACCGGACTCCCGAAACTCCAAAAGGCACCTTGTAAATATTGCTTTTTGTCTACCGCTTGCGCCACCGCAAGTCGCAAGGCACGATTATCGAAAGGAGGCTGAAGAACATTAAAAATGATACGTTTGAAACCAGCGTTTTTCGCGTCAACAACTTTGATTTGGCCCAGCTCACCGTTCTTAATTTTACTAACAAACGAATAAGGCGTCCTCTCAATAATCTGGACATCTCCCGCTCTAAGCGAAGATAGTCGAACAGTGGCATCTTCTATCGGTTTGAAAACTACCTCATCGAGATAAGGAAGTCCCTTTTGCCAGTAGTCTTTGTGCCGAATGAGAACAGTCTGAACGCCGCTTTCCCACGATTTAAAAGCAAAAGGACCAGTGCCGGGAGGATAAACCGATACGGTTTTGGCCCCTTGGGGTAAGGAATTCTTTGGCACGACGATGAATCCACGAATGGAGGCCAAGGTACTTAGAAAAGGTGCCGTCGCCTCTTTCAACTTGAAGCGAATATGGCTCTTATCAACAACAGTTATGGATTCTATCGGTTTCAGTAAACTGAAACCTGAGGCCCCATTCTTCGGATCCATCGCATATTCAACGCTCCACTTTACGTCGTCCGGCGTGACTTCCTGACCGTTGTGAAATTTAACTCCCTGGCGCAATTTAATGGTATATTCCAAGCCATCTTTTGAAATCGTCCATGATTCGCCAAGCGCGGGAACGATTTTCTCTTTTAAGTCAAAATTGAACAGTGTTTCGTACATGAGACTACGCATCAACTCATCGGTGGAAAGCATCCGCACGAACGGATTCATGGTTGACAGATCCGCCTCCAGGGCGAAAATAATTCTTCCGCCGGTTTTAGGTGTCTGTGCAACCACGGGTTGATTGAACGCAACGAGCAGCACCACCAAAGCAATAAAAGACATTTTCATAATGTTCCCTTCCGCCACGACTGCCCTCTTAAATCAACTTGTGAATGGCGATTTCGAGCTTAGTCTGAGAACAGGTCTTTTTTCGGTTTCTTCGATGTATGTGGCGAAAAGATACTTGTTGAATTTATAGTCCAGACTTGCATAGGGAGGTCTCTCAATCGTGCCGGTCTCGATCTTTGCGACAATAAAGCAAAGTTCTTCTTCTGCAAAAAGCTTAATCTTTTCTCGAAAGTCTTCGATGCTGGCGACAGTGAACCCTTTTTTAATGCCGCAGCCCTTGGCCACCTGCACCAGATCGACTCCGTGAGCCGTTGCAGTGGGCATTCCTCCTGGGGATTCATACGCTTCGTTGTCAAAAACTATGATGCGCAAGTTGGAGGGCTTATGGTAGGAGGTATCCCCCAACGACGCCAAATTCATGAGTAGATTTCCGTCTCCATCCAGCGCGAAGACTCGGCGCTTGGGTAAAGCCAATGCAAGGCCCAAAGCTACGGGCGTACACTGACCCAAGTTCATTCCATACAGGTTGGCCCTCGAAGGCCTTACGGACAGCCATTCGTGAGGTGTATTGCCTAGATTGGTGACGACCAGATCATCTTCTCTAGTAATTTCTGCCAGCGCCTTGAGGCAATCAATTCTTTTCATCGTAAAGTCTCCCCTGCAAATAATAGACATATTGGATTTTGCCAGGCAAAAGCGGAATTGATAGCATCTTTGATGGCGCCTTCAACTTTCGGCACCTCGTTCACTATGACATAGGGAATTTGGAGGTCCCGCAAGATAGGCTCCGTCGTGAACTGATAAGTCCGCATCACCGGTTGCGCATCGCCCACCTCACCGCGATAAGGGATCATCAAGAGTAGAGGGATATTCCACAATTGGTGCAGACTGGCCAATGGCCAAGTCGCGACCAGAAAACCGGAAGTCGGAATCATTAGGGCAGGGATCTTTCCACCGAAAAACGCTCCTGCGCAGATTCCCACCCCGATGCTTTCGTTGCTGACTGGGACGAACGTAAACCTGGTATCCGCCGCGATACTCTTTTGCACCCGATCAAATCCATGATCCGGCAACATAGCAACCAAATCGACACCCGCCGTCTTGAGACCTCTGACGATGGCTTCACTTGCTTCACTCTTCATAACAACCGCCCCCTTTTCAAAATGTTACAAACCATTTTTTGACATGTATTGGATTTCTCTTTTCAGTCGCCTATCGCTTTAGCTCGCTTGGAACTGTTGAAGGAAGCTGAAGCCAAAAACTTTGGCGATGTCTTCCTTGACGTTAGCCAACTTACTACCGGTCATCAGTCCGTTTGGCTCAGACTCCCGTCCTAACTAAACGAGGGCCATAAAATTATTCCTATATTCGATTTAGCGCGGGCTCGTTTTTTCAACTTGGGAGTCAATAACTCTGTGCATGATCCAGCACGATCTAAAACGTCGACGCCTGTGTTGCTGGCGAATATCACGTACGGAATCCAGGCAGCATCGTCGTATCGACAATGCTGCTGTTTAACGGCTTCCAGTCCCCAAAACACACAATTTGAACTTCCCTCAGTCCGCGCCGTCAGGGTTTTAGCTGTCTGACGATCGAAAAGTCGGTTACCGCGTCGGGATCGAGAGGCTTGTCCGTCAATCCCCTTTCCACAGCGCTGTCGATAATCAACTTGACCTTGTCCCGCTCGACCCAGCCGCTGGGATTTAACGAAGGCACCAACCGTCGGTAAAACTCGTCGGCCAGTCTTTCGTCGAGTTTAAAAAATTTGCCAATCCAGCGCGTGACATCACTTTTGTTTTGCGGTTCTGTAACGGCACGCACGGCGCGCAGCACCGCGCGCAGAAATCTTTCGACTTCATCAGGGGTCGCGGCGAATCTTGTTCTGCGCAGCACTAATGCCTCCCCCACGGCAGCCGATAATCGCTGCCCTACGTCAACGAGAATGCGGAATCCTTCTCCCAATGCTCTGAGATCATCGGGAGCTGTCATCAGGGCCGCGTCCACTAAACCATGCTTGAGCACAGCGATGCGCGCCGAATTGGCTCCGCCCGCCACGAGGCTTCACGTCTTCTTTCGGACGCAAACCGTGAGCTCGTAGCAAGTAAAGCGCTGCGCCGTAGACCGCGCCGCCTAAAGAACTAATCGATAGTTTTTTTCCTCTTAAATCGGCGACGCTATTGATGCCTTTGCGCATGACCAGCCCTAATAGAGGGTAGCGGTTCGTCACGGCCAGAAGACGCAATGGCATCCTCTTCAGCGTTCCTTCGACCGACGAAGTGCTCAACATCGAATAATCCAAATCGCCCGCCGCCATCGCAGCCAGTGCCACTTCGGTCTTGATAATGACCATCTTCATGTCAAAACCTTCGGCCTCAAAAAACTTGTGATCGCGCGCATAAAAGATCCAAAAATTTGAGACCGTGATATCCGTCGATCCCACCCGGATCTCCTTGAGGGACTGAGCCGGTGCCAATACAGGAGCAGACAGAAGCAACAACATCGCAAGGCCGATTGCAGTCTTCGGCGTCCTCACTTTGTTGAGCTCCCTGCGTCTTGCGCTTGACGCTCCTGCAACGCACGAAAAACTTTTTCCGGAGTGATTGGCAGATCTTTGATGCGCACGCCGACGGCATCATAAATTGCGTTAGCGATGGCGGGCGCGACCTGCGAGATGGCGCTTTCGCCGATTTCCTTGCTTTGAAACGGCGATGCGCCTTCATGACTACGAACCAACGTCGTCCTAAGCAAGGGAATGTCCTGAATGTTGGGAATCTTGTATTCACCCAAATTCGCCGTCGTAACGCGCCCCTCGTCCATCATCATCTCTTCCAGCAGAGCGTAACCCATTCCCTGCATGATGCCGCCGTCGATTTGGCCTTGGTGCCCCACGGGATTCAGGATCGTGGCCACATCGTGGATCGTGTCTAACCGCCGCACCTGCACCTGGCCCGTCGTGACATCAACATATACTTCGGCCACGCACGCGGCGAAGACACCTTCGGGCGGTGTTTCATTTTCAGAATGATAGCTCTCCACTTCCAAGGCGATATTTGTATCCGCTACGGCCTTGGCAAACTCCGCGAGCGAAAGCGAGCGAGCGCCTTCACCAAGACTAAGGCGGCCATTTTTTAGAACGACTTTGTCACTGGACGCACCGAGCAACTCCGCCGCCCGCTCGCAGAGCAATGACTTCAACTTAGCTGCGGCTTTCAATACCGCCTGCCCTAGAACAAAAGTCACGCGGCTCGCGCCCGTCCCCGATTCGGAATGAAACGAGTCGGTAGTTCCAACTTCCAGCCCAACCTGACTAAACGGGACGTCAAGAACTTCAGCGACCATCTGACACAGAATCGTGTGCGCTCCGGTTCCCGTATCAGCATAGGTGGTCAAGATCGAGATCCTGCCGTCGGGCCTCAAATACATGCGCGCGTTGGCATCACCGAGGCCGACGTGCCGATAAGAAAGTGCCACGCCTCGGCCCACTTGCGGAGGCTTAGGCGATTTTTTCCAATGCGTTACCGCGGCGGCGGTTTCAAGCACTTCCCCGCACTTCACATCGATCATACCTTTTAGCTCCGGCGTGGGATCGCCGTCCTTAAGGGCATTGAAGAGGCGGAAATCGAGCGGATCGACTTTCAGCGCGGCGGCGATCATGTCGATCTGAGATTCGCTCGCAAATGCCAACTGCACCAATCCCGGCGAGCGAAAATGACCGCAGGGAACAGAATTGGTGTAAACGGCATAAGAGTCGATCTTAACGTTTGGGATCCGATAGGAACCGGCCGCTTTGACAGCGCCTGGTAAGTTAACCGACGGAATGGGCTTCATTGCGCCGTAGGCGCCGCCATCCCAAAAAGCCTTGACTTGCCTAACCACGAGAGTGCCGTCTTTCTTCACGCCCGTCTTCACGACGATAACCGATGCATGCCGCGGATTTCCGGCCATGAGCTCTTCGGTATACGTCATGACCATACGGACCGGCCGGCCCGTCCGTTCGGCGAGAAAATAACAAAGCGGCAAGTCCATGAGCGAACCCTTGCCGCCGAAGTCGCCACCAATCGTCGAGACGTGAATGACGATTTTTTCGCCGGGCACGCCGATCGCGTCAGCAAGGCTCTGTTTGGTGTTGTAAGGAACTTTATTGCTAATCCATACATGAATAATTCCCGTCTGCTGATCGATCGACAGCACGCTCGAATGAGGCTCGATATACGATTGATGCACATGCTGCGTCGTGAACGTGTCTTCGAAAATATGATCGGCGGCGCGAAATCCTCGCTCGATATCTCCTAGCAGCCACGCATCATGCGAATAGACATTGTGAAGCCCAGACGCCTGTTGCGGCAGTCCTTTATAGTCTTTCAACCCCTCGTGCAGCTCGGGGGCTCCTTCGGTGATCGCAACCAGCGGATCGAAAACAGCCGACAACTCTTCATATTCGACCTCGATCAGTTGCGCCGCTTCTTCCGCCACGTTGCGATCTTCGGCCGCAACGACAGCAATTTTCTCACCGATAAAGCGCACGCGATCCCGCGCCAGCATGGGCATGTCGCGCAATCGGCGACCGGTCAATACGTCGGGAATATCGGCAGCGGTCAGCACCGCCATGACGCCCGCCTGCGCTTCTGCTCGTGAAGTGTCCACACGAGCGATCCGGGCGTGAGGATAAGGACTGCGCAAAACTTTGCCCCAGATGGTTCCCGCCAGGCAATAATCGGCCGTATAGCATGCTTTGCCGGATACTTTTTCTACTCCCTCGATTCTCGGCGCGGCCGTGCCAATCGAAGAGTAGCGGTTTTTTTCATGGCTCTTTTGCTTGATTCTTGTCACGAAGGTGCTCCCTATCGCTCAATCGCTCAAAACATGAAACCGCCGCCGGTAACCATCAACGCCTGCCCCGTGATGTAGGACGCTGCGTCGCCGGCGAGAAAGACCACGGGACCAACCATGTCTTCCGGCCGTCCGATCCGGCCCATCGGGATATTTTGGGCCTGCGAGAATAGCTCCTCTTCGGATCGGTGTCCGCGCGGCTGCGCGGTGTCGGTAATTCCCGGGCAAATTGCGTTGACAGTGATTTGATCCGGCGCCAACTCCCATGCTAGAGCCTTAACAAAGCCGATGATTCCAGCCTTGGAAGCGGCATAGTGAGCACCATTTTTGGCTCCTTTGTAGCCGACGGTCGACGAGACGCAAATAATCCGACCGGCCTTAGCTGACCGCATATGCGGAACTACCGCCCGCGAACAATTGAAATTCCCACCAAGGTTGGTATCGACGACTCGATCCCAAATCTCTTTCGTCATCTCGGTAACAGGACAAACCGGATAAATACCCGCATTGTTTACGAGGATATCGACGCGGCCAAAGTGCTGTAGAACCTGAACCTCAAGCTTTTCGACTGAGTCAGTCTTGGAAACATCCGTCTGACATGCAATCGATGGACTCCCCGCCTTTTCAATTTCCGCGGCGACGGCTTTCGCCTGCTGCTCGTTGATATCGGCGGCTACTACACTTGCGCCCTCGCGCGCCAGACCCAGAGCGATCGCGCGCCCGATCCCCTGACCCGCTCCGGTGACGATCGCGACCTTATCTTTCAACTTCATGACATCACCAACCCACCGTTGACGTGAAGCGTCTGGCCGGTCATGTAACCGCTCTCAGGACCGACCAGAAAAGCCACACCCTCGGCGATTTCGGCTGGCTGAGCCGTCCGTTGCATAGGAATTCGATCTCGCCATCTTTGCCGCGCTTCGACCGTGGACTTTGCCAAGACCCGAGGTGTGTCCGTGGGTCCGGGAGCGATGATGTTGACCGCTACACCGAAGGGTGCGAGTTCCAGCGCCAATGATTTGCTAAAACCGATGATCGCTGCTTTGGCGGCGGAATAAGGAGTTCGCAGCGCAGACCCGGTGAGTCCGTAATTCGAAGCCGTATTGACGATCCTTCCATTTCCTTGGCCAATCATGATCGGCGCAACTTCACGGCAGAAAAGAAAAGTCGCTTTGAGATTTCGATCGAGATCCGCCTTCCACTCTTCCCAGGTCAGTTCTTCAATCCTTTTGAGATAAACCGTCCCGCCCGCAATATTCGCGATGGCGTCGACACGGCCGTGACGCCGGGTCACGTCGGCGATGACTATTTTGACTTGCCGCTCATCGGTGGCATCGATGCCGTAAGCTTCGGCTTGACCTCCTGCCGTCACGATTTCAGTTTTGACTTTCTCGGCCTTGTCCTTTTCAAGATCGACCAGTTCAACGAGGAAGTTGGCCGCTGCTAGCCGCAACGCTACCGCGCGCCCGATCCCATTGGCACCGCCCGTCACAATGGCAACGCTGTTCACATTACGCATTCGCCTTGCCCTGCGCGCAGGTCTGAATCGCGTCGAATATGCCGGTATAACCCGTGCAGCGGCAGAGGTTTCCGTCGAGTCCGGCCTTTATTTCTTCCAAACTTGGGCGCGGGTTGCGACGCAGCAGCGCCGTTGCCGCCATCAGCATACCGGGCGTGCAATAACCGCACTGGAGTGCACCGTGCTTCAGAAACTGACGCTGCAGCTCGCTCAACTCGCCCTCGTGGCTTAGGCCTTCTACAGTGGAGATATCTTTGCCTTCGCAGCGCGCCGCCAAGACTACGCAGCTGTGCACGGCCATTCCGTCCAACAACACGGTGCACGCGCCGCAATGGCTGGTCTCGCAGCCGCGTTTTGTACCGGTGAGTTCCAGACCCAGCCTGAGAACATCCAGCAACAATGCCGTTTCCTTCGCTTCGACTTCGATCTCTTCGCCATTGACCTTGAGGTTAAGCTTTGCCATTTCCGTTCCTTTCCAATTGCCCCATCGCCGCCGCGATCGCTCTACGGACGAGCACTTTGATCATCTTACTTCGGTAATTCGCCGATGCATGAGGATCCGTCATCGGGTCCGATTCAGCAGCGGCGGCTTCTGCCGCCTCCCGGACCGCCTCATCGCTGAGCGTCGCGCCGTTGAGCATACTTTCAGCTTTGGCCGCTCTAAACGGCACCGGCGATACTCCGCCTAAACTTATTCTTACTTCGCGCACCGTGTTTGTCCGCTGCTCATCGGGCACGACCACAACCGCCACGCCCGCAATCGCGAGGTCTTCCGAACTGATGGCGTGCTTCAAATACACGCCCGAAGCCCCGTCCGGCAACTTTGGAACGTCCACACCGCAGAGCAGTTCTTCCGGAGCAACGACGGTTTCAAAATAACTGCGAAAAAAATCACGCAATGGAACGTTCCTCGACCCCTTCCGGCTGCGAAGCTCGACGGTCGCATTCAAAGCCAAAAGCGCGGGCGGCAGGTCCGCGCCCGGCTCATTGTGACAGAGATTGCCGCCGATCGTGCCGAGATTGCGAATCGCCGTCGATCCCACCTTGGATGCCCCCTGAGCTAAAACCGAGGCCACCTTGTGCACGTCGGACGACCACGAGAGATTATGGATCGTTGTCATCGCGCCGATCGAAAGCCCGCCGTCTCGCTGTTCAATTCCTTCTAATTCAGTAAGGGTCTGCAGATCGATCAACATTTTCGGATCGATCAGTTTATTTCGCAGCAGCACCAACAACGATTGCCCGCCGGCAATAGGCAACGCATCCCTGCCATACTTCTCCCGTTCAGTCAGGGCCTGTTCCATCGTTTCAGGTCGGATCAATTTTCTATCCATCGATAATCTCCAAGTTCCTCATGAATTTGCTTCTATGGCGTCTTTTACCTTGTCGCCAAATTCCTTAATGACGGCCTCCGCCTTTTTCTTCACAAAGGGATAACCGAGCGTACCCAACCTGCCAAAAACGTTGATATCGGTTTCAAAAACTATCTCGGTGTCGTTGCCCTTGGGCGTAAGCGCGAGCGCCATGGTTTGGCGCATCCCGCCCGCTTTGAAATCCTTGCCTTCCATGGCGATCTCGATGCGCTTCAAAGGATCCATCTTTTTGACATCAGCCAACATTTCAAAGTGAACGGTGATCGGGCCGACATTGTCCTTGACGGTCAACTCATACTTCTCACGCTCCTTGACGGTCCTGACACTCTGACAACCCGGTATGCATTGGGACAGCTTTTCGACATCCCAAAGAAACTCCCAGACTTTTTCCACCGGCCGCCCAATCAACAAATCTCCTTGAAATTTCATCTATTACTTCTCCCTGAAAAATTTCTTTACTATAGGCGCTCAATTCGCCGCCAAGGTAAACTCGAAAACTTGCCGTGCCGCTTTGCTATATACTTCTCTAAATTCTTCCTGGCTCTTGTAGGCGATGCGCGGAATTAGCCGTCCCCTCACCGCAACTCGCAGAGGAGACTCGTCGAACGGGTAAGGGTCTGCGACGACCGCGCCGCAATCGACGGCGCACAAACAAATCTCGCTATCGAGCTCGCCGAATCGCACCGGGGTCGGCGTTATCGCGGGCCCGTAATAGGCCTTGCCTTGCGTGTGGGCTCCGCTCGCGGGCACCGTGGTAATATCGAAGTTGGCGCAGAAAAAGAGCGACAAGCGATCAAAGACCTGCATCATGCGATAGTTGAACCAAATCTGCTCTGGACTATTCATCCCGGCATATTGTTCCAACCGCGCGACCTGCTCCATCATCGCCTTATGCAAAGGTTCCCGCTCTTTGATAAATCCTAAAGAATATTCGTCCACTCGCTTGGACATGGAGGGCATGGACCCAAAACGCTGCTGCGGCAATCCAACGCCATGCATGCTGACCATCAGCCCGGCGTAGAGGTCTTTCTCGACGACGTAGTCGATGCCCTTACCGTAAAACCCGGACCGCTTCTCGCGTGGCGTTCGCGTAAACGCCAGAGGAACTCCTTCTTCGTCCACAGAGGGGTTGATGTCCCAATGCCACCACCCGTTGTCGTGAGCTTCCGCGGCGAGCACCATCGACGGATAGGGATTGAGCCTGGCAAACTTGTCGTTGCCCCAATGCGCGGCAAATTGGCCTGCCAAGTCGCCGTGATCATTTTGCGTGATCAGACGATACTCTTTGACACCTTCGGCAATAATCATCGTAAACTCCTCCGCCGGTTATTTGCCTGCTAACGCGCCCTCAGATCGTCTAGGGACACCTGGTCCGCGCCGGGTACCGTAACCATTTCCGGAAAAGGTTGGCCAAAGGGCTTGGTCGCATCGATGCCGAGACTTGAGCCGATCCTGAATTGTCGCACCGAAGGATCCATCGCCGTCGCCACCAGACGCGGAAAAACTATCACGTCCTCATCAGCCTGCGTTCTCGTGGCGATCGCCCAGAGAACTTGTTCCATGTCATAGAGGTCAACGTCGTCGTCGACGACGATCGTAAACTTGTTGCGCCGGCTGCCCATCATCGTCGCGATCAGGTTCCGCGCCTCGCATTCATAAGCTTGCTTCATCGAGACCACGCAAATCATGCCAACGGTGCCGGCGGCAGGGAAGTGCACGGCTTTCACTCCGGGGAATTCTTTCTTCAAAGTCCAGTAAAAGGTCGCCTCCAACGGCAGTTGCTTCAAGATGTGATTCTCCGTCGTCGGCATGCCGGTGAGAGCGGCTTGATAGAGCGGATTCTTACGATGGGTGATGGCGCTTACTTCGATGATCGGTTTGGCTGTGGACGGCGTATAGTATCCCGACACTTCGCCGAATGGACCTTCGATTTCCCTGACGTTTGGCAAGACTGTTCCTTCGATGATGATCTCAGCAGTCGCTGGGACTTCCAGATCGACTGTTTCGGCTTTGACCACTTCGACGGGCTCCCCTCTCAGCGCTCCCGCTAATGCCAACTCATCGGTGCCGTACGGGGCCATCCACTGAGTTGCAAGCGGCAGCACCGGATCGGTGCCGATGGCGATCGCGATAGGCAATCCCTTCCCCAACGATTCCGCTTCGACCAAGTGACGCACCAGATGCTGCGCCATGATGCCGAGGCGATTGCGCCCCTTGAGCTGCAGTCGGTATATCGACGTATTCTTTCCGCCGGACTTTGGATCGCGACTGATCGATAAGCCAAGAGTGATGAACGGCGCGGGGTCCTTCTCAGAAAAAATCGGTATCGGAAGCTGGGTCAGGTCCACGCTGTTTCCCGTGTGAATCACGTCCTTGCAGGGAGCGTTGGAAACCAATCGAGGCGGCAACAAGCGCTCCAAAGCGTTTTGAAATTTGTTGACGTAATCTTGAGGCGATGTCTCAAGCGCGAGAAACGCCCTTTCACGCGTCGCGAAGACACCGCCGACCACGGGCATGTTGAAGTTCTTGACGTTCTCGAAGAGCAGAGCCGGCCCCCGCTCGTCACTGGTCTTGCGAATGTAAGAAGCGATCTCAAATTTGACGCCCACCGGTCTTTGGGTTCTGAGCAAGTCCCCTTTTGCTTCGAGAAGCGCGATAAATTCTCTTAGATCTTTAAAAGGCATCTTCCACCCCCGGAATCCTAGGAGCGAGTTCTGCGCGAAGAAGATCGGAATCCGTGACGACGAGATTCATTTTATTGCCAATTCCTTGTTGGTCTCTCGCTGGACACTGAAGTCGAAGACCTTCGCCGCCGGCGCCGGCTGTGCCAACCCGAGCGTCTTGGCGTCTTGTTTCAATAACGTTTCCACGTCGGTGTCGGTAAGAACACCGTTGGCGGTAAACCCGAACTGCGACAATCGATAGGTTTCCACCGCCGTGGCAAAGTCGAGCTTCGTATACTTTGCCAGCGTCTCGCTCGTACCTTTTTCATTTTTATGGAAGTAGCGGTAGGCCTTGCTTCGCGCCCGCATCATGCGCCGCACCAAGTCTCGTTTGTCGGCAAGGTTTTTGTCCGACACCGCGAAACCTCCCTGAGTACTGACGAAGTCCTTCGGCGTATCGGCCAAAATATTCACCTTGAACTTGTCGCGTGCGACGATGATCGTTGGCGGCGAAAGCGCGGTGACTTGAATAGAGCCGGCGAGAAGGGCTTGCAGCAACGCCGGGGCGCCGCCAATGACAACCGTCGCTACGTCTTTGGCGGGATCGAGGCCGCCCACGGATAAGAGCCGATTTGCAACTAGATGTTGGCTGCCGTTTCTAGAGGTGATGCCCAAGTTGGTGCCTTTCAGCTCAGCAATTGATTTGAACTCCGGCCGGCTTACAAGCCAAAAGAGTGCGCGGTGGCCCGTTACCGCCAAGACTTTTATGGGCAATCCCGATTGACTCGCCCGCGCTGCCAAACCCACGGCGCCTAGAGCGTCCACTTCTCCGGATACCAACGCCGCCGCGGCCACATTGGCCGATACTTGAATCAGCTCCGCGTTCAATCCCTCTTCGCGAAAAAAGCCACGGTCCTGGGCGAGGTAAAGATCGATAAATGCGATGCCTCGACTCGATACCGCGATCTTGACTCTCTCAAGAGTAGATTGCGCAACGACTTGGCCATACCAACCAAAAGCGATCGCCAGAACGAAAAAAACAACCCTGAGTTTCATAACACGACACATCCTAACGATAGAGATTATCGATGAACCCGCTTTGGTCTATGCGCCGCAAAACTGAATCGTCGATCAAGTCCTCGGCTTTGACGGTTTTCGCCTTCGGGATGGTGCTTTCGATGTTGCGCAGAACTGTCTCGACGCCCTCCTTTAAAGGATAGGGCTTGCGTGGCTGTATCTCCTGGATGATCACCTGATAAGTTTCTTCGGCTTCATCCCGATCCTTGAGCTTCATGAAATCCATGATGAGCCGGATGCTTTCTTCTTTGTGCTGTTTCGCAAAGGCGACTCCTTCGAGAAAACCCCTCATGAACTGTTCCACCACGGGGCGGCGTTCACGCAGGAAGGGGCCGGCAACGGCGATGCCGCTGCCGTGAAATTTCAGGCCAAGCTTGTATGCATCAACGATTGACCGAAAGCCGGCCTTTCTCGCCCGCACCGTGTTGGGCGCGGTGAAGACAGTGGCTTGAATCGCATTCGATTTCATCGCCGCCATCCGGCTTGGATTGTCGCCGATCTGTACGATCGTAACGTCACTCTCCGATAAGCCTAAAGACTTAAAGATGTAGCGCATCGAAAAATCCGAAGCGGAGCCGAATCGGCTCACTCCGGCTCTCTTGCCACGCAGCTCCTCCGGCTTCTTGATTTCAGGGGAAACAAAAAGGCTGAAGTGCATGGTCGGGTTATTCGCGGTCAACAGCGCGATGTCGGCTCCCTGAAGCTTCGCGACCACTCCTTCCGGCCCCGCCGTAACGGTCAACGGCACATCGCCGCCCAACATGGCCTGAATGACCTGTGCGCCGCCTTGAAAATAAACCAGATCCACGCTCACGCCATGTTTTTCGAAAAAACCTCTTTTCTGAGCGATGTAGGCTTGGCTGAACTCTCCGGAGAGAAGCGAGGCTACCCGTATTTTTGTGAGCTCGGCCCCCGTTGCTAAACGAACACTTAACAATACTACCAAGCAAATGCACAATTTCATCGCGGTTCTGGTTATCTTCACGGTCAATCGTCCCGTCTGTGCGTTGTGTAAACCGCTTCGATCTCTCATCTTCTTCCTTTGGCTGGCGCTGAGCCGCTCTTTGCATCTGCGCTTTCGATGGCCGATAGAACTCGCTCCGGAAAGAGCGGTAAGTCTTTTATTCTCACCTTCAAGGCATCGTAAATAGCATTGCCGATCGCCGGAGCCACGCCGACGACTGCCAGCTCGCCGATGCCTTTCGCACCGAAGGGTCCCTCCGGAAGCGGGCACTCAACCGGGATGGAAACGATCTCCGGAACTTCCTGAGCTGATGGCAGCTTGTAATCCATGAAGGAAGGATTGATGACCCTGCCGTCTTCGAACTGTAACCTTTCGTGAAGTGCGTACCCGAGACCCATCACGACGCCGCCGACAATTTGACCTTTGACCATTGTGGGATTCAAAGTTCTGCCCACGTCGTGGGCCGAGGCGATTTTTTTGACCTTGATCATGCCGGTCTCTTCGTCTATTTCCACCTCCACCGCTTGGGCCGCATATTTCCATCCGGGGACATACTCTTTTCCCT
>Ga0070681_10001968_pt1 | contig 18571 bp, 17 predicted proteins | sample KBSC83BmetaG_FD_65650 | JGI IMG/M metagenome (GOLD analysis project Ga0070681, IMG submission 65650) | Corn rhizosphere microbial communities from Kellogg Biological Station, Michigan, USA - KBS C8-3B metaG | ecosystem: Host-associated > Plants > Roots > Rhizosphere | place: USA: Michigan... | reverse complement strand
TGCGGCTGCCGCAGCATCTTTTGGATGCAATCAAGACGGCTGCCAATGCGCGCGACGTGCCGTATCAGTCACTCATCAAGGTGTGGTTGCAGGAGAAGGTGCGGCGCAGCTGAAGGGACTCAAGCGGATCCCCGTCGATGGCAATCGTAGCAACGCCGCCGGTTGCAGGATCGAACACGCGGGAAATCGGCCATATCGAACCTCGGCGGCCCCGATTCGGCGAAGGCCCGCTTCCGAAGCGGACTGTCACGAACGGCTGCTTAGCGCCCGTCCAGGCGAAGCGCTCGGCCAAAGGATTACAGTAGCACATGAAGCGTGTGACCGACCGTAAAATGGGACCCGACAAGATCGGTCGTTTTTCGATCGGATCTGCGACGGCTTAACGCCTTCTGGTCTGCGTTGCGGAGGCGCTTGACCCCCTCCAGCCACACTTGTCGCACTGGCTACCGTTTCACCCGTATCACTGGCGCACGGGACGGCTCCTCGAGCAGGAGCTCAACTCTGCCGTGATTCGAACGAAAGCTGACCACGTAGCCGTCCGGGAGGCCTTCGAGCCCATACCTATTCCCGTTGAGGTGGATGAGTGCGTGTTCGGGTACACCATTGTCGACCAAACGCATGAGTCGTCCGGCTTTCTCGACAATGTACACCGTCGTGCCTGCGATTGACTCTGGCGCGTAGGCTCCAACGAGTTCTGAGTTCGAGAGCCGGACACCCTTTCCAGACTCGGCTTCCTCGATTGTTTCCAGCTCCATCGATGCACCCTGGATCTCGGCGCGCGCTACCGGATCCGAGGTCATAGAGACTAGGCGATCTAATGCGAGCGCATGCGCTCTTCCAAGTGCGGCCGTAGCCGCAACAGGAACATCGGGTAGGACGCCGACCCGCTCCCAGTCTGTACCCGTAATCGGATTGACCCCCTGACCCGCGGGCATCGCTACCTCAAACTGGTGCCCAATCATGACTGGCGTGACCGGATGCGCGCCACCACCGGTCACCTCTCCGACAATCACCGCGCGTTTCAGTGCCTGGAGATCGTAGGCGAGCTCCTCTCCGCCTGAGAAGGTCATCGGCGATGTGAGCACGAACACGGGCTTCTTCACACCGTAGGAAAGCTCACCTAGTTCCGTAGTCTTGAATTCATCAACTCGGTTGTCTTCGCGCCAATGGAATGTATTAACGACGAAGGGCTTTCCCACGCTGAGATAGCTGACGTAAACCGCGACCGTGTTTGGATCGCCACCGCCATTGCCGCGATCATCGATAATGAGCGCGTCAGTGTTGTGTAGGAAAGCAAATGCTGCTGCGACTGCTGAGCGCGCCGCCTCCACGGGTGGCACGCCGTTCACGCGCATGTACCCCACGTTCCCCTCAAGAATCTCCACTTTCGGAATGGCTCCGTTTTCCTTACGTAGCTCATCGAGCATTTGCGGGGAGACTGAACCAGCAGGAGAAGGTCGCATTGGAATGCTGCTGAAAGTTACACGCAGATGTTTGTCATGCGCAACTGACAGCAGATCATTTGTGAGCACGCGGGCGAGCTCGGGTGCGGTAAGGACCTTCTCATAGGCATGCGCCTTGTGCTTCGCCCTCACGGCAGCAGCAAGTGTTTTCGCCATGTCCGGTAGTACGTATCGCGATTCCAGTGCTTGCGCGAGCGAGTTCAGCACCTCGTCACGAACGCGCTTATCGATCAGAATGCCTGGAGGGGCTTGCGTGATCTCACTGGGGGACCGCGCAGGGAGGGCGGCTGCACTCGAGAACAAGCCGACGCATGCTACAGAGAGCCGAGCGTACCTGATCATGGGATGTGCTCCATGCAACGCGAAAAGATACTGGGACCGTCAGTATCAGCGTCTTGCCCAGTTTACTTCCCTTGCGCCGTGATGGCTACGAATGACGGCTTTTAGGCCGTACGAAGCAGCGGCCAAATGACTCTTCCTGGGCCGGACAGCGACACTTTGCCGGCCGCTGCCCGGCCGCGAGGCTAGACTTCGGTCTGCTCCGCCATCTCCAGCGCGTCATCGACCTCGATCCCCAAGTACCTCACGGTACTCTCCAGCTTGCTATGTCCCAGCAACAGTTGCACTGCCCTGAGATTCTTTGTGCGGCGGTAGATGAGGGAAGCCTTGGTGCGACGCAGCGTGTGCGTCCCGTAGGCCGCCGCATCAAGGCCGATTTCGCTCACCCCAGCCCCGAACGATACGCGCATACTGTCGTGTGGAAAGGTGAGGAGATGCCCGAATCCGGCTCGGGAACAAGAAGTCCTCTCCCCTCAATCCCTGTGAGCGGATCCAGGTGGTGAGCGCCTCCCGAGTCTGCTCGGTGATCTCGAACTGCACGGGTCGCTGGGTCTTCTGCTGCATACAATGGCGCGCGCGGCTACGCACTCACCGTGCACAACATCCCGTGGAGCTTAAAGTCGATGCCTATATCGTGCAGAAGCATCATATTGATGGCGCTTGTTGCTTTCGTCACAGCCGCCTCCGCCCATGACATCCCAAAGCGGCCGGCAGCAAACTTGATGAGCTACATCCTAGATCATCTGGATGTCCGCACATTCCCGTCTTCCATAGGGCCCAGGAGAGAGGCAAACAAGGTTACCTTCTCGGATTACGGGTTCATGGCACAGCAAATTTCAGGCGACAAGGCGGTTCTGACAAATTTACAGAAGGACTGGTTCTTTACCGTGGAGGTTTTAGAACAGGGGCGCAATTCCATTTTGATATGCGTCGGCGACGAGGCCGCAGACGGTGGAACATATCACGCGACATACCCGCTGAGATTGGTAATGGCTGACGATGGCCAGCATCTTCGCGGCAAAGAAGCGCCCGCTCAACGCTCCGATTGCCAGAAAGTGCCAAACAGTTGAGAGGCTGCGCCGGTCCGACCGTCCACGCGCCGATCCCTCAGCTCGATCGTCCGCTCCTGGCCGAACTCAGTCGAATGGCGGCTGTACGCCCTCTGTCATTGGCCGCACCCGACGCATGGCGAAGCGCCTCGTCACCCGTGAGCAGATCGCGAAAAGCGAGCCGGTCGTTCCAAAGTTGACTACCGAAGGGTACCAGATGCACTTGGTCTTCCTCCGATTCCAGGCTGTCGAGCACAGCGCACCGGCGGCGGGAGCGGTGACAAAGCGCTTATTGACGCGCACAGCAGGGAAAGAATACCGACAGCTCATGCTCTACTCCACACTGGGTTAGTTCTTCTTTGTTAATAGATGTTCCGGTTACGGCAAAACCCGCCAACGCCGTTCTACGACTTTACCGTTGGAATCAAGCGGCGCGATCGTAAACTCCGCCTCACCATGGGCGAAAGTGCCCTGGTAGATGTCCATACCGATCGGGTTGACACGTACAAACTTCAGCGACTCAAATGCCCCGAGCTGCTGGATGATCTGCGCGGTCTGGGGTGCTTGTTTCCGCGCGGCTTCGGCAAGGCCCGGCTCCATGTCATCGTAGTTGGGTCGACCTTTCTCTTCCCAGGATGTTATAAAACGGCGGAGAGATGCGTCGGTCCCCGGACTTGGAACGCCATCCTTGATGCGCTGCTGCAGCTTGGCGATGGCTGTCTCTGCTGCCTCTGTTGGTACTCTATGCCAGGGTGTCTGGCGACCATTCTGATGCAAGACTAGCCCGTCTACCGCGCTGTCGGGACTGGCGTCGAAGCTGATTTCTGCCGCGACGCTCGAAGCGAAGAATTCGGAGGGGCTTGCAGCGAAGATTTCTACAGATCTTTGACCTGTGATTTGAGAATAAAAGTGGGTGTCCTCGCGATAGATGTGGAAATAGACCATCGCTCCTGACGGAGCATTTGGCGGCTGGTAGTACCCGGCAAACTTATCGAAGTCGGCGTCTGATAGCGGAACTATAGAGCGTTGCGGAGGCGCGAAATCCGGCCAGCCATATTCGTGCGCGATGGTGCGCAGTAACTCGTCCGCGAGCTGGCCACCGCTATCCGAATTGGTCATGATGACCACCCCATCGCCTTCGTTGTACGCGACGAGGTTGCTGATAAAGCCCTCATCGGCACCGCCGTGACCAAAGTGGGGATTTGTAGAAGTACCTCCAATCTGTAGCCCTAGCCCCCATTTTCCAAGTCCTGGGGTCAACATCTGGCGGACCATGGCTGCTGACAGAACCCTATTCGATTTGCTTGCCAAGGATGATTGTATGGCGATGGCAAAGCGGGCGAGATCCGAGGGAGTCGTCCAAAGTCCGGCCGCCGCCATTTCCGGGTAAGTATGCGGACCGCCCTCAACAGGCTGGCCGTTAGCGCGATATGGAGTCGCGGCGTCGGGGAGGCGGTTCTTGGGCAGCGGCTGTTCGTATGTGCTGTGGGTCATGCCCAAAGGGGCGAGGACTGTGTCGTGCATGAATTTTGGAAACGGCGTGCCTGTTACGTCAACCAGCAACTGCTGGGCAATTGTGTAACCTCCGCCGGAGTACCTCCAGATGGTCCCAGGCGTGGTGTCCACGCGTATCGCTGGGGTATTGGCAGGCTCTTGACCATTGAGTACCTGCACCAGACTCGGAACGGGTTGCCCGGTCGTATAACCGGGAAATCCATGCACGGTAATCCCAGCTGTATGCGTGAGCAACTCGCGCAACGTGACCTTACTTTTCTCGCTAAAAGTACTGTCGGGTACCTTCCAGCTTTTCAGATATTGGTTCACATCCATATCGAGATTCAGCTTACCCGATTGAACCAGGCGCAAAATGGCCGTCGCTGCCACCGGCTTACTGATCGATCCCGCCTGAAACAGTGTATTGACAGAAACGGGCGGCCCTCCGATTTTGGTGACTCCGAACCCACGCGCCCATTCGATTTGCCCATTGTGGATGACAGCGACGCTGACGCCTGGAACGTGCAAGGCTGCCATTCGTTCGGCCAATGTCGAAGTTAGATTCTTCGTGTCTGCAATCATGACGGGTGGCAGAATGGCGCTCTCAATCCGACCGATTCGTTCCTCAACGGAGAGCTTGCTGCCAGAGGTCTGAGCAGCCGCCGTAGAGACGCGAGCAATGGCGCACAAAAGTAGCGCAAAGGAGAGGACGGACAGGGTAAGCCTGTAACAAGTGTTTGAATTGGTCACTGGAGTACCCCCCTCGAAGCCAACCGTCCAATCGCCGCTTGATGAGAGCAGCCTGCAGCTGAGTCTTCGGTCCCTCGGTATCACCTGGCGCAGAGAAGATGGATGGTTTGATCGTCTGCTTCAGGTTACGACCCTTCTCGGACCGGCGGTCTGTTAGCCCAATTCCCTCGGCATCCTCGGATATCTACAGATCCGTAAGGCATGACACAGGGTTTATGCGCGGCCGCTCTTATCGCCATGCAGTTATATACGGGCGACACCCGCCACTATCACAGAGAACCACATCCATTGCAGCTGACACTGTTTCGAGGCACCCGCGGGACCGTGCGTGGAGGATCCGGTAACCGATTGATTTCTCATGGAATGACTGCTTTCGGCAATGATGCTTCAGATGCAGAGTGTCCGGAGGTGGCCGACAGCGGTCCTACTGGGCCGGCTATGCGGCCAGGCGCAGACGCTTACTTTGCGGACGTTCGTCCATGAACAGTAAGCCATGCAGAGTGTTGCTTACGCTCGACGGGCCTTCAGGCTTTTGCGCCTTTGCCTGAGGTGGAGCGCCGGCCGGTTTCCTTTGGGATGTGAGGTTTGCCAAGCAGCTCGACTAGCCTCGACTCGCATGGGGAGAAATCGTAACCCCGGCGCTGCGAGATCAAGAACACGAGATGACCGAGGTGCCATGCGCGGCGTTCAAGTTCGACGAGCCGTGCGCTCGCCAAATCCTCGGCGACGAAGTGCCGTGGCAAGTGCCCCCAGCCCAGACCGGCCTTGAGAAGATCACGCTTGGCGCCGAGATCGTTGACCAGCCACTGGCGCTTGCCAGCGACTCCCTGTTGGCTCTTTTCTGCTCCGGGCTGGTTGTCCGTAACGACGATCTGAATATGTCGGCCAAATTCGTCTCCGGAGATGGGTTTCGGTGTTGAAGCGAGCGGATGGAATGGCGCACATACCGTCACCATCTCCGCCTCGCACAGCCAGTGGCGTTCTATGGCATCCGGGTTCACTTCCGGCACATTCTCGATCGTGACGGCCAAGGCACACACCCCTTCGAGCACCAGTTTCTCACCGCCCTGCATGGTCGTGATCCGCAGGTTGATCGCTCCGGTTCGGAACTCCTCTTGCAGTGTCCGCAAACAGTCGATCAGGTGTGCGCGCGGGAAGTAGGCATCGACCGCAACCGAAACCTGCGGCGCCCCGGCTCTGGCGATCGAGCCGGCGCGGTTCTTCATTTCTTCCGTGCGTGAAATCACCGCCCGTGCATCCGGCAAGAGGCTGCGTCCCGCCGCGGTGAGTTGCGCCTTCCGCGTGTTGCGCTCGAACAATTCGACACCGAACGCACCTTCCAGCGCCTTGATCGCGTGGCTGATGGCCGACTGCGCGCGCCTGAGCTTCCGCGCCGCAGCCGAGAAGCTTCCCTGATCGCATACCGCGACGAATGCACGCAGCTGGTTGATGGTGACGTTGTCGAGCATTCATCTAATAGATAGATATTATTAAGCAATTTTTCATCAATTGTTTTGATTGGTCAAGCGGTCCAGAGTGGGCCCTCGACTTTTCGAAGGAGAGTTTTCATGGGCTACGCAATCATTGGTTTCGGCGCAATAGGCCAGGCCCTCGCCCGCGCTTTCGCCCGGAAACACATCGAAGTCGCGGTCGCCAGTCGGCGGCCACCCGAAGCGCTGGTGCCGCAGGCACAGGTGATCGGGCCCACGGTCGTCCCCAAAACACTGCGGGAAGCCATCAAGGCGGACATCATTTTTCTGGCCGTTCCGTTCCTGGAACATCGCGAGGTCGCCAAAAGTCTGGCGAGCTGGCAGGGCAAGACGATCATCGACGCAATGAACGGTTTTGGCGTCTCCTCTGCCGTCGTCGCCAAAGCCTTCCCCAGCGCCCGGTTCGTGAAAGGCTTCAATCATCTCCCCGCCCGCACCCTGGCCGCCGACCCGTACGTCGAGGGCGGCCGGCGGGTCGTGTTCCTGTCGAGCGACGACGAAGGGGCTGCAGCGCCGGTAGCGGCGCTTGCCGAGGAACTCGGTTTCGCGCCCGTCAATCTCGGAAAGCTCGAAGAAGGGGGCGCGCTTGTGCAGGCGCGGAAGGACAAGAGCTGGGGGCCCCTGATCTTCCAGGACCTGTTCAAGCAGCAGCCGTGAGCGGCGTACGGCCATCACGGCAGGGTCGTAAACCGCTTACAGAAGGATCACTACTCCGAAAACATCAACCCATCTGCGAAGGTACATCTCATGTCCAACAAACTCGATTTCTCGAAAGAACTCAACGGCCGACGTGCCCTCATCACCGGAGGCACACGCGGCATCGGCGCAGCCATCGCGCAGCGCCTCCTCGATGCCGGCGCCAAAGTTGTGGTCGCTGCGCGCACCCGTAACGCCGGTACACCGGCGGCGGCAACGTTCGTCGCCGGCGACGTCACCACAAGCGAAGGCGTGGAGGCGATCGCGACGAAGGCGATCGCGGCGCTCGGCGGCCTCGACATTCTCGTGAACAACGCGGGCGGTGGGCGCGCGTTCCTGGAAGGGTCGTGGACGATTCCCGACAAGGGTTGGCATGATAGTTTCGCGCTCAACTTCTTCGCCGCGATCCGCCTCACTAGCGCGGTCCTCCCGGCGCTCCGAGCTTCAAAGGCCGCAGCTGTCGTGAACGTCTCCTCGGCGGCGGCAACGATGCCATTTGGCCCCTTTGCGCACTATGGGGCCGCAAAAGCGGCCCTCGACTACTACTCGCGCACGCTTGCGGTGGAACTCGCGCCGAGTGGCATCCGTGTGAACGTCGTGTCGCCGGGCGTCATCTCAACGCCGGGTTCCGACGAGTTTGCCAAGACGACTCCAGGATTTTCCTCTGATGATTGGCTCCGGAATATCCCGTTGGGTCGCATCGGCGCCACCGAGGACATCGCCGAGGTCGTCGCGCTGTTCGTGTCGGATCGCGGGAAGTTCATGACCGGCGCCAATTACCGTGTCGATGGTGGAATGACGGCACGCTGACGAATGTGCGCTTCCAGTCTGGATCAGTGGGCACAAGTGAGCAGTTCCCTGCTTCCGCACGCTCCAAAGAAGGATGCATGACATGAACAAACTGAATGGAAAGACCGCCGTGATCACCGGTGGTGCTACCGGCATCGGGCGCGCCGCAGCAAAGCGCTTCATCGAGGAGGGTGCCTTCGTCTTCATCTTCGGTCGCCGGCAGGAAGCGCTCGACGCCGCTGTGGCGGACCTCGGACCCAATGCCCGCGCGGTGAAGGGCTCGGTCTCCGATCTGGCCGACCTCGACCGACTCTACGCGGCCGTGAAGGCCGAGCGTGGAAACCTCGATATCGTCTTCGCCAATGCTGGGGCGGGAAGCCAGCTTCCGCTCGGCAAGATCACCGCGGAGCACATTGATGAAATCTTCGACACCAATGTGAAGGGTTCGGTCTTCACGGTCCAGAAGGCACTGCCACTGATGGGCGAGGGCGGTTCGATAATCCTGACCGGATCGAGCGCCGGCACCACAGGCGCCCCGGCATTCAGCGCCTACAGCGCGAGCAAGGCGGCAGTGCGCAACCTCGCGCGGACCTGGGCGGAGGACCTGAAGGGCACCGGCATCCGGGTAAACGTGCTGTCGCCCGGGCCGACAGCGACCGAACTCGCGGTGGAGGCGCTAGGCGAGGAAGGCATGAAGGTCTTCGCCTCGCTCAATCCGCTCAAGCGCATGGCCGATCCGGCGGAGATCGGAGCGGTGGCCGCCTTTCTCGCGTCGCCGGACAGCAGCTTCATGACCGGCAGCGAGGTCGCCGTCGACGGCGGCCTAGCGCAAATCTGAAGCGCTACGCCCGGTCGGTCACTCCATTGGGTACGCGGATTTCGAGGCCCTATCGCCGGTGAAGTCATCCGCCTTCCTCGTCGCTGCGATATGCCTCCCACGTGTTTGCATAGGTTCGGGCCTGCTTGCTCTGCTGTCCTTCGTGAAGTCTGCGTGGCCCCGATTGTCGCGTCTCTCCACGGAGTCGCCATGTACTTACTAGCGGAGGCTCTCGGAACGCGCGTGTTGTCGACGCACGCAGTACTAATCTTGCTACCGCAATGATCGCGGATTCTCATTTCTCGCAAGACGCTTACGTTGCTTGGCTGAAGGCACCTGCGCTATCGTCCGCCGAGCTCAGAGGAGGTATGCGGGATGGGGAAGCTAGTCTTCGGAATGATGCAATCTCTAGACGGCTACGTCGACCACCAGAAACTTGGCCCCCCTCGCCCCGCGCTTTCTCGTCACTTCTTGGAGCACGTGCGCGACCTGACCGGCTGTCTGTACGGCCGCCGCATGTACGAGGTCATGCGTTATTGGGACGATGACCGTAATGTGGAGGGCGCGGAGGATCACGACTTCGCGACCGCTTGGCGGAGCAAACCGAAGTGGGTCGCGTCGCAATCGTTGAAGTCGGTCGGGCCCAACGCCACACTTGTCGAGCATGACCTCGAGGCGTTCGTGCGTGAGCTCAAGGCGAACGTCGACGGCGAGATCGATGTCGCCGGGCCTGATCTGGCTCGGAGCCTCACCGATCTCGGTCTGATCGACGAGTATCGTCTCTACCTACGCCCCTTGGTGCTCGGCTGCGGAAAGCCGTACTTCGCTGGCGCCAGGCCGCCACTGCGCCTTGTCGCCACCGATCCGGTTGGCGAGGACACGGTTCGGCTCACGTACGCTCCCGCATGATATGGAGCGTTGTGAAGTTCCGCTTACGAAGCCCCAGACGCGAAGGCGGATGACCGAACATGGCCGTTGAGCGCGGTCTTCGACCCGCAACGGACATGGCGCTCGGCGATGGGATCGCTCGGAAGCAGATGTTCAGCGAGCTTTGACGGGCAGATGGCCGGCTGGCGCGTCACTCATCCAGGAATCGCCACGTATCCGCCCCATCGAACCGGCGAACTCGAACTGACGCGATCAGCTTCGGATCGAAATTGCCGAGATGAACGCCGTGCCTGGCGCCAGCCTCTGCAGGGATCGGCTCCCAGTGTGTGACGCAACCGCAGTGCCGGCAGCGGATCGTGCGCAGTGTCCGGTCCCCCTGAACGTAGGCCTGAGTCGCATCCGGAGCGGCTTCGATCGTCACGGTGCCCCACGCGAAATACACCCATGGGCCGCCGATCCTGCGGCACAGCGAGCAGTTGCAGGAAGTCGCGGATTCCGGCGTGGACGGCAGAGTAATGCGGACGGCGCCGCAATGACACGAACCCTGATGCATTGTCAGAACCTTCCGCTTTTTTCCGAAGCGCAGCCAGCCTACTCGAAAGCGGACCTCCGCGGCCGGCAACTGGCCAAAGTCCGGCTACTGCTGAAACTCCGGCGTCATGTCCTTGCAAGGCAGCTTCTGAAACGGTACTTCCGAGAGATACATGATGTCGTAACTCTCGTACGGAGCCGCCAGGTACACCGGATCCGTGACCGAATAGTCTCGCCGCAGCGAAGACTTCTGCGGATCGAAGGTGAAGCGCTCGACGATATGCATCTGCTCGCTGTTGAGCGTGGGCGGAGACAGCACGCCGGCGGCAAACCCGACGGTATCGACCACCAGCGTATTGCCTTGCCAGTGGCCGATCGAGTGGCCGGCATAGCTCGGCGTCAGATGATCCGGGTGCTTGGCCATGTCGAGGTGAATACGGCGCTCGAAGTTGTACAGGCCATATTGAATATCGATGACCTTCTCACCGCTCGCCGTGGTCTTTTGCTCGAACCGGTTGATCGGCCAGTCCGCGGTCCAATCCCGGACGATGCTCGTGGGCTTGCAGGCGAACCACGGATTGTCCTTCGGCGAGCGGCTTTTGAAGGCATTGGCCTCTTTCTGGCCCAGGGCGGTGTACACGGCTTTCGGCCGCGGCGGCTGCGTGGCCTGTACCTGCTGCAACGTGATCCGGCCGGCCGCGAACGCTGGTGACAGACTCTTGGGAATCATGGAGCCGTTGCCGCCGCTCGGAGGAACGGTGAGCACGAGTTGCTCCACGGCCCAGTCACCACTGATGTTCGGCTGGCCATCGGCGAGGCGCAACGGGCGCTTGGAGGTATCGAGCGCCTTCGTCTGGAACTGATCGTTGCGATTCACCATGGGTGCATCGCCGAGCTTGAAATTCTCGGTGTAGCAGGCATTGGGATCCGTTCGGTGCGGGTGCCCGTCGACCTCGATGTGCATGCCTATCTTGAACATCTCGGGGGACCAGCCGGAACGCCTCATCAGCCCGGCCGCACGCATCTCGCAGCGAATGCGCGACGGCTTGCCGTATTGGTCAACTACGTCGATTTCCATGTAAGAGTGCGGGTTGATCAGGTGAATCTCGACGAGGGTTCCGGACCAGTGCTTCGCCACGGTCATGTCGAACTGCCCGAAACTATGGTGCGCCAACACAGGTGCTGCGAGGCCACCAAGGGCCGCTGCGAAAATGGTCGACCGGACAATCTTGTGTGACGTGGACATACCCCCCCTCGCATCATGGCTCGCCCAAGGCGAGTATAAGGGCGCCAATGCGGCTTGGCTTCTGAATATGTGTCAGGAAGCAAGGTACCGATGCCGACTTCGGCTCCGAAGGGCATGATCTCCGTGGCCCCATCGAGTGCAAGGCGGGCTGCACGATGCACGGGGGCACGAAAGCGACCAAGGAAGACGAGGACGCATCTCCCTGCGAAGGGGCAGCTGCGGGTTGAACCTCCACACAGTTCTGCCCTAGTCTTGACGGGCAGTAAAACGCGCATTTCGGACGGGAGAGTCATGAGCATCGTCAAACTGAACGTCAACGGCGCAACCCACGAGGTGGACGTAGATCCATCGACTCCCCTTCTATACGTGCTGCGAAATGACCTTGACCTGCGCGGACCTCGGTTCGGCTGCGGGCTCGGTCAGTGCAGTGTGTGTACGGTCATCATCGGCGGGGCGGCCGTACGCTCTTGCATAACGCCAGTCTCATCCGTGCATGGCGAGGTGACGACACTCGAGGGTCTCTCGAAAAACGGCAGGCTGCATCCGCTGCAGGAGGCCTGGATCGAGGAGCAAGCCGCGCAGTGTGGATATTGCCAGAACGGCCAGATCATGACGGCAAAGGCACTGCTCGACCGGAACCCGCACCCGAGTGACGCCGAGATCCGCGAGGCGATGGAGGGTGCCCTGTGCCGATGCATGACCTTCTATAGAGTCCAGGCGGCGATCCGGCGCGCGGCAGGCGGTAGCAAGGCCCCGGGAGAAGGCAAATGAGCAATCCCCTGCAGTTGCCACCGGAGTTGGAGGCTGCACTCGCCGGGCTCACCCGGACCTCGCGACGCGGCTTCCTCGTGGGTTCCGGTGCATTGGCCATCACCTTGAGCCTCAGCGCCGCGTCCGGCGCAAAGGCACTCGCCCAGGCCCCTGTGGCCTCCGCCGGCCCCTATCCCGATCCCGACTTCCTCCAGCTCGACACCTGGATCGTGATTCATCCCGACAACACGGCAACGTTCTACGTCGGAAAGACCGATGGCGGCCAGGGTACGGGCACGGCTTTCCGACAGATGATGTGCGATGAGTTGGACATTGCCTATGACAAGACCCGCCTCGTCATGGGCTGCACGGATATCACTCCTGACCAGGGAGGCTCGGGGGGGTCGACCAGTGTGGAGAGGGACGGTCGCCCCATGCGCCGGGTCGCTGCGGAAGCGCGCCGGGTGCTGCTGGAACTGGGCGGCCAGCACCTGGCGACGCCCGTCGAAATGCTCGCAGTCGCCAATGCCACCATTTTCGTGAAGTCCAATCCTGACAGGACGGTGACCTACGCCGAGCTGATCGGTGGCAAGCGTTTCAACATCGCGCTCACCGGAAGTCGCGTTGACCTGACGACCGGCAAGGCTGCGGTCAAGCCGGTCGGCGACCTGCGCGTCGTCGGCAGATCGCACAAGCGATACGACATCCCCCCGAAGGTGGACGGCTCGTTGCGGTGGGCGGTAGACATGAAACTGCCACGCATGGTTCATGCACGCAATGTCCGGCCACCGTTTGCCGGCGCCACACTGCAAGGAATCGACGAAACCTCGGTCCGCGATGTGCCAGGCTTTATTCGCGTGATCAGCCGCGGCAACTATGTAGCGGTGATTTGTGAGCGCGAAGAACAGGCCATCCGCGCCGCAAGGCAGCTCAAGACGCAATGGCAGCGACCCGCTGCCGCGCCCTTCCCCGCTTCCAGCGAGTTGTTCGACTATATGCGTCGCGCCACCCCCACATCGACGAGTGAGCCGCTCGTCGAGGGTGATCCGGACGCGGCGTTCAAAGCCGCCAAGCACGTCATCGAAGCAGAATTTGCAGTCCCCTTTCAGGGACACTCGTCCATTGGTCCGGCCCACGCGCTGGCTGACCCCTCGGATGGGCAGATGACGATCTATACCAACGACATGAAGGCGTACAGCCATCGCACGGGTGTAGCGAAGTTCCTCGGTATGCCGCGGGAGAAGGTGCGTGTCATCTACATGGATGGCCCGCAAGTGTATGGCCGTACTGCTGCAGACGACGCAGGTTTCGAAGCGGCGTTCCTCGCGAAGGAGTTGGGCAGACCGGTACGCATGCAGTGGATGCGCGACGAAGAAGCTGGCTGGGACACCAAGGGCCCGGCACACGTCTTCAAGCTTCGTGGCGCGTTGGATGAGCAGGGCAAGCCCGTGGCACTCGAGTACGACGCTTGTGCCGCCGACTACAACCATCTTTGGTACAACGAACCGGACACCGTGCTGATTGCGCAGCTCATGGGGCTGCGCCCCGCGCAACCGGCCAAGGGCAGTACCGAAGCTCCGACCTCGATGTACGCAATTGCGAACCGTCGCACGACGCGCCGGATCGTCGGGTTGCCGTTGATCTGGGAAACGCCGCTGCGAACCGGAAATCTGCGCGATCCCAACGGTCCGCAAGTCACTTTCGCATTCGAATCGTTCATCGACGAACTGGCCGCGGCCGCCAAAGCCGATCCCATTCAGTTTCGTCTCGATATGCTGGAGCAGGCCAAAGAGGATGCCGTGTTCCGCAAATCGCGCTCGCTCGCCGTCGTCCGCGCGGCCGCGAAAGCGTATGGATGGGACACGCGGCCTTCACCCAATCCTCGAGCGGCAGCATCCCGAGACAAAGTACTCACAGGGCGCGGTGTCGCCTACACCTACCGCAACAACACCATTGTGGCCGTCATCGCCGAAGTCGAAGTGAATCGCGAGACTGGACGAGTCTGGGCCAAGCGTCTGGTATGCGCGCACGACTGCGGGCTGGTGATCAATCCTGAGTGCCTGCATCACACCGTCGAGTGCGGCATGTTGCACGGCTTGAGCCGTGCCCTTTGGGAAGAGGTCCAGTTCGACACGGAGAAGGTCACCAGCGTCAATTGGGCTTCATACCCCAGCCTGCGGCATTCGGACACACCCGAGGCCATCGACATCGTTCTCGTCAACGGCGATCCCAATCCGGGCCGCCCCGATCTGGCGCCTTACGGGGCAGGTGAATGCAGCCATAAACCTCTGATTGCCGCGGTCGCCAATGCGGTTTACGACGCCACCGGTGTGAGATTGCGCCAGGCACCCTTCCGCAGCGAACGCGTGCTGGCCGCATTGCGGGCGCAAAGCATATAAATTCGGGTGGCCGCCTGAATCGATGCCCAGTGCAACAAGGGCGAGAGCGGCGCATTGTGGAATCCCGACGCTCCAACAGAGCTGTCGGTACGGCTGACCCTCGACGTGCTCAGCCGTTCGGCTCTCAGTCAGCCCAAGCGCTCTTCGTTCCGTACGGGAGCGACACGCCCATCGCCTCCACGGCGACGATGCGGCCGCGGTCGATCTTGAACACCTCGCCGGCCTGCAGGTTCGACGCCGATCCGCCGAGCGGCAGGGTCTCGACGCCGGGCACGTGATAGATCCTGATGGACCCGGTACCGCCGCGGTGCTGGAACATCGGGAACGAGAACACGAGCCCAAGCTCCTCGTCGACGATGTCGTGACGGCGCGGCCACAGCCGCGTGATGAAATCCATGACGTGCGTGTCCAGCTGGTCGCTGCAGCTCAGAGTGCCGATGTAGGCCATCGCGTCGTCGGCTTGCTTGGAACCGAGCGTTACGGGCCACGGCACCGGCTTCGCGTTGTGCGTGGTCTGTCCGCCATTCTCGCGCCGCACGCAGTCGTCGGCGAACGGCGCGAGCTTGCCGTTGGCATGCTCGATCGCCTCGAAGTAGCTGTCCGCGATGTTGACCATCTGCTGGCGCGGGAGGCGGCTGGCGTCGGGCAGCCTCGTGACGAACTCGGGTCGCGGCGTGGCCAGCTTCTGCACCGTGTCGGGCCGCAGGTTGCGGGCGAGCACGTGCTCGATCTCGGTGATCTGACCGTTCACCACCTTGAGACGCAGCACGACGATCAGCGGCTTGCCGCGCTCCTTCATCACCCCGTAGAAGCCGACCTGTCCGGCGCCCACGTCCACTGCAGTGAAATGAAAGCCGACAGGAACTTCAGACGCGGCAACCCACAGACCTTCCGTGCCGACCTTCAAGCGTGCGTCGTTCTCAGTGAACTTGACGTCGCGGTTCAGCGGCAGGCCCGTCGGGTCATGACGCACCAGCGCGGCGAAGTAGCGATCCACCAGGGCGATCATGCAGGCGCGATCGCAGGGCGGTGCGACGCCAGTACCGACCGCTGCGGGCTGGGCAGCCCACGAGGGTCCGACCGTGGCAGCAAGTGAAACTGCGGCGACGAGCATCCGAAAGCATAGTGACACGAAGCAGCCCCCCCTTCTTCTCGTGCCACGCATGTTACCCCGTCGAGCCACCGAACTGGGGCTTATCGTTCCCGCAACGTTCGCCGCCGCCGGTGCCCTGATGTCGTCGACTACGTCCCTCGCTATCGCTCGGAGGCGGGCACGGGCACAGGCGACGGCTTCGTGCTCTGCCGCTGACCATATCCCACCCAGTAACGGGGTGCGACACGGATAATGATCGCAGCGGCAAGCACGGCAAGCGCGCTCAACACTACAAAGGAAGCCGTGTAGCTGCCGCTGGCATCATGCGCGAATCCAACCGCACCCGTTCCCAGTGCGCCTCCCAATGAATTGGCTGCGCCGAACACGGCGATGGTTTTCGCCAGCGCACGGGAGCCGAAAACATGCTTCGCACAAATCGGAATGTCGACCAGCGTTCCGCCGTGAGTCAGGCCGCGGACCACGGTGAATATGATGAAGCTCAACAGCCCGGCCACCGGGAATGCCAGCGCAACCCCAATGGCCATCGCAAACCAGCAGAACGAAACCGCGCGGACCGAATAGCGGTCGAAAAGCCTGCCGAATCCCAGCTTCCCGAGCGCTCCGACCACGATCGTGATCGAGAATCCGTAGGCAGCGATGTCCGCTCCCAGATGGGCATCGCGCGCGAGAAACAGCGGCAGATGATCCTCCATGCCGTGATCGACGGCGCCCACGATGGTCTGCGCGGCGAGTACCGCCCAAAACGCCCGCATACGCAGCAGCTCGCGGAACGTCGGGCCGCTCGAGTCGGGAGTGGCGGCGGCCGTGCCGCCGGGTGCCGGATCGATGTCCTCCGCAGTCACGCCTAGCTCGGCAGGGCTGGCCCGCGCTTTCCACAAATACAGCGGGATCAGAATGATGAAGATCGTGGAGCTCAGCACCAGCGCCGTCAGCCGCCATCCGATCCACTGAGTCATCCGCGTGGCGGTGATCGGCACCACGAGCCCGGCGATTCCGGCCCCGGTGAGCGCCACACCGATGGCAAAGCCCAGGCGCGCCGAAAACCACCGTGAGATGAGCACCTTCATCGAGGTGATGCACCCGAGAATGGCCGCGCCCAGCACGCTCGCTGCCAGGTAGTAGGCCCAGAGGGAGCGAGCAAAGAGCAGTGAAGCGAGGCTGAGGCCCGTACCCGCCATGCTGATGAGCATGACCCGGCTCAAGCCGAACCGCTCGATGATATGGCCCAGGAAAAAGGCGATCGCGGCTCCGGCGGCGAATTTGAAGGACGAAAAGGAAACGACTTCGCCGCGAGTCCACCCGGTGTCGTCCATGATCGGACCGTAGATCGTCGGCATGAGGGCCGCGGGCATCACGACGATGAGCGCCCAGATGGCCAATCCCACCCAGACATTCCACCACGCCTGTCGTCGGAGCGCCGCTGCGTTCATGCTGTCTCGCGCCCGTGCCAGGCGCGTCCTCAAATTCCAGGCACCATGCGCGTGTTCATTGTCTGCGTCAACATTGTACTCGGATATAATCGCGTCGGTCTGCGAGGCGGCCGAGAGCGACCTCCGCGGACCGCACTGCGGAAAATAACCATCCGCGAGCGCCTGTGTGCTCTCGATGCATTGGAGACGAAGGCATGATGTCGCGCCCGCGCCCGCCGTTCCGCGCTGACCAAGTGGGCAGCCTCATCCGACCCGCCGAGCTCATCGAAGCGCGCCAGCGAGCCCGCTCCGGAGAGCTCGCGCCCGAGGGGCTGCGCGAAGTACAGGAGCGGGCGATCCGCGAGGTCGTCCGGTTGCAGGAGGAGATCGGCCTCACCTCCATTACCGACGGTGAGTTCAATCGAGGCAGCTGGCAAACGGACTTTCTGAGCCAGTTCGACAACGTGCGTCCGATGGCGTCGAAGTTTTCCGTACGCTTCCATAATGAGAAGGGTGTCGCGGAAGGTAAGCCGCATGCCTTGGAGGTCACCGGCAAGCTGCGCCGGCGTGGCGAAGGGATCTTCATCGATGACTTTCGCTTCCTGGCGTCGGTCACGAAGCAGACCCCGAAGATCACCCTGCCCTCACCCAGCATTCTGCACTTCCGGGGGGGACGGAATGCGATCAGCTCCGCCGCGTACCCTGATATGCAGGAGTTCTACGCCGATCTGGCGCGAGTGTACGGCGAGGAGATTCAGGATCTCGCCGCCGCTGGCTGCCGTTACCTGCAGCTCGATGAAGTGAACTTCGCCTATCTGTGCGATCCCGCATTGCGCGAGGACGTCCGCCGTAACATTGGGGAGGATCCGGCAGATCTGCCGCGCACTTATGCGCGCCTCATCAACTCATCCATTGCCAATCGTCCGCCGGACATGGCGGTATGCCTGCACATCTGCCGCGGCAACTTCGCGGGCAAATGGATGGCCGAGGGCGGCTACGATCCCGTAGCAGAAGTGTTGTTCAACGAAATCGACGTCGACGGCTACTTCCTCGAATTCGACACGGCCCGCGCCGGCGGCTTCGAGCCGCTGCGGCTCGTGCCGAAGGGCAAAATAGCCGTTCTGGGTCTGGTCACGACCAAGAAAGGCACACTGGAAAGCGCCGATGAGCTCAAGCGCCGTATTGAGGAGGCCAGCCGCTTTTTACCACTCGAGCAGCTGGCTTTGAGTCCGCAATGCGGCTTCTCCAGCGGCATCGGCGGGAACACGATGGGAGTCGAAGAGGAGCTGGCAAAGCTGCGCCGGGTCGTAGAAGTGGCGCGCGATGTGTGGGGGTCGTCCCGTTGAG
>Ga0070681_10001967_pt1 | contig 18579 bp, 16 predicted proteins | sample KBSC83BmetaG_FD_65650 | JGI IMG/M metagenome (GOLD analysis project Ga0070681, IMG submission 65650) | Corn rhizosphere microbial communities from Kellogg Biological Station, Michigan, USA - KBS C8-3B metaG | ecosystem: Host-associated > Plants > Roots > Rhizosphere | place: USA: Michigan... | reverse complement strand
TGTCGGTCATCTGGTTTGCCAGCGTGACGCCTCCCGGATGGACCACCACTCCGCCGGTGGCGCCGACCGACTGTTGAGAATAACCCCCACCCTCACTCACATTCGCACTCAGGCTCGCGTAACTACCGCGGTACTGACCGCCGGCCGCGAAGGAGTTCTGTCCCGAGGATTCGCTGGCCGAGGCGCTGTAGCTCCACTGGCTGTTCTCGCCCAAGGCGCCGTTGAGCGACTCCTGTCCGCCGCGAGTGCGCACTCCGCCGGTCGTATCCTGGTTGGCGCTCGTGGAGAGCAAGGGTGAATGCGCAGAGTGTCCCAGGGGCATGGAGAAGGTCAGCTGTATCCGGTTTTCGGGCTTGCCGGTCACCACGTTGTTCTGGCGGGCCGCCGACAGGCTGTAGCTGAGTGTGGTTCTTCCGAACCGGAAGTGATTCGTATAGCCCCCCTGAAACTGGGTCGTCGTCCCGGAAGCCTGCCAGTAGCTGCGCACCGAGCCGCTGAGATAGAAGTTACCCCATCCTCCAGGCAAGGTCTGGTTGATATTGACCAGCCACTGGCTGCGAGCGCGGCGAAGGTTTTCGAAATCCGAGCCGGCACGCGCCGCCTGTTGCGCGGCCTCCGCATCGCCGAAGGAATAGTACCCTCGCGAGGAGTAGCGATAGGCGGCGAGTGTGAGATTGGTCCGGGTGTCGGCGATGAGCTTGCTGTAGCTGAAGCGCACGCTCTGGCCATTGGAGGAATAGCTATCGGTGATGGAGGCTTTGGACTGGCTCACATCCACCGCCAACGCACCGAACGGCGTATTGAGTGCGATCCCCAAAAGCCCAGTTTCGTAGCGTGGCGCCGCCACCGCGCCGGTGTAGCCGGTCAGGTAGCTGTTGAAGCCGTGCTGCAGCGTCGCCTGCGTAAAGCGCACCGCGCGGGGAAGGGATGGCTGCTGCACTTGCCCGGCCACCGCCGTGTAGCGCCAAACTCCAGGGCGCAGCAGTTGCACGAGAGACGCATAAGGGACGGTGAAAGTGTTCTGGCCCCCATCGGCCTCATAGACCGTGACGTGTAAGTCACCGCCGTAGCCGGTGGCGTACAGGTCGTTGATCTCGAATGCCCCGGGCGACACGGTGGTTTCCAGGATGGTGTTGCCGTTCTGGGTGATGACGACGCGGGCATTCGTACGTGCGATGCCGTGCACCACCGGTGCGTACTCGAGCTGCGAATCTGGCAGCATTTGATCGTCGCTGGCCAGGGACACGCCTCGGAATCCAAAGCTGTCGAACACCGCGCCATCCGTGAAGCTGTCTCCGACTGTCAGGTCACTGCGGATCGAGGGGATATCGTGAGTGAGATAAGTGGCGATGTTCTGGTAGCTGGATGGCTGGCCCGAGGTGACTTCGAGAGACGATCGCTGGCGCAAGTGCCAGCTGCCGACATTGACTCCCAGACCCAGGTCGAGATGACCCACAGTCATGGTCAGCTCCGACGTCGCCGAGCGATAAGCGTTCAGGTTGTACCCCAGCGTGACCGAGGGTACACCGCTGTCCCAGAGCTCAGGCCCGACGTAGCCGCGGGGTTTGTGCAGCATCGCGGCCTGGGGAACACTGATATCGAGCCGCAGCTGGGACAGGTCGAATGACACGGTGGCATCCGCGATCATCGCTTGAAGATCCACGCACCCGCCGGACTGGGCCTGCTGCAGCTGATCGTGAGCGGCCGGTGGCAGCTTCTCGAAATCCAGCCCGATCCGCCCGAAGAGCGTGCGGTCGATGCACGGCTGAGCGATGTCGCTGTCGGGTTGAGCGACGAAGCGCACCGAAGCCCTGCCCATCCACTGACCGTTGATCTGCAGATCGACGAGGTAGTCGCCAGGAAGCACCGGGTTGCCCCGTGAGAAGCGCGAAACATCGACCTGGACTCCGCCCCGTAGAAAGGCGGGATCGAATTCCACCGGCGCATCGGCAGCAGTCGCCGCGAGAGAGAGCGCCGGACACAGCGCGACGAGGGCGCACAAAGAGCTTAAGTAAAAGCGCCGCAACGACTCCTTGAGATTCCGCGGCGCACGCCCCTTGCACATCGCGACAGGGGCCTCATCCGGATCAGGGCAGTGCCGACGCCGTGGCTTTTACGTCGCCGCCGTAGTCGTTGACGAACCAGTACTCGAGGGCAACGCTACCCGTGGGCGCGGCGACCGGGTCCGTCAGATCGAAGCTGCGGCTGGCGAAAGGATCCACCATGTCCGCCTTGAGGGTAATGGGCTGGCCTCCCGCCGCAGCGGTCACCTGGACCAACGAGATGTGATAGGCAGTAGGGTTGGTCGCCTGGATTCCCACGAGCTTGCCTTCCTTGGACAAGAGCTTCCACGTCAGGCGGGCGGGCGCATCTCCCGCGGAGCCGGGAAGTCCCGCCGGTCGGAAGAAGACCTTCATACGGTGCTTGAAAGCCAGCTCGAGCTGATTGGGCGCATCGGCGTTGGCAGCCGTACGCGGGGGGATATCGAGCACGTTGAGCCAGAACAGGGACTCGCGGTCCTCCGGCAGTGCATCGTGGGTGTACACCAGGCGCATGCTCTGCACCTTGGTGGGGTCGAGCCTGAACAGCGGAGGTGTCAGAACGAACGGGGCTTTCGATTCGCCCGGCTTCGACCGGGGATCCCCCGCATCCAGCCATGCCTGTATCAGTGAAGGCGTGGCTCCGGGGTTATGGACGTTGATCGTGACTTCGCGTTTGGCCGCCGGATAGACGACCCGGGTGCCGTCGACGACGACCGCTGCAACAGTACAAGGCGCGGCGGTGAAGCAGGCTGTTGCGACAAGCGCCAGCGGAACGATTCGTTGCCACATCGTATTCTTCAGGCCAGGACACCGTGCGCAGCCGTCATGACGGCTGCGCACAGTTGCTCGACTAGCCCATTTATTGGTAGATCAGGGAGTAGGTGATCGAGGTGTTCACCGCACCCGCGGTCGCCTGGGCAGCGGCGCCAGCGGTGGAGTACCCCGCATAGAACCACTGCGTCCCACCGGTGACCGTCAGCGCCGTCGGCTGATTCGTCGGCGTACCCGGCATGATCTGAGTGCCCACGATCGTCGCGTTCGAAGCGTTGTAGAGGTTTACCTCGACATTGCTCCCCGTGACCGTGTTGATGAGACCGCCCGTGACCTCATCGACATTCGGGCCGGCCTCGAAATAGATCGAGACCTGAGTCGGCGCAGCAGGCCCGACACCGATGTCTGTCGCGAACGTACAGGCACTTAGGCCGATGCTGAAGAAGGTTCCACCCGCCGTGGTCTTCGGCGCGCTGTTGGTGAGCGCCGCCGTATCCACGATGGGCAATGCCACCGTCGCAGTGCCGTTGTTGGCCGTCCCATTGACTTTGAGCGTGCAGGTGCTCGCCGTCACGGCGCCAGTAAAGGTAATCGTTCCATCCGAAGCCTGACTCGACAGGGGCAGCGCCATCGCTGTCACGATGCCGGCGGCCATCAAAGCTCGCTTGATCCGAACGTTCATGCCATCCTCCACAGATAAATTCAGCTTGCGGTACGACCCTGAGCCGCTCTATCGGCGTGAATCACCCGGCGCTTTAGGCCGCAAATGGCGGCCCTGCCCTAATGTGATCCAGGTCTCGACGCTCATCCGGTTGCCCGGACGAGCTGGAGCGGTTGGCCCGCGCCGTCAACTCTCACTGTCGGACGGACGGCGGCCGCGCTTGAGTCAGTGTGGCCGAACGGCACGACATAAAGCGCGTAGCACCGCACAAAATACGTAGGGTAAATCTGTACTCGCTCGGCAATTTCCAGCGAATTCGCTATGCCCAACACACCCTAACGGCTCGGGGTTGTTGGTGTTCGATGCCGGGGAATCAAAACGAGCTCCGACACCCGGACGTGCGGTGTGACACGCAGCACACTTTAGCCGCCCATCATGAGCCCGATGAAATCCTGCAGCGCATGCGCGACGATCAGCGGCCACAGCCGCCCCGTACGCGCAAACCAATAGCCGAACAGAAGCGCCATCGGCGCGATCGCCAGGAGCCCGAGGGCACCCTGGTAGAAGTGATAGAAGACGCGGATTCCGGCGCTCACATTCACGGCGAAGGTCACTCCCGTGCGCTCCTTGAGCGCCGACACGACGTAACCGCAGACGAAGACTTCCTCGAAGACCGGGTTGACCAGGCTGGTGAGCACCACGCTGGGCCATTGCAGTCCGTCGGCCACGAGGCGGGTCGCCGTGGCGACGTGAGCGAATGCCGACCACACGCTGGCAAGCCCCATCGCGAGGACGAAGTAAGTCGCGTTGCAGAGGAAGAAAAGACCCACGCCCACCAACGAATCCCGGAGGGACGGTGCGACACCGAGCCGCGCGAGGGTCCACCCTCGTGCGCGAAGAAAGAGCGCGAGCAGTGTGAGGACGACGAGCTCGTAGATAATCGTGCGGTTCAGCGCGGCATTGGTAATCGGCGGCGACGCGCGCGCCGACAGGGCCGCGGGGGCTAGCAGTGCCGCCAGACTCACTGGAACTGTGGTGCCGAAGGCGACCAGGAGCACGAGGAGTAACTCGGTTCGACCCGACAGGCTACGGATTCGTTCCCTCATGGGCTCGATTTTGCGCCTGGGTGGCGGTCCCTGGCCCGTGCACAGGCCGCAGTGGATGCTTTGCCGGCCCGCATGCCAGGGCCATGCGGCCACCAGCGAGTGCCGCATTCACCCCTTGCGCTTCCGCGGAGAGGTTCGGTTACCCGATGTTTCCCGCACAAGAGCGCCAATCGAGGCGTTCAAGGCGGCCGACAAGGCCGCCTCGCCGCTGACCAACTCGCGCCACTGAATTTCGAGTCCTTTTCGCTTTCCCTTCGCGGTCAACTTCAGGGAGTCCGCGGACAATGTCACTACGTACGGCTGTCCGTCGATCGTGAGCTCGCGTTTCAGTATGTTTTTAAGAGGCGTCATTCACGCTCCCCTCCCGCCGCGCGCGGTTCCTCCTTAGTGTTCCACCTGCTTCTTGAGGTTCGCAAGCCCGCTCGAATAGATACCGGCGATGGTCTTCTTGGCGGCATCGTCGGTCTGATCCTCGGGCGGATTGTCGGCGGAATTCTTACGCTTGAACGTTCCAACCCAGGTGATGACCGTCGTGTTGTCTTTACCGCCCTTCACCGTATAAGTGGAAACGTAGCTGACGACAGGCAGCGGCGACTCCAGGATCTTGTACTTGAAGGAATGCGCCGCGTCGCTGAAAGCCAGGAGTTGCTCCTGGATCGTTCCGCCGCCCTTGAGCGACAGCCGGCGAACGGCTCCGGGCTCGTTGTTGGTCCCTTTGACGATCTCGTCCTTCTCCAAGGCAGGGTGCCATTTCGCGAGACCGTCGAAATCCTTGGAGGCCGACCACACTGCGTCGACGGGCGCCTTGATCGCGATCGTCTGGGAGACGTGCAACGTCTTCGGCGGGTCCGCCAGCACCGTGGACGATATCCCGAGTGCGACGCAGGCCATCACGGTCCAACTCGTCTTCATGGGTTGCTCCTCTTCTGCGTGGGTTGTTTTTTGCGCTGTGTCGGTCGGGACTATAGCGCACCGACACTCGCTTGCTGACAGGAGAGTGTTCCCTGTTGGCAGGGTGCGCTGGAAATGGAACAACAGTCCGTTGGGCCCAGCGGGGTTCACGGCCTAACGGCCCGGTAGAACCCATATGCCCGGGCTGCGGGAGCGGACGGGGCCGCGAGCCAGATCCGCGTGGCTCCGCGGAGCGCAATCCGCGAGCTCACGCGGTTGCGCTTTCTTCCCGACCAGGCCCTGCAGATAACTCAACTGCGCCTGCGTCCACTGGACTTCGCGAAACTGAAGGTCCAATTCCGCTCCTCAGATAGAGCCTCGGAAAGGCATTGTCAACGTCGAGCCCGCTCGATTAGCCTACCCCCCTCGATCCCGCTGCCCCATGCACCGAGGTCGACTACGGGCCCACCATTCAGGATTCTGAGACGAATGAACGCAATTCCCGCGGCTGGCAATCGGCAAAGTGAGCTGCTGAACAACTACTCCATCGAGATGACGGCCAAGGATATTCAGCATCTCGAGCAGGCGGCCGACGTGATCCCCAAGGGCACCAAGATTCCGGTCACGTTCTTGCCGGGCGAGACCTTCGAGATGCGCATCGCGGCTGCGAAACGCGTCAAAGAGCTGGGATTTCTGCCGATTCCGCACATTTCGGCGCGCCGCCTGAGCTCGCGGCAGGAGCTCGAGTCCTACCTGTCTGGATTGCAGCGCGAAGTCGGCACCGACCATGCGTTCGTCGTCGCGGGCGATCCGCCCCAGCCGCTGGGCCCCTACGAGGATGCGCTGTCGATCATTCGCAGCGGCGTGTTGGCCGAATACGGCATCCGCCGTGTCGGCATTTCGGGTTACCCGGAAGGTCACCCCGACATCGGCAACGAGAAATTGTGGCAGGCCATGCGCGACAAGCAGATCGCGATTCAGGAGCGCGGCCATGACTTCGCCGTCGTCACGCAGTTCTCGTTCGATGCCGAGCCGGTACTGACGTGGCTGGAGCAGGTGCGCCAGGCCGGGGTCAAGGCTACGGTGCGCGTGGGGGTGCCCGGCCCGGCGAGCGTCAAGCGACTCCTGGCCTTTGCCGCCCGATGCGGGGTGGGCGCTTCAACGAAAGTGCTGCAGAAGTACGGTATCTCGATCGCGAAGGTGCTCTCGACGGCAGGCCCGGACCGGATCGTGCAGGACTACGCCGCCGGCCACGATCCGGCCAAGCACGGTGACGTGCTGCTGCATTTCTATCCTTTCGGTGGCCTGCGGGCGACGGCCGAGTGGGTGCGGGACTTCCGAGCGAAGAATGGCTCGTAACTAGACGTCGCGACCCCTGTTCGGCCGCCCGGGTCTCGCGCGGCGTGCTGATATTTCTTGGCAAGCACGCCGCGCCTCGTCGCGCGCCAAGGAACACAGTGCCGCCTCTCGCGACGAGTCCAACGCCAGTTCGGCCATGCTATTCAACCCTTCGACGACTGACTGCAACAGGACCGCAGCGCCCAAAGGGTCGGCATCGGTGTCGAGCAACGTCGTGACAGCCTTGAGCGCCGTGGCGATGATCGGATCCAACTCCCGCGCAGCCGCGCGCGTCACACCCATGAGCCTCCAGTTGTGCTGCAGGGCGGTGAGGAAACGGTGAGCCTCGCTTGCGTGCTTGAGCGCCGCCTTGCGGCGTTCCGGCTCCAACCCTGAATCGGCCATACGTCCCTCTGCGGCGGCGAAACGGATCGCCGCTATTCCGGCTTCCCCTGCCTTGCCGTCGCCGCTGGATAGGTCTCCGAGAAACCGGTGCGCGAGTTCGTCACCGTAAAACTCCCCTGCTTTGTAACTACTGCCGTAACGGAGGCAAGCGTGTCGTTCGCAGAGGTAAGGTTGGCAATGTAAGCCTCAGGCGTGTTGTGCTCCGCGCCTGCGCGCTCCGCGAAATGAAGCTGCCACAGACGCTTCAAACGGGGAGAATGCATCAAGGCGTCGTAGGTCTCCGGATCGGCCCCTTTCCGCCCGCCGTTCTCCACGATGGCGATGGCAGGCGAAAGCGCATGCAACAGCGCAGGGCTGTTGTTGAGATGCGTCCCGTGGTTCGAGACGAAAAACAGGTCTACCCGTCCGACCTTGTCACGTGGACAGACGAGCGCCTTCTCGATGTTCCAGGTCAGGTCGCCGAAAGACGCGATGCGCGACCGGCCGAATGTGAGCACCACTCCCACCGAGCGCGCATTTTCCTCCCCCCCATTCTGGTCCATCGCCGCCATGCTGTCGCATTCGCCGATCGTTTCACCGGCCCCGGGCAAGGGTCGCTCGGGGGCGGCCCCGTCGCTCGTGACCACCGTCAACTGCAACGATCCGATTTTCAACGTGTCGCCCGGCTTGAGACTGCGATGGTCGTGGCCGCGAATGGCCTCGAGATACTTCGGATACAACGCCGTTGTCTGAAACGCTGCGAAGGAAGGCGAGGCATCGGCTGCAGGAGTCTCCCGGTTCGGCCCGTGATCGAGAAACGTACCTACCGGAATCCCGCTCAGCAGCTCAGGCACACCACCGACGTGATCGACGTGATAGTGCGTGATCAGCACGTAGTCCAGCTTGGAAAGGCCGTGTCGGCGAACAGCGGCGATGATGCGCTGTGCACTGTCTGGGTTCTTGGCACCGAGCTCCGCTGGCCAACCCGTGTCGATCAGCAGCGATCGATGCTCGGGGGTAATGTATAGCGTGGCCGCTCCACCCTCCACGTCGATTGCCTCGATGAGCAGCGTGTCATTGCCCGCCATCGCCGCTTTCGGCGAGACGGAAAGGGCCCAAAGGCCAACGAGGCCATACGCCAGCCAGATTTTCACTGATTCCTCCGGTGAGTGTCGGGCAATGCAAAAGCGTACATCGTGTTACCGGCGGCGATGGCGACGAACTGGGTTCCATCCACGCTGTAGCTGATCGGAGAAGCCGTGATCGGGCCACCCGCCTGAAAGTGCCACAGCGCCACGCCGGTGCTCGAGTCGAGCCCGATGAGATTGCCTTCTGCCGTAGCGGCAAACACAACATCGCCCCGCGTAGCGAGCACGCCAGCCTGGAGCGAGGCGCGGGACAACGGGAAGCTCCACAGCTTCCGGCCCGAGCGCACGTCAAGCGCCATGATTCCCTGTATCGGCTCAGTCGTCGGCGGCCCGCGATAGCCGAAGTGAGCACCGGTGAACAGCTCACCCGGCCGATATTGAGCCGCTCGGTAACTCGCACGACCTTCGGAATCCAGGAACGCCAAGTACAGCACCTGGTGCGCCCGATCGTAGGAAGGCGCCTGAAAGTTGGTGCCGCCGACGCCCGGCAGGATCGGATGCCCCTCGGGCGTCGCGATCGAAGCGGGATCGACGATGGGCCGTCCATCGGCATCGAAACCCTTGTTCCAGGTCTGCCGCACGAACGGGACCGCCGAGATGAACTTGCCGGTGGCGCGATCCAGCGTATAGAAGAAGCCGTTGCGATCGGCGTGCAACAGCACCTTGCGTGCGTGCCCATCGATCGTTTCATCGGCGAGTATGAAATCTTCCGTCGAGTCCCAGTCGTGCGTGTCGTGCGGTGTGACCTGGTAATGCCAGATCAGCCGACCGGTGTCTGGATCGAGCGCCAGGACCGAGCAGGTGTACAGGTTGTCGCCCTCGCGATTCACCGGGTCGTAGTCCGGCCCCGGATTGCCGACCGCCCAATAGAGCCGATGCAGCTCCGCATCGTAACCGCCGGTGAGCCAGGTCGCTCCGCTGCCAGTCTGCCAGGAATCCCCCGACCAGGTTTCATGGCCCGGCTGCCCCGGGCCGGGAATGGTGTCGAAATGCCACAGACGATGGCCATCGCTCGCATCGTAGGCATCGATGAAACCGCGGATACCCATCTCGCCGCCCGAAACACCCACGACGACCTTGTCGTTCAGCGCCAAAGGCGCGCCGGTCATCGTGTATCCATTCATGGTGTCGGCCACACTCTGCTCCCAGAGCGGCCGTCCGCTGCGGGCGTCCAACGCAATTAACTCGTCATCGAGCGTTGCGACGAAGACGCGGCGGCCGAGAACGGCGACTCCCCGGTTGAAGGCGTTGATCTGGAATGGGTTCACCCGCCGTTGCTCCCGATGAAACCTCCAGATCTGCAGCCCGCTGCGCGCATCCAGCGCGTACACATCTCCGGGCGGCCCGGAAACGTACATCACTCCATCGACGACCAACGGAGTGGACTCCATGGGTGCGCCGCCTGGCATCGGCATCGCCCATCTCGCCTGCAGCTGCGCAACATTCCGGCGATCGATCTGGGTGAGCTCGCTGAAATGCTCCGAGCGATAGCTGCCCCAGTAGGTGAGCCAGTTCTGCGGCTCGCGGTCGGCTCGGCTCAAACGGGCAAAGCTGACTCCCCCGGCATGCCCGGCGTCGGGCGGTACGGCGCGTCGCTTCTGTTGCACCAGATAGGCAAGGAGGTCGGCGATCTGATCCGCGGCGAGCCGCTGCGAGACGTTCGTGGGCGCCAGAGATCGGCCGCTGTCGGTCAACGAGCGGATCCGACTCCGCTCGAGCGGCCGGTAGTCGCCATCGAGGGTCTGCAATACAACCGAAAAGCTATCCTCGTTCTTCACCAGGCCTTGCAGTTTGGCGCCATCCTGCAAAACCACATCGACATAGCGCTCATCGCTGGCGTCATCGAAGCGCCGCGGGCGCGGCTCGTGCACAATCCCGGCTCGTATCGCGGCTGGCGCCTGTTTGCCAATCTCCGAGAGGTCGGCAGCGAGCGGCAGTCCCCGGCCATTGACCTCATGGCAGGAAAAACACTGCCCGGCGCCGAAGAACAAACGCTCACCGGCGCCGCTATTGCCAAGCGTGGGGGCGCTCAACCCTGCAGCAGGAGCCTGTGACAGGCTGTGAACGTAAGCGACCAGCTGCCAGACCTGATCGGTCCCAAGGGCTCCGAACGCGGCCATCTGCGTCCCCGGCACGCCCTTCTGGATGGTTTGAAATAGATCGAAATCCTCGCCGCCGTGCTTGAATTGCCCACTATCGAGAGAAGGCGCACGCTCAGTTCCAACGCCGTTGCCGCCGTGACAGGCGACGCAGGTCGCATCGAACACACGCTTGCCCGAGGCGATCGCGGGAGCGGGGTCGGCCGCGAATGGATTGACCGGCGTATCCGGTTTGCCCTGCGCCTGAGCTACGGAGATCGCCAGCGCGCTCAGCGCCAGGCCGACCCACAAGTAACGTCGCTGCATTAAATGGAATCTCACTGACTGACTCGACTGGATAAAGCGGCAGGTGCGAGTGTGTACGCATACAACGTATCGCCGGCTGCCAGTACCACCCATTGCCGTCCATCCTGCAGGTAGGTGATCGGGCCGTTGGACTGGGGCGCGCCGGCACGGAAGTGCCACAGGATGTTGCCTCGATCGGCGCTGAAGGCGATCAGATTCCCCTGATCGTCTCCCGTAAACACCAGATTGCCGGCCGTCGCGAGCAGTCCCGGACCCACGGTCGGCGGCGCGCCGTTGAGGCTGGGGTATTCATGCTGCCAGCGAATCTGGCCCGTCTTGACATCGATCGCCTTAAGAAATCGAGCGCTCGTCCCCAGACCCGAGGCGGTGCCGCCGTAACCGGAGGGCTTTGGATGGGTATCGATCAGGTAGTAAATGGCGAAGCCCTCCACCGCATTGACGTAGAAGAGTCCCGTGTCGGGACTGTAACTGGGAGACATCCAGTTGGTGGCACTCGTGATCGTCATGCTTCCAGAGACGGTCGGCGCTTTGGCTGGATCGGGGAGCGGCTGGCCTCGCTTGTCAACGCCTTTTGCCCAGTTGAGCTTCACGTACGGGTTGCTGACCAACACCTTGCCATTGGTGCGGTCGAGGACTACAAACCAGCCATTGCGCGCCGCCTGAGCCAGGAGCTTGCGCGGCCTGCCATCGATGTTGGCATCGACGAGCACGGGCATTTCCGTGTTGTCCCAGTCGTGGGTGTCGTGCGGCGAGACCTGGAAGTGCCAGACCAGCTTACCGCTGTCCAGATCCAGCGCGACGATGCTGGCGGTGTACAGATTGGCGCCTTTGCGGCCCTGGCCGGCAAATACCGGGTTCGTGTTGCCCGTTCCCCAGTAGAGCAGATTCAGTTCCGGATCGTACGTGCCCGGTTGCCACGTCCCTCCTCCTCCGTGCAGCGCGGCCTCCACCGTCGGCCAGGTCTCGATCCCCACCTCGCCTTTGCCTGGAGTGGACCACCACTTCCATTGGACATCGCCGGTGTCAGGGTCGAGCGACAGCAGGAAGCCGCGGATGTCCATGGCGTCCCCGCCCACACCCACGAGCAGGTGATTCTTGATAACCAGCGGAGCCGTCGTCGTGAAGTACTGCAGACGTGCATCGGCAATCTGCTTGCGCCAACGCTCCTTGCCTGTAGCGGAATCGACACAGATCACCCAGTCGTCCGGCCCGAGGAAAAACAGCCGGTCCTTGTACATCCCAAGGCCGCGATTGCCGACCAGGTGCCCGCCCCGATCAACCCAGGTGTAGCTCCAGAGCTTGGTCCCCGTGCGCGCATCCACCGCATAGACGTTGTTCGGGATCGTGAAGTACAGCACCCCATTCACCAGCAGAGGCGTCGACTTGATCACCGGCACCGGCGCGCCCCGTTGAGCACCGACGTCGCCGATGCGATAGATCCACTGCAGCTGCAGGGAGGCAACGTTAGATTCGTTGATCTGCTGGAGTGAGCTGAAGCGCCGCCCCGAGTAGTCACCGTTGAAAGTCGGCCACGCCGTCACGGGCGACTGACCAACGACGGCCAAGTCCAGATCGTTCGCGTGCGCCGACGAAAGCATTGCGCACAGACCCAGAATCGGCCCCATGAGACCACGGGTCTTCACTCGAGCGTCTCCAGGTAGGCCGTGACGTTGATCATGTCCGAATCGGCCAGATTGCCGACCATCGCCACGTGCGGGGCGAGAGGATCGTGAAGCGTGACGAAAACGCCGGGGCTACGATCAATCGAGACGAGCCGGCCCGGGTCCTGGACGAGGACGACACGAAAGTCATCGATCTGCTGTACGCGACCGCTCAACACGCCTTGCGGCGAACGGATATCGGCCGTAATTGCCCGCGAGGGTTCCGTGCGCGGCGGCATGATCCAGTACCGTTGCAGATCGACCGGCCGCCACTTCGCGCCGAGGCCCTTGAGATCGCCGCTCAGCGAGTGACAGCTGAGGCAATGCGCGGCGACGTAGGTTGCGCCTCTGCGGGCGTCCCCGAGCAGGATGTCATTGACACGATACGTTCCGCGATTGGCGACATCCTCCACCTGTTGGCGCAGATACTCAGCCAAGTCTTTGCGTTGTTCGTCGGTCAATGTCGGAAAAGCCGGCATGCCCTTCTCAGGTCGCCCGCCTTTCAGGAACTGCGCAACCTGCGAACCGTCCGCATCCTCGAGGACCAACTCGGAGTACACGAGGCTCGGCCCCTCGGCGCCGCGCGCCTGCGCACCATGGCAGAACGCGCAATTCGCGGCGTACACCGGAGCGCCCGACTTCGCCGCAGCTGAATCGGGCGGCGGACCCAGCCCGAGGAATTCCCGGACTGCGGACGACCGCTGGGGTGCCTGCGGTGCCTCTTGAGCCCACAGCGCCGCCGGCGTGCACAAGACAACCGATACAGCCAGAAGTACGCGAGCTACAGCAGTGAGGTCCGCCCGGGTCATGCGCTATTTCGCCGTCCACCCGCCATCGATGACAATATCGGTTCCGGTGAGGAAGGCGGCGGCCTCCGAGCACAGATAGCACGCCAGCGCTCCGATCTCCTGTGCCTCGCCCCAACGTCCGACCGGCAGACTGGCCAGAAACTGGCGATTGGCGTCGGGATTATTGATGACCGCGGCATTCATCTCGGTCATGAAGGGGCCGGGGCTGATGCCGTTGACGGTGATTCCGTCGGGAGCCAGCTCGAGCGCCAGGGCCCGGGTGAAACCCAGCAAAGCCGACTTGGCCGAGGAGTAAGCCGTGCGCTCGGGCAACGACACATGGCTCATGATCGAGGTCATGTTGATGATGCGCCCATAACCCCGACCGCGCATTTGCGGCACGATGGCTCGCGACATGAGGAATGTGCTGATGAGGCTCGAATCGATGACGCCGCGAAACTCCGCAAGCGAGAAGTCGGTGATTTTCTTGCGCAGATTCGTGCCCGCGTTGTTGATCAGGATATCCACCGACCCAAGGGTACGTTTTACCGCGTCGCAGACGGCCGCGACATCTTGCTCGTTTGTGACATCCGCAGTGAAAGACTCGGCAGTCCCTCCGGACGCGGTGATGGCAGCTTTCACTTTCTCAAGTCTCGCCGCGTCCCGCGCTACCAGGGCGACTGCCGCGCCAGCTTGAGCCAACGCGGAAGACATCGCCTCTCCCAAACCGCGGTTACCACCAGTGATGAGCGCCGTGCGCCCGGCCAAATCGATCTTCATCTGCTCTCCTGGAGTGCGTGCGCGGGCGGCGCCACGCTCGCCGCGATGGCGCTGGGGTCGAGAAACATCCAACAGGCAGCGGCGACCAACGATGAGGCCACCATGAGGTAGAGAAGCACGTCCCAGCCGCCAGCGAAGCGCGACAGGATCAACCCGCTGATCACCGGCGCAACGAACCCTGCGAAGTTTCCGAACATGTTCATGGCGCCCGACAAGGTGGCCGTATTGCGTCGTCCGATCTCTACACAGGCATTCCATGAAATCGGCATGGTCAGATCGCTGCAGAAGCTCGCGAGCCCCATGGCGAGCATTGCCAGGGAGGTGTTATCAATGCGCGTCACGGCGAACAGCAGCAGGCCCGAGAACAGGAAGCCGAAGAATGCGATCCTGCGCCGCGGGATGCGTGCAGCTGCGAAACCGGAGACAAGCGAGCCGATCCCTCCGAAGAACAGCGGCAGCATCGCCAATGCGGCGGCGCGCATGCCCGTCACGTGCCTCGCTTCCTGCAAGTACGAAGGCAGCCAGGTCACATAGAAGTACCAGACCAAAGAGAAACAGAAGTACTGCAGGACGAGAATCAGCACCGGCCGTGCCAGCAGCGAACGATACCAGCGCTCTTCGCCCTCTTGTGTCGTCAGCAAGCGGGCTCCCTCGAGCAGCCGGAGCTCTTCGGCGTTCACCGCAGGATGCCGTGCAGGGTCATCGCGAAACCAGAGGAAGAAGGCGACGGCCCACACCAATCCAAGGCCGGCCAATATAACAAATGCCCAGCGCCAGCCGCTCCACTGGACGAGCGCCAGGACCAACATGGGCGTCGCCGCTCCCGCCCAGCGCGTGCACGCCCACATAAGAGCCTGTGCTCGCAGGCGCTCGCGCAGCGGCAGCCACGCACTGAGCATTCGTGTCAGATTTGGGAAGCAGCCTGCCTCCCCCGCGCCAAACAGGAAGCGCGTGACCCACAGAGAGCTGAAGTTCCACGCCGCGCCGGTCAGCGCAGTGAATGCGGACCAGAGCAGAACGATGCGAGTCAACGTGGTGCGCACGCCCAGGCGATCCCCCAGTATCCCGTTCGGCACTTCAAAGAGCGCGTACGAAAGACCGAAGGCCCCGAAGATCAGGCCCAGCTGGGTTTTGTCCAGATGCAGATCGGCCTGAATGCCCGGGGCGGCCTGCGAGATCGCTACGCGCTGCACATAAGCGAGCGCGGCCAGAGCGATCGCGAAAGCAGTGACCCGGAAGCGCGCAGAGGTGGCGGTCACGCGCGGAGCTGCCTCTGAGTGCTCAGGAGCGTGCGGACGGCTGGTGGCTCGAACATGTTGAGGTGTATACTATATTCACCTCGACGCATGTCAAACACGCGTATGCCTGCCGATCTTGCCACTTCTGGCACGCTGCCTGAGCACGCCACCCCCTCGACGCTCAAGTCCCATATTTACCGCCGGCTCCGCGATGCCATCGTCTCCGGTCGGTATCGCCCGGGCGACCGCTTGAACGAAAGCCAGATTGCGCGTGAGTTTGGTGTCAGCCGAATTCCCGTGCGCGAAGCGCTGATGCAATTGCAGGAACACGGCCTCGTCATGAACCACGAACGACGCGGCATGTTCGTGACACAGCTGAATGAAGAGGACGTGCAACGGATCAACAGCCTGCGTGTGGTGCTCGAGGCCGAGGCGCTGAAGCTGTGTCGGCTCAGGATCAGCAAAAAAGATGCGGCGCGCCTGACTGAGGTCATGGAGCGGATGGAAGCGTGGACGGAACGCACGGAGATGGATGCTGCCGCACTGGACCTCGAGTTTCATCGAACGCTGTGGGAGGCGGCCGGCAACCCTTATCTGACCAAGGCGTTGGATTCGCTCGTGACGTCCTTGTTTGCGCACAAGGCGCTCGAGTACGTCAGCGCGGACGTGAAGCGCTGGATCCTGCACCACCATCGCGCCCTCCTCGACGTTGCGCTCGGCGATTCCGATGTTGAGCCAGAGGCGGCCATCATCATCCACATGCGCACCGGCTATAACGCGCCGGAGCGCTTCTCGAGCTTTGGGACGGTCGAGTCGCCACGTCGCAAGAAGTAACGAAAGTTACGGTGCCGCTTTCTCCTGGCGCATGCCGGCAGACACGTCGGTCCTCATGCGGAAGACTGTGCTCGAGCGCAGGACTTCGTCGGGCCGCAACAGGGTCGAAGGGAAACGCGGCTCATTCGGGCTGTTGGGAAAGTGCTCCGTCTCGAGCGCCAGCCCGTCTCCCTGCCGGATCGTGGGCCCAGCGGCGCTGACGAGGGTGCCATCCATGTGGTTGGCCGAGTACACCTGCACACCAGGCTCGGTGGTGCGCACTTCGAGCAAGCGCCCACTCTCAGGGTCGTACATTCGCACGGCCGGCGCCAACGGATCGCCCGCGCGCTTTCTCAGCACGAAGTTGTGGTCATAGCCGTGACCGAAGATCACCTGCTGCTCGCTGGAACGAATGTGCGCGCCGATCGGAGTGAGCTGCCGAAAGTCGAGCGCCGTCCCCGCCACCGCCGCGAGCTCGCCGGTCGGTACCAGATCGGCATCCGTCGGCGTGTACTGATCGGCCATGATCTGAAGCTGCTGGCCATAAACATCGCCGGAGCCGTTGCCGCGGAGGTTGAAGTAGACATGATTGGTCAGCGTCGCCACCGTCGGCTTGTCGGTCGTCGCCTCGTAGTCCAGGCGCAGCTCATCCGCGTCATTGAGGGTATAGGTGACCTGGATGCGCATCTCACCCGGAAATCCCTGCTCGCCATCGGGACTGATGTGCGAGAGTGTGACTCCCGCTCGATTCGCATCGCGGACGACCTGCGTCTGCCAGATCATCGCGCCGTAGGCAGGCCGGCCGGAATGCAATGTGATGCCCTTGGGGTTCCCCCGCAGGTCGTAGTGATGGCCATCGATGTTGAAACCGCCCTTGATCCGATTGGCGTAGCGCCCGATCAGACTGTTCAGTCCGCCGGTCGCCTCATAGGCTTTCAGGTCCGCAAGCCCCAACACCACATTCGCAACCCGGCCCCGACGATCCGGTGCGTTGAGCTCGGCGATGATGCCGCCGTAGTCGAGAATCTTTGCGCTCACCCCATGATCGTTCTTCAATGTGTAGGCGTGGACGGTCTTCCCGTCTGCCGTCACGCCGTAGTCGCTCACACTGAGTTGAGGTGCGGCAACCGCCACAGCACCTACACTGAACGCGAGCAGTCCCCACAGCGTTGACTGAGACCGGACCTTCACCGATCGAAGAGGCGTATAGACGTGCATGATCACTTACACTCCCTGGGTCCGTTGGCCATCGTCGTGATGGGCGTATCCGGCAGTGGGAAATCGACGCTGGGCGCGGCGCTTGCCACCGAAATCGGCTGTGCATTCCTGGAAGGCGATGACTTCCACGCACCCGAGGCGGTAGCCCGGATGCGTGCGGGAATACCGTTGACCGATGAAGATCGCTGGCCGTGGCTGGATCGTCTGGGCCGCGCGCTGGCGGAGAGACTCCAGGCCGGAAGAGTCGCTGTCGCCGCTTGCTCCGCGTTGAAGAAGGCTTATCGCAACCGCCTGCGTATGTCCGTGCCGGCGCCGGTCGCCTTTGCATTCCTGGATGCCGGCCCCGAGGAGCTGTTGCGGCGGCTGACGCATAGGCCCCACCACTACATGCCGCCGAGTCTGTTGGACAGCCAGCTGGCCACTCTGGAACGACCGCAGCCCGATGAGCTGGCAATCGCAGTCGACGCGTGTCGCGCCACGGCAGACTCGTGCAAGGAAATTCTGGCATGGCTTTCGCGTCTGCCTCATAGCAAGTGACTCAAGGCGTATACCAACAGCAGGCCCACGACGGAGATGATCGTCTCCAGGACGGACCAGGTGCGAAACGTCGCGGGCATGTCCGTGCCCAGATAGCTCTTCACGAGCCAGAACCCGGGATCGTTGACGTGTGAGAAGAACACGGACCCGGCTCCGATCGCGAGCACGGTCCATTCAGGCGAAGCTCCGGAGGCCGCAATGACGCCGGGCATGATGCCGGCCGCCGTAATGGTGGCGACGGTCGCAGAACCGGTCGCGAGGCGAATGGCAACCGCGAGGAGCCAGCCCAGTACGATGGCAGAGAACGAAGCGGAGACGGCGAGCCGCGCGAGTGAATCGGAGAAGCCAGTCCCCACGAGCACCTGCTTCAGTGCGCCTCCCGCACCGATGGCCAGCAGGATCGAGCCCACAGGCTGCATGGCGTCCCGCCAGATCGCCTGCTGCACGGCCGAATCCCACACCCGACGACCGAACAGCAGAGGCAGAGCCACGAGACAGGCGACGAGCAGAGCGAGCACCGGATTGCTCGCGACAGACAGCCATTTGAGGTGAGGCGCCACGGATGACGGCGCCAGCGATTCGGCCTGCCCTGCGAGGATCAGCAGAATAGGCAACAGAACGACGAGCAACGCTCGCCCGACTGGGACACTGTGTTCCGGCAGCGCCTTCGGTACGGCAATGGAGGCGGCTAAAGAGACGTTACGAGCACCGAGCCGCGCAAACACCGGGCCTGCAACGATTGCCGTCGGAATCGCAACAAGCAAGCCGTAACAGAGGGTTCGGCCGAGATTGGCGCCA
>Ga0070681_10001966_pt1 | contig 18579 bp, 22 predicted proteins | sample KBSC83BmetaG_FD_65650 | JGI IMG/M metagenome (GOLD analysis project Ga0070681, IMG submission 65650) | Corn rhizosphere microbial communities from Kellogg Biological Station, Michigan, USA - KBS C8-3B metaG | ecosystem: Host-associated > Plants > Roots > Rhizosphere | place: USA: Michigan... | reverse complement strand
CAGGCCGAGATCGCGACCATGGATCATCTTCAGCACCACGCCGCGGCCGATGAGGCGTCGCAGCAGGTGCGACAGCTCGGCCAGCGTGTCGGTGACGTCGAGGATCTTCGGGCGCAGGGTCTGCTGGCGCGAGAAGGCGAGGAGCTGGCGCACCAGGCTCGCGGCACGGTTGGCGTTCTGCTTGATCTGCATGATGTCGGCGAAGGAATGATCGCCGGCGCGGTGGCGCTGCAGCAGGAGATCGCAGAAGCCGATCATCGCCGTCAGCAGATTGTTGAAGTCGTGCGCGATGCCGCCGGCGAGCTGACCGACAGCCTGCATCTTGCGCGATTGCGCGATCTGGCTCTCGAGCTCCTTGAAGGCGGTGACGTCGACGATATGCAGCAGCCGCTCGCGGCCCTGCGGATCGGCCATCCCGGGCAGGCCGCCGACATGGATCGACATGATGCGGCGCTTGTCGGCGAGCGGCGCTTCGACCGGCCGCTGGGCGCGCATGGGCTCCGCCGAATCGAGCGACGCCGCGACCAGCGGCCGCTCCTCGGCATTCACGAGACCGAGAAAGTCGCGGCCCTTGAGACTGCCGCCCTCGACCATGTCGGCGAAGGCGCGGTTGTAGGCGGATATGGCGCCATCGGGATCGAGGCGCACGACACCGACCGGCAGCTCCTCGAACAGCTGGTCGCAGAGCTCGGGCGTGAGCGGCGGCGGCGGATCGCTCGGCAGCGGCGCCGGCTGCCGGCGCCGGCCGAGTGCCAGCAGGCCGGCGACGACCGCCAGCAGCAACGCCGCCGCATCGAGCCCGTCGCGCCCAGCCGGCAGCAGCCAGCCAAGCGCGATCGCGACCGCGGCCGCCACCGCCGCAGCGCCGATGAACGGACGCCGGTTCTGTCTCGCTGCCGCCATAGCTTCCCCTGCCCGGACGAGAAATCTCAGCCCACGGCCCGCTTTCTCAGTCGCATGACGTAGCCGATGACCTCGGCCACCGCCTTATAATGCTCCGGCGGGATTTCCTCGTCGATCTCGACCGCGGCAAAGAGCGTGCGGGCGAGCGGCGGATTTTCGACAAGTGGGACGAAATTCTTGCGGGCGATGTCGCGGATGCGCTCGGCAACCAGGTCCATTCCCTTGGCGACCAGCACCGGCGCCGGCATGGTGCGGTCGTATTTGAGCGCGCAGGCGAAATGGGTCGGGTTGGTGACGACCACGGTCGCCGTCGGGACGGCCGCCATCATGCGGCGCCGCGCCTTCTCCATGCGGATCTGGCGCAGCCTGCCCTTGATCAGCGGATCGCCTTCCATCTGCTTGAACTCGTCCTTGACCTCCTGCTTGGTCATGCGGTTGCGCTTCAGGAAGGCATAGCGCTGATAGAGATAATCGGCGACGGCGATGACGATCAGCACGCCGACCACCGCCGCGAAAAGCTTGAGCGTGATCAGGAACAGGGCATGCAGCAGCGTGCCGACATCGGCCGAGACGTAATTGTCGACCTGCTTCAACTCGGGAATCAGCACGAGCAGCGCCACGCCGCCGACGATGCCGAGCTTGAACAGGTTCTTCGCGAGATCCACGATACTTCGCATGGAGAACATGTTCTGGAAGCCGCGCAGCGGGTTGATTTGCGGCAAGTCGAAATGCAGCGCCTCGAACGTGAAGAGAAAACCGTACTGCAGCCATCCGCTGGCCAGCGCCGCGACGACGAGCAGCAAGGTCGAGAGCGCAATGGTCAGGCCGAGCTGGGTCAGCGTGTCGACGAGAAGCAGGTGGAGGGTCGGGCTATCGAGCCTGAGGCTGCTCGATTGCTCGAGGAAGGTGCGCGCGATCTGCAGCACCCGCGACATCATGGTGGGCACCAGCACCAGCACCACCAGCGCCGCGGCGCTCAGCATGATGGCATGGGTGACATCGGTCGAACGGATGACCTGGCCCTGGCCGCGGATATCGCCGAGGCGTTTGCCGGTTGGTTCTTCCGTTTTTGAATCGTCGTCGGCCACGAGCGTCTATTCCCAGTGTCGGTCAGGGCGCCAGAAGGCTGCCGAGGGCGGAGGCGAAGTCATCGAAGAAATACAGCAGCACGGTGGGCAAGGTCACGGCGATGAGCCCGAGACCGATACCGAGCTGCAGCGGCAGGGCCAGGAAGAAGATCTGCAGCGACGGCACGAGGCGCGACAAGAGTCCCAAGGCCGCCATCAAAACCGTCGAGATGACGATGAAGGGCGCGGCGAGCTGCAGGCCGATGCGGAAGGCGCGCGCCGTCACCTTGGTCATCGTCTCGGTGAAATCGCCGACCGGCGGCAGATGTCCGGGCGTGAACAGCATGTAGGAATCGACCAGGCCACGCAGCATCATCGCGTGGAGGTCGGTCTCGAAGATGATGACGATCGCCATGAGCCCGAGCAGCACGCCCGGCAGCGATTCCTGCTCGGCGAGCGCCGGATTCAGCACCTGGGCGCTGGCCAGGCCGGTCTGGAAGGCGATCAGCGTGCCGGCGATGCTGAGCGCGGTGAACAGGGTGCGCGCGACGGTGCCGATGAAGATGCCCACCGCGATCTCGCCGCCCAATATCAGCAGCAGCGATGCGGGATCGGCCGGCATCGCGGGCAGCATCGGCGCGACCAGCGGCGCAACGACGACCGAGATTCCCAGCGACAGGAGCAGCTTGATCCGCGTCGAGATCGTCTGCTCGCCAAGCCCGGGCAGCAGCATCATGGCCGAGCCGATGCGGCAGAAGACGAGAAACAGCTGAAAGATCTGTCCGCCGACGAGCTGCGCCAGCATGCGGCACCCTCAACCCAGGCTGACGATGCGGTCCATCAGCCGCTCGGTGAAGCTCGTGATCGAGGACAGCATGAAGGGCAGCAGCACGAACAGCGCCACCGACATGATGATGATCTTGGGCGCGAAAGTGAGGGTCTGCTCCTGCAGCTGGGTCATGGCCTGGAACAGCGAGATCGTAATGCCCACCACGAGCGACAGCAGCATCATCGGTCCGGCCACCTGCAGCATCACCAGAATCGCCTCGCGCGCGATTTCCAGCGTATCCGCCTCGGTCATTCCCAAATCCCCTGAAACAAAGCCCGCGATGCCCAGCTCAGATCGGCATCCGCATGATGTCCTGGTAGGCGGCGACCACCTTGTCGCGCACCGCTACCACGGTCTGCAGCGTCACTTCCGCATTGGAGACCGCGGTCACCACGTCGGTCAGCTCGACATTGGCGCCGGCGGCGGCCTTGATGCCCAGCGTCTCGGCGCCTTTGGTGGTGGTCAGCGCGTCCTTGGCGGCGTTCTCGACCATCTGGCCGAAGCTCTGCCCGGTTTCCGTCGCGGCCGCCGGACCGTTCGGCAGCGCGGCGCGCGCGGCGGTCTTGTAGGCGGCGGCGGCATTGGCTGGGTTAATCGTCATCTCTATCTCCTGGCGCTGCCGCGCGTCTTATGGCTCAACCCTGGCTGATCAGGCTGAGAGTGTGCGAAAGCATGGTCTTGGTCGATTGAATGACGCTGAGATTGGCTTCATAGCTGCGTTCGGCTTCGCGCATGTCGGCCATCTCGATCAGCGGATTGACGTTGGGCATCAGCACATAGCCGTCGGAATTGGCCGCCGGGTGGCTGGGATCGTATTTGAGGCTGAAATCGCTCGCGTCCGGTATCACCTTGTTGACCTGCACCATCTCCGCCCCGGTGGCGCGATCGAGCATGTCCTTGAAGGTCAGCACCTTGCGCCGATAGGGCTCGCCGCCGGGCGTCTGCGAAGTCGACTCCGAGTTGGCGAGGTTCTCCGAGATCACGCGCATGCGCGTGCCCTGCGCCTTCATGCCCGAGGCCGCGATCGACAGCGCGTTGAGGAGATTGGTCATGACGACTTCAGCACCAGCTTGATCATGTCGGTGTATTTCTTATAGAGCGAGGTCGTCGTCTGGTAGGCGATCTGGGTGTCGCTGAGCTTCACCATCTGTTCCTCGAGCACGACACCGTTCTTGTCGGGCTTGGTCTCGTATGGCCGCTTCTCGCCCTCGATCTTGAAGGCGGAGACCGGGTGCAGCGGCGGCAGATGGCCGGGCCGCGTCGCCGCCGGCTGCAGCTGCGCCTCCTGCTGCTGGAGGGCTTGCAGGAAATTGACCGGCGCCATGTCGCGCGCCTGGTAACTCGGCGAGTCGGCGTTGGCGATGTTTTCCGAGAGCACACGCTGCCGCTGGCCGAGATAGCCGAGGCGGTCCTGCATGATGCGAAAAAGGGTCTGCCGCGACAAATCCATGAGCGCCATCCAAGGCCGTTCGCCCGAGCCGAGCAGCACGAGGAGAACCATCGCCCGGCTAGGTTAATCTAGTGTAAATTTTATAGATCACTCACCAAAGCGTCTAGCGCAGATCTCGGTCGTATCGAACCGCCCCGGCGGTTCGATACGACCGAGTGAAGATGCGCGCCCCCGGCGAAACCGCCGGTTTCGCCGAACGGCTGGGGCAGAATTCCGGTCACCAAGGTGACCGGAATTCGCCCTAGAATTTACGCTTCGTTAAGGCTGTTTAGCCACTCTCGCCGCAGGTTAATTGGCGATCGGAAGGCGCTTTTCGGTGCCCCAGAGCAAAGATCCCCCGCGCCCGGCCGGCGCGCCGCCGGCGCCTCTCGCCTTGCCGTCCCGCCTCGACCTCAAGGAAACGGTGCTCCAGCCCGGGCAGACACGGGCGATTGCGGTCGCCTTGCGGCAAGAGGGCGCGGCCGTCCCGCATGTGGTGGCGAGCGGACGCGGCCATCTCGCCGAGCAGATCGTCGAGATCGCCTTCGCCGCCGGCGTACGGGTCCGCGAGGATGCCGATCTGGCCGAGCTGCTGGCCGCGGCGCAAGTCGATCTGCCGATTCCCCCCGCCAGCTTCGAGGCGGTGGCCGAGATCATGACCTATCTCTACCGGGCCAACAGCGCGGCGCCGGCGGGCGCCGCGCGATGAGCGCCGCCATGCCGCCCGACGACAATTCCGCATCCCTGCCGCTGGCGAGCCGCTTCGACGAGCTTGCGACGCTGCTCGATCAGGTGATCGGCGCCGTCTCGACCGGCGATGCCGTCGATCTCGCGGGGCTCGACCAGCGCGCCGAGGAGCTGTGCCAGGCGGCGCGCCGCCTGCCGCCCGGCGAGGTGCCGTCGGTCGCCGAGGCGATGCGCCAGGTGATCGACCGGCTCGACCGGCTGCAATCGGTGCTGCCCGACCCGCATGCCGGCGACCAGGCCGATGCGCAGCGCGCCGCCGCCGCCGCCTATGGGCGTACCACCGCCAAGCGGTAATGGACGAACTGCAGCTCTCCTATTTCCGCTTCATCCTCGCGCTCCTTCTCGTTCTCGGGCTGATCGCGCTGCTCGCCTATGCCGCCCGCCGCTTTGGATTTGCCGCGCGCAGCACGGGCGGCCGCGGCGCCCGCCGCCTCGCCGTCTCGGAAATCCTCGCCGTCGATGCTCGCCGCCGGCTGGTTCTCTTCCGGCGCGACAATGTCGAGCATCTGGTGCTGCTCGGGTCGACGCAGGATCTGTTGATCGAAACCCTTCCGGCGAGCGCGCCGCCGGCGCAGAAAAGCGAGACCTGATCCCCGTGACCGCCTGCCTTTCCCGCCGCCGCCTGTGGCTGCTCGTCCTCCTGCTCTGCGGCGTGGCGCTGCCCGCCGCCGCACAATCCTTCAGCGTCGATCTCGGCGATTCGACCGGCAGCACCACGGCGCGCATCCTGCAGCTGCTGGCGCTGCTGACCGTCCTGACGCTGGCGCCGTCGATCCTGGTGATGGTCACCTCCTTCACGCGTATCGTCGTGGTGCTGGGCTTCCTGCGCAGCGCCATGGGTGTGCAGCAATCGCCGCCCAACTCGGTGATCGTCAGCCTCGCCTTGTTCCTGACCGCTTTCATCATGGCGCCGACCATGGAGCGGGCCTTCAATGACGGCATCCGGCCGTTGATCAACGAGGAGATCAGCGAAGCTCAGGCGCTGCAGCGCACCATCGCTCCGTTTCGCGATTTCATGCTGCGCCATGTGCGCGACAAGGATCTGAAGCTCTTCCTCGACATCTCCAAGGCGCCGCCGGTCGCCACCCCGGCCGACACGCCGCTGCAGGCGCTCGTTCCCGCCTTCATGATCTCCGAGCTCCGCCGCGCCTTCGAGATCGGATTCCTGCTCTTCATCCCCTTCCTCATCATCGACATGGTGGTCGCGAGCGTGCTGCTCTCGATGGGCATGATGATGCTGCCGCCGGCGCTGGTGTCGCTGCCCTTCAAGCTCATCTTCTTCGTGCTGGTCGATGGCTGGTATCTGATCGCCGGCAGCCTGGTGCAGAGCTTCGGCGAAGGCGGCTGACGGCCGGCGTGAGGCGGAGCTCGCTGGAACGACGGTTCAGCGAATTCGGTAGCGTAACTCAGCAGAAAACCCCTCTCGATCGTCATGCTCGCGCTTGGCGCGAGCATCCACGCCTTACTTTTCCTTTTTCACCGAAGCGGCCTTCGCTTGGAGGCGGGGAAAGGCGTGGATCCTCGCGCCAAGCGCGAGGATGACGATTGGGATGGGCCTCACAGACCTATTGGAATCGCCGCTGAACGCCGTCCTCACGCGAACCGGACAGCCGTGGGCTTGATCCGGCCATGCACGTCTCTTTCTTTTTCTCTCGATGCAGCATCGCTCGCGACGAATGCGTGACGGGGCGAAGCTTTTGCGAGCATGACGCGGTGGAAGCGCCACGGAATGATTCCCGGGTCAAGCCCGGGGATGACCTTGCCGGCGCGATGCGCCGCCAAGGTCAGTTCAGCGTGCTCAACCCCGCGGTGCGCAGCTTCTCGCGGTAATTGTCCATCGCGGTCTGGAACTGCGTCAGCTGCTGGAAGCGCTGCGACAGCGCCGCGACGTCGATGCCGTGCACCGCATCGCCCATGCCGCGCGTGAGCACGGCGAAGGCGGCGGCGTCGGGACCCTTGCTCATCGCCTGGCCGAAGCTCGTATCGAGCTTGTGGACGCCCTCGCGGTCGCCGGCCAGCACCAGCGCGATGCCGAGATTGACCGCCGCATGCGAGCGTGCCGTGTCGAAAGTCTTGTCGTCGGGCGACCCCACCAGCCGCCACAGAACCTGCGCCGCCTGCGCCCATCGCTGGCCGCGGGTGAGGATCTCGGCGCGCAGCATGTCGGTCTCGGGGCTGTTGTCGGTGAGCGCCGCCAGCGCCTTGTCGGCGAAGCCGAGCTCGAGCAGGGCGCGGGCGCGCAAGCGCTGGCGCTCGGTCGCCATGTCGGCCGAGAGATTGGGCACTTCGCTGGCATCGAGACCGTCGAGCGCGCCCTGCGGATTGTGATCGAGCAGGTCGACGACGGCCAGGCGCACGCCGATGCGCGCCTTGTCGGCGCCCTGCAGCCGGTTCTTGATCTGGTAGCCGAGCAGATCGGCGGCGCGGTCGAGCAGATCGATCTGCACCAGACGGTCGGCGAGATGCTGGATCATATCGTCGCCGCGCGGACCGGCCGGCGTCAGATCGCGGTAATCGTCGTACAGCGACAAGGCGACCAGGGGCGGCAGCTTGTCGGCGGTCGGGCCGACATAGAGGCCGACGAAGGCTTCGGTCATCTCCTTCTGGATGTCCGGCACTTCCGGCCGATCGGCGAAGAAGGTCACCGCCGAATGGAAGCGCTCGAAGGCGTCGCGTGGATCGCCCTCCTCGAGATAGAGCTCAGCCAGCCGGTGCAGATCGTTGAATTCGAGCTCGTCGCCCGTCCAGGCATAGCGCGACCGTTCGAGGCGCTTGATGGCCTCGGCGCGCGAGATCTGCTTGGTCTTGAGCGCCTGCTCGACCCAGATCGCCTCGGCATGGGCGCGCGCCCACGGATCGCCGTCGCTCATCAGCCGCTCGAGGATGGGCAGGGCGCTGCGCCCGTCATCGGCCGCGAGCAGCGCCCGCGCCCGCAGATATTCGGAGCGGTTGCGGATATTCAGCGGCACGTTCTGCTGCGCCAGGGGCTCGAGCAGCCGGTAGGCGCGCTGCGGCTCGTTCGCCACGACCGCCGCCTCGGCGGCGGCAAGCGCGAAGCGCTGGCGCAGCTCGGTGGGATAGTCTCCGGGGATCGCCTGCGCCTGCTTGAACAGATCGTTGGCCTTGGTCCAGTCGCCGGCTTGCGCGGTCGCGACGGCACGCCATAGCTGGATGCCGTCGATCTTGTCGAGGCGCGGATCGGCGAGATCGGCGAGCGCGTCCTTGCCCTGCTCGAGCGCCACGCGGACGGCGCCGCGCAAGGCCTTCACGGCCGGATCCTTGGCGAGATCGGGTTTGGTCTCGGTGACGAGCTCGAGAATGCCCTGCGCATCGATCGCGTGATCGCGGGCGAGGTAGAATTGCGCCAGCTCGAAGCGCGCCCCCGGACGATGCGCCTCGTCGGCTTCGGCGGCATTGCGCTCGAGCAGCTGCTTCGTCTCGATGAAATCGCGATCGAGCCAGCGCGCGAATTGGAAGAACTGCGCGCTGCCGGGCTGGATCGTGGAGGGCGCGCCGGCGAGCGCGCTCGCCGTGCCGATCAGGACGCGCGCGGCCTCGGCGCGCACCAGCACGCCGTCGGCGCGCGGCGCCACCACCACGCCCTGCAGGCTGCCCAGTAGGCTGAACAGGCCGAAGGAGCGCACGCCGGCGACACCGCGCGCCGGATTGGCGATCGGCACCACCTGCAGCATGTCGCCGAGCTCCGGATCGGGCACGGTGACGGGCGGCTCGGCGCCCGATATGCCGACCGCGACGGCGCCCGAGGCGCTGTCCGCCGTGACGGGAAGCTCGACATCGGGCCGCAAGGCTTCGGCCCGGATGGTGACCAGCCAGCCCTCGGCGGTGCGCGCCACACGCGCGCCGTAGCCAGTACCGAGCTGGAAGCGGAAGGCGGCGCCTTCGGCGAGCGCCAGCTGCTCCGGCGCCGAGATGCGCTTGTCGAGACGGCGCAGCGCCGCGAAATCGAAAGCGGCCGGCCGGTCGAACACCATGTAGAGATAGCCGCCTCTCTCATAGAGGGCCGCGGCCGGCACCGGCTGCCAGGGCACGCCGATCGCGATCGATTGCGGATTGGCGGCGGCGGTCAGGCTGATCGTCGGCACCGGCCCGTCGAAGCGGCGCGGGGCCGGCGGCGGCTCGATCACGCGCGCCTGCAGCGGCTCGGCGCCGAGCGGAATATCGAGCGCCGGCGGCGCCGCCGGGGCGGCCGCGGCGGCTTCCTTGGCAGCCTCGGCGGCTGGCGGCTGGGCGGCGGCGGGCGGCGGCACCGCGACGGCCGCCTGCGGCGCCGGCGCGGCACCCGGCGGCGCCAGCACATCGAGCACGACGCTGTTGGGGCCATTGCGGAAATGGCGCACGCTCGCTTTCGGCGGAATGGTCAGGGCGAGCACCAGACCGTCGCTGCCGCTCGCCGCGTCGAAGCTGCCGATGGCGCGCGGCAGGCCGCGCCGCACGCGCTCGAGATCGAGGCTGCCGGGACGGTCGAATTCGAGACGCGTCACCGGCCCGTCGGAGGTCACCTTGTAATTGACGGCGCCGGGCCAGTCGAAGACGAGGCGCGTGAAATCGTCATGCTGGCCGATGCGCACCGCGACCGCGGCGGCGGGTGCGGCGCTGGCCGGCTTGGCGGCGGGCTCGGCACTCTTCGCCGACGCTCCGCCCGGCTTGGCCGCAGGCTCGACCGGCTTCGGCGCCGCCTCGGCGGTCTTTGGGGCGGGCTTGGCGGCCGGCACCGGCTCTGCCGCTTTCGCCGGCGCAGTCTCCGGCGATCTTGCCGCTGTCGCGGAGTCGGTTGGCTTTGCCGCTGTCGCGGAGTCGGTTGGTTTGGCCGCTGTCGCGGAGTCGGTTGGTTTGGCCGCTGTCGCGGCCGGCGCGGCCGGCGCGGCGGGCGCGGCGGGCGCCTGGTCGAGCAGGTCGATGACCGCCGAGCGCTCGTTGGTGAAGCTGCGCAGCCCGAGCGACTTCTTCAGGACGAAGGTCGCGGTGCGACGATCCTCCGACAGGCTGGCGCGGGTGACATAAGCATCGAGCGCACGCAAGGCCGGATCGAGCTTGGCCGCGAAGGGCTGCTGGAAATGCACGACCAAGCGGTCGCCCTCGATGCTCGCCTCGAATTGCGTGGCGCGATCGAAATCGAAGACCAGGCGGCCATAGCCGTCATGCGAGGCGGCGCGCAAGCCGGCCGCGTCGGCGGTCGCAGCGGCGAGCAGCAGCGCCGCTGCGAGAAGAGCGGCACAGCAGGCCGAAACCCGGCGCCGGCGCTTAGCTGAAACTTGCGAGAATCGCATCGATCTCCGCCTGTTTCTTCGCCTCGTCGGGCAGCTGCGGCCCGTTCAGCAGATCGTGCTCGCCCTGGCCTCCTTCGGCAGCCTTGCCGTCCGGCGCCGTGCGCTGGCGCGACACCTCGTCGCCGAAGGCGCCGAGCAGGCTGGCGACACGATCCTCGATATGCTTCAGCGTCTTCACGACCTTGGTGATGCGCTGGCCGGTAATGTCCTGGAAATTGCACGATTCGTAGATTTGCGTGACGGCCGTCTGGATGCGCTGCGCATGCGCCGGATCGAGCTCCGGACACAGGCCTTCGATGGTCTCGGCGGCATCGAGGATGTTGCCGGTCGCCTCTTCGGCGGCGCCGACGACGGCATCGAGCTCGTCGGTCGCCAGCGGGATGTCGTGCGCCCCGATCTGCTCCGGCCGCACCGCGGCGATCTCGCGCTTGGCGCTCTGGATGAACTGCGCCAGCTGCTCGAGCTCGCCATAGAGCTTGAGATCGACCATGGCGAGATCGCCGGTGAGGCTCGCCATGATGCCCTCGACGATGGGCACCAGCTCGGCGGGAGAAATCGAGCCGGAGCCGGCACGCAGCTCGGCGAGTCTCGACTGGATCTCCGGGCTGGGCGCGATGGGTTTCATCGGGGAATCAGCAACGGGTCAGAAATTACCGAATACCGTCACGAGCTTCTGCTTGAGCGTCTCGGCATTGAACGGCTTGACGATATAGTTCGTGACGCCCGCCTCCTTGGCGGCGATCACGTTCTCCGTCTTGCTTTCCGCCGTCACCATGATGAACGGAATATGCTTCAGCTTGCCGTCGGCGCGGACCTCTCGGAGCAGCTGCAAGCCGGTCATCGGCTCCATGTTCCAATCCGAGATGACCAGCCCGTAATCCTTGTCGCGCAAGGATTTCAGTGCGCTGGAGCCGTCGACCGCCTCGTCCACATTCTCGAAGCCAAGCTGCTTCAGGAGGTTTCTTATGATCCTCAGCATCGTCTTGTAGTCATCGACGATGAGGATCGCCATTTCTTTATCCATTGAGTCCCGGTACTCCCTCACCTCTTAGGCCACGCCTTGCCACGGACCGCATGCGCCCCGAAGGAGCATTAGCGGGCTAAGGGCGGCGCATCAAGCGCTTGACGGCGAAAAGCGCTCAGCGTGCCGTCGATGGGCTGTCCGTTATCCCCGCCAGGAGGGTGGTGACCGTCTTGGCCTTTGCCGGCGACATCGAGGCAAGGATGGGGCCGACCTTCGCTTCCTTCATGCGCGAGATCAGCTCGACCAGCTTGTCGGCGTCCCATTCCTGCAGGATCGTCGCGGCTTCCTTGGGCTTCATCGATTCATAGATGCGGACCAGGGATTTCAGCTTGGCGTCGTCCTCCTGGTTGCGCTTCTCGATGAGCTTCAGGAGATCGCCGCGCACGCCCTCGAGTTCGGCCGCCTTGTCGTTGACGCGCTTCTCGGCCGCCTGCAACAGCGTCTCGCGCTGATCGAGATCCTTCTCGCGCCGGTCGAGCTGGTCGCGGCGGGCCGCGAGCGCCTGCAGCAGGTCGATCTCGGACTGGCTGAAGCGCGTCGGGTCGCGCGGCATCTCGGCCGCGGGCGGCACGGATTTGGCGTCGGCGATGGCCAGCGGCGAGCCGGGGACGGCGCTCTGCGCCTGCGCGACGGGGACGCCGGCCGCCGAGAAGCTGTGCCATACCGTGCCGATCTTGGCCGAGAAGAGAAAGAAGATCGCGAGCAGCATCAGCGGCAGCATCCGGAACCGCACGCGCCGCCGCAGCTTGGCGAAGCGTCCTTCCTCCTCGAGCGCCGCGCTCGGCAGGCCGGCAGCGCCGAGCCTCATCTCGGGCCCACGCGGCAGCGCCTGGCGAGTCGCCGGGGAACGCCTGCTCTTCGGCTTCGTCATGCCTTCCCCTCGCCTATTCTCTCGTTCTCATCGTCTTGTTCTCAGCGCCTGCAGCAGCTCGCGCTCGGCTTTCGAGCGCGGCGTCGCCTCGCCCGGCGGCGGCTCGGCCGGCGCCGGCGCGGCTGGGCCGGCGGCACGCGCCGCGCGGTCGCGCGCCGGACGGTCGGGCCGCGCCATGCGCGGCACCGGCGCCTCGGCGGCGGCGGGCTCGTCGTTGGCCAGTGTCGGGCGCTGGCCGTTGCGCCCGGCCGGGTCGCCCATGGCGCCGACGGCGGCCGCGAGACTGCTCAACGGGTTGGGCACTTCCGAGCGCGCCGTGCGCACGCCGCCCTCGAGACGGTCGGCAAGGCTGGTGCCGCGATCGAGGAGATAGGAGAGGTCGTCGCGCAGCGTCTGGCTGCGCTGCAGATAGGCCTGCAGCCGCGTCGCCTCGTCGGTGGCGCTGCGCAGCGAGCGCACGCCCGCCTCGGCGCGGGCGCAGGAATCGTTGAAGCTCTGGATCAGCGAGTCGAGCTCGGCTTTGTTCGAGCGCAGCGCCGCGAGCCGCCGGTTCAGCACCACCGCGATGGCGATGGTCGGCACCAGCAGGGCGATCACAATGATGTCGATGATGACCGGGAGCGTCACGATTGATCCTTGAGCAAGCGGTTTTCGATCTTGACGGCGATGTCGCCGCCGCGCTGGCCCATCTGGCCGATGAACATCGGCACGCCTCCGGAGCGCAGGGTCACCGCCGATTGCGGCGTGACATTGAGCTCGAGACGGCTGCCGACGTCCCACTCGAGAACCTCGCGCAAGGTCGCCGTGGTCTCCTCCAGCACCGCCTCGATGCTGACGTCGGTGTGCCACAGCTCGCTGGCCAGGTGATTTTCCCAGATCGAGTCGCGGCCGAATTTCTCACCCATATACATCTGGAGCAGGATCTCGCGGACCGGCTCGAGGGTGGCGTAAGGAATGAGCAGCTCGAGGCGCCCGCCGCGATCGTCCATGTCGATGCGCAGGCGCGCCAGCACCGCCGCGTTGGCGGGGCGCGCGATCGCGGCAAAGCGCGGGTTGGTCTCGAGGCGGTCGAAGCGGAAGGTGACGGGCGACAGCGGGTCGAAGGCGGCCGAGAGGTCGCCGAGCACGACATGGATCAGCCGCTCGATCAGCGAGCGCTCGATGGTCGTGTAGGGGCGGCCCTCGATGCGCATCGCGGCGGTGCCGCGGCGGCCGCCGAGCAGCACGTCGACGATCGAGTAGATCAGCGCCGAATCGATGGTGAGCAGGCCGTTATTGTCCCACTCCTCCGCCTTGAACACGCCGATCATGGCGGGCAGCGGGATCGAGTTCAGATAGTCGCCGAAGCGGATGGCGGTGATGTTGTCGAGGCTGACCTCGACATTGTCCGAGGTAAAATTGCGCAAGGACGTCGACATGGTGCGCTGGAGTCGCTCGAACACGACCTCCAGCATCGGCAGGCGCTCGTAGGAGACGAGCGAGGCATTGACGATGGCGGCGATGCCCGAGCCGTCGGTCGAGCCGCCGCGGCCGTCGTCGAAACCGAGCAGGCTGTCGATCTCGTCCTGGTTCAGCACCCGCGTCGCGGCGGCGTCAGGCAGATCCGCGCCGAACGGGTCTTCCTCCTGCGTGTCTCCCTGGGCGGCCATAGCCTCCCATTCGGCGGCGAGCAGATCGTCGTCCTGCTTGTCGTCCGGGCCCGGCATCGAGCTACTCCCCTCTACTGGACCAGCATTTCCTTGAACAGAACGTCATTCACCCGCGTCGGCCGAACCGCCGCATTGACCCGCGCCAGCAGCTCCTCGCGCAACCGGAACAGCCCGGCCGAACCCTGCAGCTGCTCGGCCCTGAGCTCACGCAGATAGACCTGGAAGGTGTCGATCACGCGCGGCAGCAGGCGGTCGATCTCGGCGCGGTCCTCCGGCTTCTCGATCTCGAGGCTGACCGTCAGCTTGAGAAAGGTCGGCCGGGCGGTGTCCGTACGCAAATTTACCAGGATGTCGGGCAAATCGTAATAGGTGACTTGGTTCGCCTTGCCCTTCTCGGCCGGAGCCGATTCGGCGGCGCCGCTGTCGCCCTTCACCATATGCATGATGCCATCGGTGCCGCCGAGCATGAAGAAGGCGCCGCCGGCGCCCAGGACGACGACCAGAATGATGGCGAACAGCACCATCTTCTTGCCGCTGAGGCGCTTGCGCGCGCCGCCCGACGGCATGTCCGGCCCGCCGAGGTCGTCCATCATCTCAACCGACATACCTGCTCCCCCGTGCGAACGCGGCGTTCGAACTGGCAGAAGAACCTAAGCACTTTGGGTTAAAAAAGGATTGAACCCGACCAACCCGCGGGCTGCGGCGGGACGGCATATTCTGCCCGGCAAAGCCTGCTAGCGGCCTGGCCGCCCGCCTCCAACCTCGACAAAAAACCGCAGAATTCCGCCGTTTTTTGCCCCTACCGCGAATGGCACGCGCTGTGCTTGGGAGGGGCCAAACGGCGGCAGGATGCGGCATGGACACGACAGCCTACATCGCGATCTCGCGGCAGACCTCGATCTTCAGCGATATCAACACGATCGCGAACAATATCGCGAACGCCTCGACAGCCGGCTACCGGGCCGAGCGCACCCTGTTCGAGGAATATCTGACGCGCACCGGCAGCGCCGGCCATCGCGACAGCCTGTCCTTCACCCAGGATATCGGCCAGTTCCGCGATGCCCGGCCCGGCCCGCTCACCATCACCGGCAATTCCCTCGACCTCGCGATCCGGGGCAACGGCTATTTCGTGGTCGGCAATCCGAGCGAGCAGTTCTACTCGCGCACCGGCGCCTTTCATCTCGACGATCAGGGTCGGATGGTGACGGGCCAGGGCTATCCCGTCCTCGACACGCAGAACCAGCCGATCACGCTGCCCAACGACGGCAGCCCGATCACCATCACCTCCGACGGCGTCATCAGCGGCCGCAGCGGCCAGATCGGCACCTTGCAGGTGGTGCAGTTCGCCGACGACCAGGCGCTGCGCCGCACCGAGAACGGCGTTTACGCGACCGACCAGAACGCGACGCCGGCGACCGACGGCAAGGTGCTGCAGGGCTCGCTGGAGGGATCCAACGTGCAGCCGATCTTCGAGCTGACGCGGCTGGTCGATGTGTCGCGTCAGTACGACTCGACGCAGCAGCTGCTGCAGAACGAGGACGACCGCCAGAAAAGCATGATGAAGGCGCTGGTGGGCTCCGCCTAAAACGGTGCCTGCTCAAGGATTTAGGAAAGGGTAGCTCATGCGTTCGTTGAATATCGCCGCCACCGGCATGCTGGCTCAGCAGCTGAATGTGGAAGTGATCTCGAACAACATCGCCAACATCAACACGACCGGCTTCAAGCGCAGCCGCGCCGAGTTCCAGGACCTGCTGTACCAGAACGAGAAGCGCATCGGCACCGCCTCATCGGACGCCGGCACGACGGTTCCGTCGGGCGTGCAGGTCGGCCTCGGCGTGCAGACCGGCAACGTCTACCGCATCCATGAGCAGGGCAATCTGTTGCCGACCAACAACGCCCTCGACCTCTCGATTCAGGGCGAGGGCTTCTTCCAGATCAACCTGCCGAACAACGGCACCGCCTACACCCGCGCCGGCCAGTTCCAGCTCAACGAGACCGGCCAGATCGTGACCCCCGACGGCCTCACCCTGCAGGGCCCGGGCGCGGTGCCGCAGAACGCGACCGCGGTCACGATCAATGCGAGCGGCGAGGTGCTGGTCAGCATCCCGGGCCAGCAGAACCCGCAGAATCTCGGCCAGATCCAGCTCGCGACCTTCATCAACAATCCCGGTCTCGAGGCCATCGGCAACAACCTCTACACCCAGACGCAGGCCTCGGGCGCGCCGAGCCAGGGCACGCCCGGTACGCAGCAGTTCGGCACCGTGCTGCAGGGCTTCCTCGAGACATCCAACGTCAACGTCGTGTCGGAGATCACCAACCTCATCACGGCGCAGCGCGCCTATGAGATGAACAGCCGCGTGATCGAGGCCTCCGACCAGATGCTGACCACCCTGTCGCAGCTCCGCTAGGAATTGGCCATGCGGCACCTCGCGCTCATCTCGGCAGCCCTCATCCTCGCCGCGGTCCCGGCGGCGGCGACCAGCCTCAGACCGGCCAGCTCGATCAGCCGCGACACGATCGTGCTCGGCGATCTGTTCGCCGATCTGCCGGCCGGCGTGTCGGCCGACAAGCCGGTCGGCAAGGCCCCTCCGCCCAGCCGCAAGCTCGATTTCAACGCCCTGCAGCTGCAGGACATCGCCATCGCCAACCAGCTCGACTGGTCGGCGCCCGACCGCTTCGTGCATGTCGATATCGAACGTGCCGGCCACGCGATCGGCCGCGAGCAGATCGTGGCGGCGCTGCGCCCGGCGCTGGTCGAGCACGGCATGCCCGGCGACGCGGTGGTGACGCTCGACAACGAGCTGATGCGCCTCGTGACGCCGGCCGAGAAGCCGACCAGCGTCGCCATCGAGGATCTGACCTATGACACGGTGCTCGGCCGCTTCCAGGGCCTCGTCTCGACGCCGGCCGGCAGCCCCGATGCCATGCGGGTGCGCATCTCCGGGCGCACCGTGCAGACCATCCTGCTGCCGGTTCCGGCGCGCGCCATCGGCAGCGGCGAAGTCATCCGCGTCACCGACCTGCAGCTCATGCGCGTGCGCATCGACCGCGCCGGCAACATGGTGGTGAGCGATCCCGACCGTCTGATCGGCCGCACCGCCAGGCGCATGCTGGCGGCGCAGGAGCCGATCCAGGTGGCGGCGGTGGCCCCCACCATCCTGGTGCCGAAGAACAGCATCGCGCTCGCCCGCATCCAGTCCGGCCGCATCCTCATCACCATGGAAGGCAAGGCCCTCGATGACGGCGCCCAGGGCGACTCGATCCGCCTCATGAATCCGCGCAGCAACAAGATCGTGCAGGGGATCGTCACCGGCCCCGGCGAAGTCACGCTGATGTCCACTCTCTCGCTTGCCGCCAATTAGGAATGCTCACAATGTCCGGTCGGGTGCCTGGCCTTCCCCTTCGAACCCTGCTCGCGGCGGTGCTGGCGGCGTCGCTCGGCGGCTGCAACGCGCTCGACCGCATCTCCAAGATCGGCGAGACGCCGCCTCTGACCGACATCGTGAATCCCCAGACCCAGCCCGGCTACCGGCCGGTCAGCCTGCCCATGCCGCCGCCCCTCATTTCCGAGCGCCAGCCCAACTCGCTATGGCGCAACGGCAGCCGCGGCTTCTTCAAGGACCTGCGCGCGACGCGAGTCGGCGACCTGGTGACGGTGGTGATCAACTTCAACCAGAGCGGCACGCTGCAGGATTCGACGACCCGCACCCGCGCCAACACCGAGACCAACAATGTGGCGAGCCTCTTGGGCTTCCAGAACACCATCAACCGCCTGGCCAAGGTGACCAGCGCCCAGACGCCGAACGTGCTCGACCTCACCAGCAATCTCAGCAATGTCGGCACCGGCCAGATCGCGCGCCAGGAGCAGATCAATCTGCGTCTCGCGGCTCTGGTCGAGCAGATGCTGCCCAACGGCAACATGGTCGTGTTCGGCCATCAGGAAGTGCGGCTGAATGTCGAGGTGCGCGAGCTGCAGATCGCCGGCGTCGTGCGGCCCGAGGACATCGCTCCCGACAACACCATCAATTACGACCAGATCGCCGAGGCGCGCATCTCCTATGGCGGCCGCGGCCAGATCACCGACGTCCAGCAGCCGCGCTACGGCAGCCAGCTGATGGATGTGATCATGCCCTTCTAGGGCTGGGACGCGCGCCAACCCCCTAGAATTCAATAAAAAAAGCGCCGGCAGAAGGCCGGCGCTTTCCTGTTCTCCCCAAACTCGGGCGGCGGCGTTTATCGCCGGCCCCGGTCCTCGTTATTCGTCGCGATGCGTCCGCTCGAGCCGCTCGTGCCGCTCCTGCGCCTCGAGGCTGAGCGTGGCGATCGGCCGTGCTTCGAGGCGGCGGACGCCGATCGGCTCGTTGGTCTCCTCGCAATAGCCGTAGGAGCCTTCCTCGATGCGCCGCAGCGCCAGATCGATCTTGGTGATGAGCTTGCGCTCGCGGTCGCGGGTGCGCAGCTCGAGCGACCGATCGGTCTCGAGGGTGGCCCGATCGGTGAGGTCGGGCTGGTGCAGGCTTTCCGCCTGCATGTGCTGAACGGTCTCGGAGGAGTCTTGCAGGAGCTCGGCACGCCACCGCAGCAGCTTCTGCCGGAAATATTCCAACTGCATGGGGCTCATGAACGGCTCGTCCTCGGAAGGACGATAATCAGGAGGCAACAAAGGCGACATGGGTACCTCAAATTGAATACCGGACGCTGAGGCCGCGCGGAGTATAGGTAAGCCACAGCCTACCGGCAAGCTTTCCCTATCAACCGGAATTATGTCCGAC